>JADMIO011285694.1_pt1 | contig 12782 bp, 8 predicted proteins | sample 8958161 | NCBI WGS metagenome assembly JADMIO01 (sample SAMN16585339, study PRJNA669376) | soil metagenome | isolation source: Crop rotation soil | place: USA: Cullars Rotation, Alabama | collected 2011 | reverse complement strand
GCCACCGGCCAGACCGCCAAGGCCGGACCGACCAGTTTCCAGCCGGTGCAGGAAGGGTTGCCGGTGCAGTGCGGCGGCGTGCTGGTGAGGCCGGGCGACGTGTTGGTCGGCGACGCGGCCGGCGTCGTCGTCATCCCGCGCTCGCTCGTCGACAAGGTTCTGGAGACGGCCGGCGAGCGCGCGGAGCTGGAGCTGTACATCAAGGAGCAGCTCCGCGAGACGCCGCAGTCGCCCGGGCGGTTTTACCCGATCAACGAACAGGTTCGGCAGGAGTTCCTCGAATGGAAGCGACGACGCACGCCGTGACCGCACCCGCCACCGCCACCGCCGCGGCCGAGCGGATCTCACTTCTCATCGGCGGCGAGCGGTATTGGTCGGACGAGAACGTTCAGACCGTCCGCAGCCCGTGGGACGGCTCCCTCGTCGCCGAGGTGCCGCAGCTCTCGGATCGGCGCCTGCGGGAAGCCGTTGACTGGGCGGCCGGCCGCGCCCGCGCGTGCGCGGCGTGGCCGGTGGCGGACCGGATCGACACGATGCTCGCCTGGGCCGACCTGCTGGCCCGCAACGCCGAGCAGATCGCGCGGCTCGAGACGCGCGAGATGGGCAAGCCGATCCAGCAGACGCGGCGGATCGTGGCGGCGGTGGTGGCGCGGCTGAAGAACCTGTGCCAGGCGCGTCGGCTGCTCCGCGGCGGCGACATCAACCACGACGCCTCGCCCCTCAGCAAGCGCGCGCACGTCATCTGCACGCGCGAGCCGCTCGGCCTGGTCGCCGGCATCCTCCCCTTCAACTCCCCGGTGTCGGCGTTCGCGTGGAAGGTGGCGCCGGCGCTGCTCATGGGCAACGCGGTGATCGTCAAGGTCTCGGAGTTGGCGCCGGCGGCGGCGCTGGCGGCGGCGGGGCTGCTCGCCACCCTCCCGCTCCCCGTTGGCGCGCTCCAAGTGGTCAACGGCCTGGGCACCGAACTGGGGCCCGTGCTCTCGGAGCACCCGGCCATCCGGATGATCGGCTTCACCGGCGGCAGCGCCGCCGGCTGCGACATCATGCGCCGCAGCGCCTCGTCCCTGAAGCGGCTGGTGCTGGAGTGCGGCAGCAACGACGCCACGATCATCCTCGACGACGCTGACCTCGCGGCCGCGGCGAAGATGGTCGCCGCCACGGGGATGCGCCTCTACAACGGCGAGATCTGCGTCGCGCCAAAGCGGTGCCTGGTTGATCGGTCCGTGTACGACCGGTTCGCCGAGCTGCTCGCGGCGGAGGCGCAGCGGCTCAAGGTCGGCGACCCGCTGGACGAGACGACCGACCTCGGGCCGCTGGTCAGCGCGACCAACGCCGCACGCGTGGAGCGGCAGGTGAACGAGGGTGTGGCGGCGGGCGCGCGGCTCGTCTGCGGCGGCCGCCGGCTGGCCGAGGCGCTCATGCCCCCCACCGTCCTAGCGGACGTCACCCCGTCGAACCCGCTGTTCCGCGAGGGCGCCTTCGGCCCGGTGGTGTCGCTGATCCGAACGGACGGCGCGGAGCAGGCGGCAGCGCTGGCCAACGACTCCCCGTACGCGCTGCGCGCCAGCATCTACACCCGCAACTACGCCCGCGGCGCGCACGTCGCGCGGCTGCTGGAATTCAACGGCGTCGCGATCAACTCCCCGCCCACCGTCGACAGCCCGCAGCTCGCGGTGGTGCCGCGGAAGCTCAGCGGCGTCGGGACCGAAGGCGTCGAGGCCTCGCTGCTCGAGTACAGCCAGCCCAAGTTCATCTGGATGGCCGACTGGTGGGACGGCGGCGACGCGGCGGCGGGACCGCGCTGACGCACGGAGCTGCCTCGCGCACGGACGATTACCACGAATTATGAAGATCACTCAGCTCAAGGTGTATTGCTGTCGACTCCCCCTCACGCCGCTGGAGCGGGGTGGCATCGCTCCGTACCAGCTCAGCTACCGGCTGGCCACGCACGCCGACCGCTACTTCGTCGAGCTGGTGACGGACGAGGGGATTACCGGCTGGGGCGAGGCCGAGCTGACGATGTCGCCGGAGGCCGTGAACGGCTTCTACCGCGACCTGGCCACCGTCGTCGTGGGGCTGGACCCGCGGCAGGTCAACAGCGTCCGCAGCGTGTTCCAGAAGACGACGCTCAAGAAGTACCTCAACGAGCAGGTGTTCCTGGCCCCGGTCGAGATGGCGTGCTGGGACATCTTCGGGAAGTCGGTGAACCTCCCGGTGCACGCCCTGCTCGGCGGCCGCCGCCGTGACCGCATTCCCGTCGCCTACCCCATCGGCATCCTGCCGACGGAAAAGCTGCTCGCGACGGCGCGGCGCGCGATGGAGCAGGGCTACCGGCTGTTCAAGCTGAAGGGCGACGTCAACTTCCGGGAAGACGTGAAACGGATGCGGGCGGCGGCGCGGGAGCTCCCGGAGGCGGAGTTTCGGATTGACCCGAACCAGGCGTGGTCGTTCCCCGACTGCGTCCGCTTCGCCGAAGCGTGCCGCGGGCTGAACATCGAGTACCTCGAGCAGCCGGTCCGCGTGCAGTCGCTGGCCGAGGTGGCGCGGCTCCGGCAGCGGTGCTCGATCCCGATCGCGCTGAACGACGACTGCTACGGGCCGTGGACGCTGGAGGCGATCGTCCAGCACGGGGCGGCGGACGTGGCGATCGTGGACCTCGAGCCGCTCGGCGGCATCCTCGGACTGGTCCGCGCCGCGCACTTCGCCGAGACCGCCAACCTCGCGCTGGCGCACCACACCGGATTCGACTACGGCGTCAAGACCGCCGCCATGGCTCACGTCACCGCGACGCTGCCGGCGTTCCGCATGGCGCCGGACTGCGCCTACATGTCACAGGACGACGACGTGATCGAGCCCCGGCTGACCATCAAAGACGGCGCACTCCTCGTCCCGGACGGGCCGGGCCTGGGCGTCCGCGTGGTTCCTGAGAAGCTCCAAGCGTACCGAATCTGATCGCGCCGCCCGCCGCCCCTCTTACTTCGGCGGGGCCGAACCGTCCGTGAACTCGAGGTCATCGAGGTAAATCAACGAACCCCGCCCGCCGCCCTCGTGGACGCACAGGCCGAACCGGTCGAACGCCGCCCCGCGCTGCCGCAACCCCTCGGGGAGCGTGAAACTGTCGCGGCGGTCGTCGAGCCAGACCGTCAGCCGCCCGCGCCCGCCGTCCTCCTGGGGTGAATACTCGATCTTCCAGGTGTGCACCGCGCCGTCCGGCGCCAGCGGCGGCGCGGTCTCCCACGGGCAGTGGGCGAGCTTGGGGTCGCCCGAGGCGACGCACCCGCGGAACCGCGGGCCGCTGGTCGTCGTGCCGTCAATCTGCACGCCCAGGACGTTCGCCGGCGGGAAGCCCCGCTTGTGCGAGTCGAACCAGCCGACGTACATCCCGCCGTCCGAGCCGTACTCTCGAAGCGCCAGCTTGCCCGAGGCGGTCAGACGGTCGTCCAACCCGAGCCGGCCGACATCGGCGGCGTAGTAGCCGGGGTATTTGGGCGCACTGAAGATCAGCCCGCCCAACTCGCCCTTCTTGCCCCCCGCGAAAGCGGTCTCGCTGAAGCCGAACTGGTGGGCGCCGTCCTCGCCGTAGTCGTCGTGACGGGCGCGGTTCCCGTTGCCGGGCCACTTCGGGTCGCTGTCGAACGAGATCGGTTTCCCGTCCACGACGAGGTCGTCGAAGTACACCTCGAACCCGTGCCCGGTCGACTGCGAGTTGACGATGCCGAAGGAATCGAACGTCGCCCCCGCCTTGCGCTGGTCGGGCGTCACCTTGAAGGTGAACGGGCCGCCGGTGAGGGGGCCCGTCCCGCCGAGCGTGAAGGTCACCTCCCCGACGCCCCCGTTGGCGTCGGGGTCGTAGGCGAACTCGAAGGTGTAGGGGACGCCGGTGGGGATGAGTTGCTTCTGGCGTACGCCCTTGACAGTGGGCCCGGTCCCGGTGGCGCGGATGCCTTCGCTGTGTCCGCCGCCGGTCTTGTAACCGACGTGCACCTCGCACCCGCCCGCCTCCCCGTTGAGGAACACCCCCATCCAATTCCGGGGGCGGGCCTCCATCGTTGCGGTGTTGAACCAGCCGAAGTACAGGCCGGAGTTGGACTCCGTCCTGGCGATCACGAACCGGCCGGAGCAGCGGAACTTCTGGTCGAAGGTCTTGGGCTTGGGCAACCGCTGGCCGTAGTAGGCGGGCGCGGAGGAGCGCTGGATCCACCCGCCGATCTCCCCCGCGGCCTTGCCGCCGGCGTGGTGGGTGGCGCTGTAGCCGAAGTCCTGGGTGACCGCGATCGGCTTGGTCTTGATGTGGTTGTTCTGGCTGTCCCAGTGCGGGTCGGCGTCGAAGGCTTGCACCGTCTGGCGCGTCTTGCGGTTCGCGTTCTGCTCGGCCGAGCGCACCGGGGAACGGAGCAGCGCGACGACCGCAATGGCACAACATGCGTACGGGGTGGTTCTCATCGTGTCTCGCCTTTGAGGAACAACTGCCGCCGCTGGCGCGCGGCTACTTCTCCGGGATCGGGATGCCGTCCTTCCGCAGTTGCGCCTGCAACTTGCGGATATTGACCTCGCGGGGCGAAACGCCGTCGTGCACCGCGACCGCGGCGGCGGTGCCGGCGGCCTGGCCCATGATCACCGCGACCATGTGCGTGCGGAGCCGCAGCCCGCCCGCCGACGACTTCCCCACCGCCAGCAGGTTGTCGATCTTCTCCGGGAGCATCGCCCGGTACGGGATCTCGTACACGCCCTTCCCGGTGCCGCGCTGGAGGATGGCGACCGCGTCGTCGTTCTTCATGCCCTTCTCAAAATCATTCGAGTTGGGCGTGAATTGGTTCTTGATCGACCGCCCGGCGCGGGGGATCGTCATCTCTCCGACGCGGATCACCCGCGCCTTCTCGAACCCGGGGATGTTCTTGTTCAGGAACTCGGCCAGCTTGAAGATGTACTGCGACGACTTGACGTGGGCCTCCGACACCTGCTTCGCGTCGGTCGGGTCGATGCCGGTGATGTACGTGCGCGGGCGGGCGATGTCGCCGGCCAGGCCGAACGTGTCGACCTTCAGCCCCTCGACGAAGCCGACCACGCCCTTCGGCCCGGCCTTGTAGAACAGCGGCATCTCTCCCTTGTCCACCGCCTCGCGGAACTTCGGGCCCAGGACGTTGGCGTTGCGCTCGAGCCAGTCGTCCCAGGGGAAGTTCATCCCACCGGGCTTGTCGGAGCTGAAGAAGGTGATCGGGTGCCCCAGCTTCTTGGCCAGCCAGGCCTTCGCCGCCGGGTCCGCCTCCTTCGGCACACTCTTCTCGTACTCCTCAAACCGCTTACGGTCGACGCCGCCGATCCAGGCGAACAGCCCCATGTAGGCCTCGTCCCGCTTCACGGGCGCGCCCGATTCGGCCGCCACCGTGGCCAAGCCGGTGCAGTCGATGAACACCTTCCCCCGGATGGCCGACCGGCCGACCGGCGTCTCGATGATGATGGCCTCGATTTTCCCGTTCTTCACAATCGAATCGGTGTAAGTCGAGAAGTACTGGATCTGCGCGCCCGACTGGGTCACCAGGGTCTGGAAGACGTGGGGCAGCATTTCCGGGTTGGTCGCGCGCAGGTCGCCGCGCTCCAGGACTTTCTCGACGCTGGGGTGCTCCTCTTTGGCCATGCCCGACTCGACGGTCAGGCGGGTGATGTCCATGAGCACGCCCTCGTTCAGTGCGGGGTGCCAGTTGGGGGCGGAGATGGCGAGGTTGCTCCCCAGGCCGGTCCCGCGCAGCCACCCGCCGAGGAAACCGGTGCGCTCGACGAGGACGGTCTTGGCGCCGTTGCGCGCCGCGCCGAGTGCCGCCCCGACGCCGGACAGCCCGCCGCCCACCACCACCACGTCGACGTCGTACATCACCGGCGTCTTGCGGGCCGGTTCATCCACGGACCGCTGTTGCTGCTGCTGGGGCTGCGACTGCGGCTGGGCGACGGCCGCCGCCGCTGCGCCGGTCACCGCCATCCCGAGCCCGGCCACCGCGATCATCGCGGCTCGAAAGTGCCACATCGATGCCTCTCCCTTAACGAATGCAGAAGGAATAGAGCTTTGCGCCATTGCCGACGGCGAAGCGGAGGCGGAACATCCCGCCGCCCTTCACGTCCGCCAGCGACTTCCCGTCAAACGTGACCTGCTGCGCGAGGGAATCGCCCTTGGCCGAACCCTTCGCGACGACGTCGCCGGCAGCGCTCAAGACTTCTACCTCGACCGGCCCGACGCTGTTGAGCGATAGGTTATGACCGTCGCAGGAGAGCGCCGGCGTGGTGAGGGAGCCGGCGTCGACGGAGACGAACCCGTCGGGGCGCAACCGCGCGCGGAAGATGCCGCCTCCGCCGAGGCGGACGTCGGCCGGGTGGTTCTTCCCGTACGACGAGCTACCGTAGTAATAGATCAACTCGTCGCCGATGCGGAGCGGCCCCTGGCTGAACTCGGTGATGTACCCGCCGTCGTTCTTGGCGCCGTTGCCGCCCTCCGGGCCGTTGGGGATCCAGACCTCCGGCACGCCGTCCTCGTTGTTGAACTGGACCTTGTTCCAGTGCAGCCCGTCGCGGCTGACGGCGAACTTGAGGTACGCGGAACCGGCGGCGGAGTAGGGGTAGTCGCCCTTGCTGTGCCACACCTTCAGCCCGCCGAGCCACAGCGACTCGTACCGCCAGGCGGTCGAGGCGTAGAACTCGTCGTACGGGTGGTCGCCGTTCTTCTCCGCGGCCGGCGGGACGAACTCGACGTGCTTGACCTGGTTCAGGTCGAACGGCTGGTCGAGCCGGTCGGTGAACGCGTAGGCCCGCGACCGCTGTCGGTTCCCGTCGCCGACCGGCGTCTGGTTGTAGAACTTGATCAGCGCGAGGAACCGCGGCTGGAGCGGGTCGGCGTAGAAGATCGTGACGTCGCCGGGGCCGACGAGCTTCCAGCCGTCCTGTTCGATCTTCCGCGAGCCGAATTTCATGATCTGCGGTCCGCGCTCCCACTGCCGGCCGTCGTGGGAGCGGACGTAGTAGATCCCCTCCAACTCGTCCCAGTTGGCGAACCACAGCCAGCCCTTGTAGGGGTAATCGGGATCGTTGCGGTCGTAGTAGTAGGAGAACAGGTCGGTGTTGGTCGCGACGCGGCCGGAGGCGGGGTCCTTCAGGTCGATCGGGAGGTGCTGGGCCTTGCCGTCGTCGCCGCGCGTCCAGTTCATCGCATCATCGGACGTGAAGCGGTAGAGCCGGACGCGGTCCGCGCCGCGCTTCGACGGGCAGGCGCCCAGCGCGATCATCACCCACTTCTTGAGCTTGGGGTCGTAGACGATCGTGCCGTTGGCCTCCAGCGTCGCGGTGGTGCCGCCGTACTCATCGGTGATCGCGATCACCGGTTTTTGCCCGCCGTCGTCCTTCTTCGGCTGGTGGAGCGTGCGCTTCAGGCCGGACTGGGAATCGATCAGATAGTCGTCGACGAACAGTTGTGCGACGCCCTTCTCGATCGCGACCGGCTTGGAATCGGCCGCCCGGGCCGTCGAGCAAAAGCACGCCGCGCCGACGGCCGCGACGACGAAGCATCGCAGTGGAGCGAATCTCATGCACACCTCCGAAAAGGTCGATCCGGCGCCGCAGTCAGCGGAAGCGGAAGGAGTAAAGGTCGGCATTACGCAATTGGAATCTCAGGCGAATTTCCCGGCCGGCGAGGTCGCGCAACGACGTCCTGTCGCGCCAGCGGATCGCGTGGTCAAGGCGGTCTCCACTGACCACCTGACACGCCGCGCGGTCGAACCCCTCGATCACGTTCCCCGCCGCGTCCAGCACTTCGACGGACATCGCCCCGTCCCGCTTGACGTCGGCGTTCACGACCAAGTCGCTTCCGGTGAAGGTCAGCGGCTTGCTGAGCAGCGACCCCTCCGTTTCGCCGGCGTCGCGGGAGCAGAAGCCGTCGACGCGCAGGAAGCTCAGCCCGATTGCCCCGACGATCCGCCGCGGGTCTTTCGATTGCTTGAGCGTCGAGCGGCCGCCGAAGTAGATCCACAGCTTGCCGTCGCGCACGATGGGCGGGCCGTTGTGCGGGTGGCGGCGCGCCCAGTCCCATGCGGGCGGTTCGCCCCAGCGCATGAAGGGTTGCCTCTCGGAGTCGCGCGTCCAGTGCTCGCCGTCGTGGCTCCAGGCCAGTTGCGTGATCTCCCGGCCCGTCGGGTGGTCGTACACCTCGACGCAGCCGATCCGCAGCCCCTCGTACAGGAACGTCGGCATGCTATAGAGGTCGGAGTCGGGCGGGTCCTTCTCGTCCCGGCGGAAGACCAGACGCATCGGCCCGTACTTGCCGAACTCGTCGCCCTCGGCAAATCCGACCGTACGTTCCGCGATGCCGGGCACACGCGTGATCACCACCCACTTCTTCCGCCCCTCATCGTAGAAGAGCGAATTGCGGTCACCCGCCTTGACCACCGGCCCGTCTAGCCGCCGCCAGCGAATCCCGTCCTCGGAGACCGCGTGCCAGATCGCCGGCGGCTCATCTGGGCCGTTCTCGCAGAAGCACATCTTGTAGCGCCTCGACGGGTCGGGATCGGACAGGTCCTTGACCACGGTCGGGCTGTCCAACCACGGCCGCTGCGGCGCCAGGACGATGTTCGTGTGCCGGTCGCCATCGAACTCGATCAATCCCAGGTCCGGCTTCTCCCACTTGATGCCGTCCTTCGAGGTGGCATAGCAGACGTAGGATGACACCGTCGGCGGCGGGACGTTCCGCCACGACTGGTACCACATCTTGAAAAGCTGGTCCTGCTCGTCGAACAGGACGGTCCCCCAGAGCGTGACGCAGGAGCCCTCCCACGGCTTCTCGCACTTGATCAACGGGTTGTCGGGGTAGACCTCGGGCTGGTGAACGGTCCGCTTGAGGTGACTCGACTGGTCGATGAGCCGGTCGTCGAGGAGCAGTTGTGCGTGACGATCGACGGCGATCGCGTCGGGCCGGACTTCGGCGGCGGAGAAAAGGCCGCAGAGCAGGAGCACGCCGAGGCCGAAGATGGGGCAAGCCGCTCGGTGAAGCGTCATGAAGGCTCTGCCGGTCGTCGCGCCGCCCGTGGCGACGAAAGAGGGTTCAGCCAATGCCGATCGCGCGTCGGGGGTTCTCGAACAACAATCGCTTGCAGACCTGCTCGGTGAGCCCCAGCCGCTCGCGCAGGTTTTTGTCGCTCTGCGCCATGGTAATGGCGGCGCCGAGGAAGTGGCTGCCGTCCGGCGAGCGGGCCACCATGTCCTCGCCGATCACGACGTCCCACCGGGCCATCTGGAATCGCCCCGGTCCCAGGCCCGCGGCGGTCATGGCATCGGTCACGACGATGGTCTTGTCCGGGTCCGCCAGCCGCATGTAGTTACGCATCGCGATGAAGGGCACGTGGACGCCGTCGGCGATGAAACACACCCACAGCCGGTCCGCGAGGTTGAGGGCGCGTTGGACGATGTTGTCGTGCCGGTGCAGCACCATCGGGCAGCCGTTGCCGAGGTGCGTGAACATGCTCAGCCCCGCGTCGATGGCGGAGCGGAGCTGGTCGACGCTGGCGTCGGTGTGCCCGGCGGAGACGACGACCTTGCGGTCGGCGAGGAACCGCGTGACCTTGCTGCCGGCGTCCTGTTCCGGCGCCAACGTCACCAGCCGCACCTCCCCGCCGCCGGCGTCGAGCAGCCGGGACATCGTGTCCACGTCGGCGGGCCGGACGGCGTCCACGGGATGCGCGCCGTAAAACCCCTTGGTCGCACTGATGAACGGCCCCTCGATGTGGAAGCCCCGGATGACGCGCCGGGCCAGCGCGTCCGAAGCGACGAGTTCCACAATCCGGCGGAGGCGGCGGCACATCGTCTCGACGTGCTCGGTGATGATCGTGGCGAGGATCTCGACGCCCTCGCCGGCGAGCCGCTCGCAGGTGCGGTGAAGGTCGTCGGCGCGGAGGTCGTCTTGGTTGAAGTCCACGCCGCCGTAGCCGTTGACCTGGAGATCGAAGTACGTGGGGCTCGTAGTCGTCATGCCGCCTTTCGTTCCACCCGGGGGGCCGGCAGCTTATCTGCCGAACCTGCCCAGGAGTTTGTTGACACTACTGCGGGAATAGATACATTCAAGGTATTATCGATAATCTGTCCGCCCCGTTTCCGCAAGGACCGCGCGCTACCGATGCCGTTTCGCATTCTCAGTATGGCTGACATCGCGGCCTGCCCGTGGGTGTTGGACCGGCTGCGCGAGGTGGCGGAGGTGGTCGAGCTGCCCGCGGAGCAGCAGACATTGCTAGACCGGATTGGCGAGTTCAACGGCTACCTCGCCTCGCTCGCCGTTCGGGCGGACGAGCACGTGCTGGCCCGCGCTCCCTCGTTAAAGGTCATCGCCACCCCCTCCACCGGCCTGGATCACATCGACCTCGCCGGCGCCGAGCGGCGCGGCATCGAGATCATCTCGCTGCGGAACGACATCGACTTCCTCCAGAACGTGACGGCCACCGCGGAACTCGCGTGGGCGCTGCTGCTGGCGGTCGTGCGGCGGCTGCCGTACGCGACCTCCGCGGCCTGCCGCGGGGAGTGGCTGCGGGACCGGCTCCGCGGGCGGCAAATTTCCGGCAAAACGTTGGGAATCCTCGGCTACGGCCGGCTGGGGCGGATCGTCGCCGATTACGGCAAGGCGTTCCGCATGCGCGTGCTCGCCTGCGACCGCAAGCGGCTCGACCCGGCCGACCACGTCACCCTGGTCGACTTCCCGACGCTGCTCCGCGAGTCGGACGTGATCTCGGTCCACATCCACCTGACCGACGACAACCGCAAGCTGCTCAACGCCGCCGCCATCGCGCAGATGAAGCCGGGCGCGGTCCTGATCAACACCAGCCGCGGCGGGATCATGGACGAGGCGGCGCTGCTGGACGCGCTGGACCGCGGCCACCTCGCCGGCGCGGGAACCGACGTGATCGACGGAGAGTGGAACCCCGACCTGCGCGACCACCCGATGCTCCGCTACGCGCGCGAGCACAACAACCTGGTGGTCACGCCGCACATCGGCGGCGTCACGTTCGAGTCGCAGGCCATGGCGTACGAGCACACCGCCGCGAAGCTCAGGCGGTGGGTGGAGGCACATTGACTTTCATCGACTGGGTCGTACTGGTTGGCTACTTCGTCGTGATCGCGGCGATCGGCTTCATCGCCACGCGGCTGATCCGCAACCGCGAAGACTACCTGATGGGTGGCCGGCGGTTCGGCAAGGCGATGATGGTCATGTTCGCCTTCGGCGCCGGCACCCACGCCGACAGCGCCGTCGGCGTGACCGCGCAGTCCTACAAGTACGGGCTGTCGGGCATCTGGTACCAGTGGGTGATGCTGTTCACCCTGCCGATTTACTGGCTGCTCGCGCCGGTCTTCCGCCGCGCCCGCGTGCTGACCACCGCCGACTTCTTCGAGCGCCGCTTCGGCCGCCCGATGATGTACCTCTACTCCTTCTTCGCCCTCTTCGTCACCATCGCCTTCAACGGCACGATGTTCTTCGGCGCCGCGGTGGTCGTCGAGGCGCTGACCGGCGGGTGGATCAGCCACCAGTGGGCCATCATCCTGATGGCGGTCATTTCCTTCGGCTACGGCGTGGCGGGCGGCCTCGTCGCCGCCGTCTGGAACGACTTCTTCCAGGGGCTGCTCACCATCGTCATGTCGTTGCTGATCATCCCGTTCTTCTGGGCGAAGATCGGCGGGCTGCACGGGTTCCAGGCGGCGATCGCGCACTCGGGCCACCCTCACACGCAGGGCATCTTCTCCCTCGTCCTGGGGAAGGACATGACGGTCTTCTGGATCGTCATGATGACCCTCAGCTCGCTCATCAGCATGGTCGCGCAGCCGCAGATCCTGGCCAGCGCCGCCGCCGCCAAGAGCGAGATGGACAGCCGCGTCGGGTTCGTCGGCGGGATGATCCTCAAGCGGCTCATGACCGTGCCGTGGGCCTTGACGGGCGTGATGGCCATCGCCCTCTACGGCTTTTCCAAGGACTTCGACCCCGACCACAGCTACGGCCGGATGGCCAAGGACCTGCTGCCGACCGGATGCGTCGGGCTCATGATGGCGTGCGTGATGGCGTCGGTGATGGACAACTGCGCCGTCAACATGCTGAGCTTCTCCGGCATCTACACCAACAGCATTCACCACCGGTTGATCAATCCGCGGGCGACGGAGCGGCAACTGCTGTGGGTCAACCGCGTGACGTCGATCATCTTCGCCGTCGTGTCGATCGCGCTGTCGTTCCTCTTCACCGACATGCCGGCGGCGATGCGGTTCCTGTGGCAGACCGTGCCGCTGATGGGCATCGCGTGGTTCTTCGCGATCCTGTGGAAGCGGGCCAACCGCTGGGGCGCGGTGGCCAGCTTCGTGGCGGCGGTGCTGGCGACGCTGGTGGCGAACTACTACTTCGGCTGGACGGGGGACGCCGGGCTGCCCAAGACGATTTCGCTGTACCTGGGCGCCGGCATCCTGGCCGGGATCGTGGTGAGCCTGCTGACCCCACCGGAATCCGACGAGCGCGTCGCCGAATTCTTCCTGCTGCTGAAGACGCCGGTCGGTCAGGAGCAGGTGCTGCACGAAGCCGGCTTCCGCGAATTGCCCGGCAGCGACACGTACGAGATGCCGATCGACGCGACCGTGCCGCCGCCCTCCGGTTTCGCCGCGTTCCCCGTCGTCGCATCGACCGAAGGACCGGCCGAGCAACCGGAAGTCCGTGCGGGAGGCGTCGCGGTGCTCGCCGAGCCGGCGACCGCCACCGCCGCCGCGGGGGTCGGGGCGGGCGCCCCGCC
>JADMIO010789852.1_pt1 | contig 12782 bp, 7 predicted proteins | sample 8958161 | NCBI WGS metagenome assembly JADMIO01 (sample SAMN16585339, study PRJNA669376) | soil metagenome | isolation source: Crop rotation soil | place: USA: Cullars Rotation, Alabama | collected 2011 | reverse complement strand
CTTTCCCCTCCAGCACCGAATCCGCCGTTGCCCCCGCCATACAAACCGCCGCCGCCCCCGCCACCGCCTCCAAATCCACCGTTCCCTCCCATTATTGGCGCGGGATTATTAGGAGAAGCGCCGCCACCGCCTCCAAAATCACCCCCGTATCCGCCATTCCCCGCATGATCGCCGCCGCCGCCCCCACCAAATTTCCCGCCGAACCCGCCATGCCCGCCTGGCAAGTTGCTGACGCTATTTCCGTAACCGCCACCGCCGCCACCGCCGTAGGCCAGTCCGTTTTGGCCGTCGGAATTTGCTGCGCCGCTAGTGCCATTGCCGCCGTTGCCTCCTGCTCCGTTCGCCCCCGCTCCTCCGGCGGTCCCAACTCCAGGCTGTCCAGCAGCATAGGCCCCTCCACCGCCGCCACCGCCGTTTCCAGAAATACCGCCATCAGCGCTGATTCCACCACCCCCGCCGCCGCCATCAGTGCCGACTGCACCTCCGCGACCGGCAAGTCCGCCACCTCCTCCACCCGAGGTCTGATTTCCGTCGCCCCCATCTCCACCAGCGCCGCCTCCTCCACCTGCGCCAAAGTGCACTCCGGCATTGCCGCCATTTCCACCCACGGCCGAGTTGCCGCTGAAGATGAGATTAGAGCCAACGAGTTGTCCGGCGTTGATGAAAAGCGCTCCGCCCGCGCCCAGTCCTCCACCGCCACCTTGGAATCCCGCACCGCCGTTGCCGCCTTTGGCTCTGCCATTCGCGAGGGTTAGGTTATTGATCTGAACAATCCCATTCGAAGCATCGATGAAGAACAAGCGGTTTGAATTCGCGCCACTAATTGTAAGGTTCGTTGCTCCAGGGCCGGTGATGGAAAGGCTGTTCGTGATCAGCGGCAACGCGCTGGCAACAGTCACAGTGCCGGTAATCGCCAGGTCGATTCGCGTATTCGGTCCGGAATCAAGTAGTGCCTGCCGCAAGGTTCCAGGTCCCGAATCGTTGGTGGAAGTTACCATTAGATAGGGAGGCAGCGCGGTTGTGAAAACAAGATTGCTCCCTGCGCTTGTTCCGTCGGAATTCACAGCCACCACACGAAAATTGTAAGTAGTATTATAAATAAGATTATTCACAACAGCGCTCACAGGAGCGTTGGTGTTGAACGCGGGAAGGACATTGGTCGCGCTGAAGCTGCCGTAAGCGGGCGTTGAGCCGTACTGAAAGTAGTAGGCTGTGGAGGAAGCATAAGAAGTGACCGTCGCTTGCAACGTCGCATTCGAAGACGTGACGCCGATAGCAGCAACTGTTTGCACCGCTGGCGCCAACAAGGTTGTAGTAAAACTTTGATCGCCACCCCACCACACTCCGAATGAATTCGAGGCCACGATCCGGAAATGATATGTCGTTGCCGGAGAAAGCCCGCCCAGCACGCTCGCTATATTAAGAGTGCTGCTGATTCCAGATGGAATGTTCGTTTGGCCGACTGTGGCGGAGTAGTTCGTCGTCAGTCCGTACTCGAAATCGACACTCATCGCTGCGCCGTTCGGGTTGACTATGCCGTTCAAGGTTGCATTCGCGCTGGCAATGTTGCTGGCCGGCTGAGTTGAAATCGCCAGTGCCGGCACAAAACCAAGCACCAGGCTATTGCTGACCACAAGCAGGCGGAACGTGCCGCCGCCAAGCGAGTTCACAAAGCCTCCGGTGCCGTTGGTCGCGCCAATATTGATAGCGAACTTCGCTGGATCGAAACCAACGATGCCATTGGTGGCTTGCGCCAATGTCCACGAATAGGGGAGAGAGCTGTTGAAGCCTGATGCCGGACCTGTCACGTCCGGCGAGGCCGAGGAGATAGTCCACAAATTGATGCGAAAGCGATTCGTCGGGTCGACGTTGGAAAGGTCGAGGATACCATTAACCTGCAAATTGTCGTAGCCTGTCCCGGCGGCGCCGGTCGCATTGAGCAGTTGCCAGTTATAATTGGCTCCACCCATCCAGATAGTGTTGCTCACTGTCAGCACCGCAGGACTTGTCCCGGGAGAAATCGTGCCGCCGGAGAGGATCGTCAGCGGACCGACTGTTCCACTGCCGGCAATCGTAGCGCCGCTGCTCACGATGTTGCTGCTCGCGCTGATACTGCCCAGAACACTCAAAGTTCCTGCGGTGATGCGTGTGATACCGGGATAATCGTTCAAACCAGACAACACCAGCGTTCCAGTGCCGCTTTTAACAAGCGTACCTGGCGCGCCGCTCCATCCGCCAATCGAACCCTGAATCGAGTGGGAGCCGTTGACCAGAAGGGTGTTTGTCCCTCCCAGCAAGAACATAGCGCTGCCCGAAGTTTGACCTGCACTGGCCAACTCTTCAGCGGGCGTACCGCCAGGCATGGCGCCGGCAGCACCCGCCGTAAGGGTTCCGCTATTTGCCGTCGAATCGGAAAAGATCAGCGATCCCCCTGTTCCGGCTCGCACAAAAATCGCAGCGCCCAATGCTGCGCCTCCACCGCCTGCCGCGGCGCTCAAGTCATAGCCACCCGCGCCACCGAATGCTCCGGCACTTCCGCGATTATTGCCGGTCGTGGCGCCTCCCGCCCCGCCGCCGAAACCCCCTGCCCCTGCAAGACCTCCGCCGCCCCCGCCGCCAAAACCGCCGCTGCCCGGCCCGCCGGGAGCGCTGGGCGGTGGATTGGCGCCGCCGCCCCCGCCAAAATCGCCACCGTTACCCCCATTTCCATTTCGGTACGCGCCACCTCCGCCGCCGAATTTTCCGCCTGTTCCACCATTGCCCACTCCCGTCGTGTAACCAGAGCCACCGCCCCCGCCAAACACCAACCCGTTCTGTCCGGTTGACGGATTGCTGCCGCCGAAATTACCGCCATTGCCACCAAGGCCATTCGCACCGAGACCGCCCGAAGCGTTGGTTGCAGATTGCCCTGCTGTAAGTGCGCCGCCACCGCCGCCACCGCCCGTGAAGTTTGTATTGCTGTTCCCATTTCCGCCATCGCCGGAAATTCCGCCGCCACCGCCACCACTATCGCCGAGGACGGACACGCCACCGTTCCCTCCGAATCCACCCCCACCACCGCCCGCGAATGAGTGACCATGTCCTCCATCGCCCCCCAGCCCACCGCCGCCGCCCGCCCCGCCGTTGTAGCCAAGATTGACGCTGCCGCCGTTTCCACCCACCGCTGAATGGCCGCTGAACGTGACATCTGAGACGACCACCTGCCCTGCATTGATAAACAACCCAGCCCCGGCGCCCATGCCTCCGCCACCGCCGTACTTGCTGTCGGCGCCGTTCCCACCCTTGGCCCGGCCATTGGCAATGGCAAAACTGTTCAAATTCACTACTCCGTTCGAGACATCTACAAAGAAAACGCGATACAGATTCGCTCCGCTGACCGTAAGATTGGCCGTGCCCGGACCGTTGATCGTGAGGCTGTTTGTGATAATCGGCAGTGGGCTTGCCAATGTAATCGTGCCCGTCGCGGTGATATTGATGATGGCATTGGAGGCCGAGTTGATAATCGCCTGCCTCAAAGATCCCGCTCCGGAATCACTAGTGGTGCTGACCGTAAGGTTGGTCCCTGGGGGAGTCGAAAATGTGAAATCGCCTGATATGTTTGTTCCGGCCGGGTTCCACGCCACCACGCGAAAATGGTAAAGCGTGTTGACGGTCAGATTTTCGAGGGCAATGCTGACGGAAGTGTTGCTTGTCAGTGCCGGGGCGCTGGTGGTGGCAGTGCTTCCATAACCGATCGTCGTGCCGTATTGAAATTGCACCGGCGACGTCAGGCCCCGCGGATTCACAGTCGCGGTCAGCGTTGCTCCATTCGCAGTGATTCCACTTACCGATTGTGTAACGACTGTTGGCGCGGCGAACGTCGCATTGAGCAACAAGTCGTTTGTGCTGAATTGCCCTGCCGCGAAAGTAAACACGCGCACTTCGTCCAGGTTGCCCGACCACCTTTCCTGCGATGTCGCTTGCGGTGGCGCCGCGACACCGAAAGACCCGGCCGGCACGTTCGGTGTAGCGGTCGTTGTTCCTGACGCCACGCCATTGACATAAAGCGTGGCCGTGCCGCCTGCGCGCACGATCGCCACATGCGTCCAGCCGTTTAAACTGATTGGCCCCGATCCAAAAAAAGTGACATTGCCGAAAAGTCCTTGGAATGTGTTGTTGATCTGCACCAAACCCCATCCACTCAAACCGGTGTTCCCATTGTAGGCGATGTAATGGTTGCCAGTCGCAGTGTCCGGTTTTGCCCACGCCTCAATGCCAAAGTTGTCGGTTACAGTGGAGGCCAATGAGGGAGCAATGCCATAAGTGCCTCCACTCAGAAAATCCAGACTGAAGGAACTCCCAACATGCGCTGCAGCGGAGGACGAGGTATCCGTCACATAAATCGGCGCGCCCGGCAAACTCAAATGGTTTGTCCCGACACTATCCCGGGTAATGCCGGTCGCTGCTCCCTGTTGTACTAGCCCCGTGTCATCCTCCCCCATGCGGTAATAATCGAGCACCGTGATAGCGGCGCGCGCCTGCGAGGTTAGGCCGAAGCACGCCGCCGCGGTGATGAAAATTAGCGCAAGTAATCGAGACGGAATCCTTTGCTTGAGAGGCACGTGTGAGTCTAGGAACTCTCCGTGCAAAGTAAAGACAAATTGAAGCAGTCCCCCTGCAGGGGTGATTAAAAGTGTGTAAGGGAGTGTGCCCGTCCCCGGCACAGCAACGTCGACCCGTAGTGATTGGCGAATTCGAACGCGCTTACCGCTTAAGCAAGTTGCTGCATCCCGGCTTTCCGACGCGTTAGAATTCGCCATGGCTGCGTTGCTCGGATATTGCTGTGCCCGGGACGGGCACACACTTTTAACCACTTTTAAGGTGCCGATTGGTTTATTTGAACCGGAAGCTCTGGCAACAAATGGAGTGGTTCCCGGAACCCCTATGAAACGCGCTTTCAGCGCTTCCATTCATTCCGGCGGAATGTACCCAGGGCGTTGCCCTGGGCTGGTATGAGGGACACCTTTGGTGTCTTGAACTAAAAATCAGTGATCAGTTAGGAAATTTATGTTTCTGGCCCAATTTTTTGCCTTCTCGGATTGTTCTGCCCCATCTTTAAAATTCAAGGACTCTGTGACATTGCGCGAAACGCCAGCCCTGCTTCAGGAGTTGCAAAACATCCACATTCCTAAAATGTGGCGGGCGAAAAAGGGAGCCCGTGCGCTTCCGCTACGGCACTATGAGTAACCCGCCCATTCATCACATTAATTCCGCTCAAAAGGGATGGTTGCTGCTGGCAAGCTTCGGCCAGACCATAATCCGCAAGTACTTCAATGAAGCGATAGGTCACATTGGTGAGGGCCTGAGTAGCAGTGCGCGCGTAGGCGGCCGGCATATTGGCCACGCAATAATGAATCACTCCCTCTTCCACGAACACAGGATTATCATGACTGGTCGGACGCGATGTTTCCGCGCAGCCACCCTGATCGATGGCAATATCGACCAGCACGCTTCCCGGACGCATACGCCGCAACATATCGCGCCGGATGAGTTTTGGGGCTCGAGCTCCGGGAACCAGCACAGCACCAATCAACAAATCCACTGAGGGCAATATTTCCAGCAAATGCGCTTCGTTCGAATAAAGGGTGTGGGCCGTGTGAAGAGTAATATCGAGAAAGCGCATTCGTTCCAGATCGACTTCCAGAATAGTCACGTCCGCTCCCAACCCCTGCGCCATGCGCGCGGCATTGATCCCGGATGCGCCGCCTCCCAATACAACAACTTTGCCTGGCAAAACTCCCGGAACGCCGCCAAGCAATACGCCACTGCCGCCACAATGCTTTGCCAGAAAGTAACCCCCTACAAGGATCGACATGCGACCGGCAATTTCGCTCATGGGTTCGAGTAGTGGAAGCCGATGATTTACTTCTATCGTTTCATAAGCCAGCGCTGTGACTCCGGACTTTACAAGAGCGTCGGTGAGAGATGGATTGGCGGCCAGATGCAAATAAGTGAAAAGCATCTGACCGGGCCTCAATAGGGAGTACTCAGAGGGCTGCGGCTCTTTGACCTTCACCACCAAATCTGCCTCTTTGAAAACGGTTGCATGGTCGCCCACCAGCGTAGCACCGGTTTGACTATAATCCGCATCAAGATAGCCCGCGCCCAATCCGGCCCCACTCTCAATGATCACTGTATGGCCACATTTGATAAGCTGGTAAGCAGCCGAAGGGAGAAGAGCGACACGATGTTCCTGACCCTTAATCTCTTTTGGAATACCGATGATCACAATAAAATGCGAAGTCCGAGGTCCGAAATCCGACGTTCGAATCCACCTCGCTCTTGGTTTTCCAAGCTGAACCTCATTCCCCCAGTGCCCTGGCTGGCTGCTGTGCGCGGTTAACCAATGCGAGCAGACTTACGGAAGTGCCGGCCTGGCGTTCGGCTGCTTCAATACGGCTGAATTCCCCAAACACTTCCACCCGCGTGGGCTCATCCCGTGTGGCCAATTCCTGGCCATGGCTGGCACGCAGCGCATGCAGGATATCATAGCAGGAAATGGTTTCGAGAGGACGCGCCGGCACATAAGCCGCCTCGGGATCGGCTACCTCGGTGACCAGGCGTGCTGCGCAAAGGGTGGACATAATCTGTTGGACCAGGCGTGTCGGCACGCATAACTCTTTACCCATCTCGATCACACTCAAAGGCGGTTCGCCTTTCTCAAAGCGAACACCAATGCAGGTCATGAGACGCATCGCGATAAATTCGCGGCCGCGTTGGTTGATATTCTCAATTTGTTTCTCTTCGAGGTACGTGGTCCGGTTTTGATAGGCATACGAAACCTGCGCCCCAAACAACAGAATCAGCCAGGCAAAATACAACCCAATCATAAAAACCGGGACGAGGCCCAAACTGCCGTAGATTTTGTAATTGGTTACAACGCGCGAGACGTAGAACACATTCATCAGGTTATTCAGGTGAAATAATATTCCGCTGGTTAACCCGCCAACCAATGCTGCGCGCCACCGCACTTTGGTATTGGGGATGAGCATATACAGAAGGGCGAATGTTAAGCAGAGAACTGACACGGGCAGGATTTGAAAAATCAACCGGCTTATGAAAGGCGAATAGGCAATCAGCTTGCGCGCGCTTTCCAGATGCGAGCCGCCCGCGAGGCCCAGGGCCACTACCAGCAACAGAGGTGCAAGGCTAATTACTCCCCAGTAGAAAATGATGCGCATGAACCAACTTCTTCCCCGTGCAACCCCCCAAATGTCATTAAAGGTGTCCTCGATCCGGCTCAGCATTGAAATCGCCGCGAAAATAAGCAGGATGCTGCCAGTAAGACCTAATGCTCCGCTCCGCGTCTTTTGGATGAATCCATTGATGCGTCGAGCGAACTCTTTGCGGGCTTGTACAGCTTCCTCGTCTTGCGCGAAAGCGGGCAGTGCGTTGGTGGGAATGATACTGTTCCTGCGATGATGTCGCGGGGGTTCTTTCTCAACATCGGTAATAGATTGAGGGGTGTTAGCGGAAACCGCATTGGTCGCGCCTTCCAGACTTTCGTTCGCGATATCATTCGTATTGGAATGAAGCGTTGCTGGCGGGGTCAGCGTCGAGACTAATTTCACAATGAACTGGTCGATTCGTTCCTCGCCCTCTTTCTTCAGGAAGGTGCTGGTAATGCTCATGATCACCGCCAGCATCGGGATTAAGGCGAGTAAACTTCCATAGGCTAAGGCCGATGCCCGCACTGGACAGCGGTTTCGGGTAAAGCTGCGCCAAACCATCAGACAGAAGTGTGCGAACTTGTAGAGTCTCGATACCTCCGCCTCGGAACGAAAAGCACTTTCGTCCCAAACCGAACGGGCTTCTGCCCATCGCCTGCGCAAACTCGAATATTTTTTCTCCATCAAGCCCAAAACACGCTAACAGAGGGAAATTTCAAGTCAAACTGGGAGAACATTGGAGGCGCAGGGTGGGCCGTGGGCAATACCGGGCCAACAGCAAAACCTCACGCCATTTTGGAAAGGCGGCTTACAAGACAACATCAAGATTTAGGTCGTTTGACCTCACACCACCGCGTCCCCGATCTAAACTACGGAGTGCTTTACGAAAATCATTTGGAGCCCGGTCAAGCCGGCTTAACAAGGAAGCGATCTTACACCGATGCTTGATGACCATGGTATGGGAAATATTCAGGCGCCGTCCAATTTCCCGCGGCCCAAGCCCATCTGCCAGGCAATGGAGCACGGCTCTTTCATGAGGGAGAAGCTCTTGAGAGAGCATCGAAATGAGTTCTCGCGCACAAACAGCACTGAGAACCGATTCTCCACTATCCTCCAATTCAAAAAAGTCACTCTCCTTCTCTGACTGATCTTCAGAGTGCACCCGGCCCTCACGCCGCTTCATTGAATCAATACTGCGTCCCGCAGCGAGGTAGTGTAGCAAATGAAATTTACAACTCTGCAAGTACCAGCTTCGGGTAAAACCAGGCCGCCGAGCCTCGATCACCCAGAGATGAATCAAAGCCTCCTGAAATAAATCATCCCACAGAACAGGATTGGCCGTGATAGTACGGACCATCCTGCGCAACATATCTCGCATGACAGGTTCATCGACGTTCATGAGTTCGTTTAGGCGCCTTCAAAGAAAATTCTCTATTTAGGATTCAGGTATTGTTTTCGGGAACGTCCTAGGGTCGTAAAAACGTTTCGCGAATCCTTTTCTAATATGATGTTGCCGTCAGAGCAACAATAAGGTGTTGACCCCAAAACCGAACGAGAAGAAGGAGTAAATTAATGCATTTTGGCAAAACCATTCCTCAACAGCCTGGTTTTGGTTTTGGACTGCGGTGGCAAGCGCAGCGCGACACCGCTTTTCTTACGAAGCAATAGGAGACCGTCAAAAGATTTGAATTATGAACCGCCAAGGATGTCGTCGCTCCAGAAGAGAAAGTTCGACACCACAAACTGGCGACCCTCCTCTAGCTCATGAGACCACGTTTGAGCAACAAGGTTCTCAACTTTTAGGCAGCGGCGTAAACTTATGCTTTCTTCCGCTAACGGCCACGGATTTCAGTACGATTTGAGGCAAGTCTCGAATTTCGATTCGGTTGTTTTCGCAGGAATTCATAGCTTGCTCGACCCCATTTTTAAGTTCTTCCACTGAGCCGGGCCATGAGTAATTCATAAGCACTTCCATAGCTTCAGGGGCAATTTGCACCTCGTAATTGCTTAAAAAATAGTAAACCAGATCGGGTATATCATTGATACGCGCCCGCAGGTCAGGGATTTCAATCTGAAAGACGCTGAGCCTGTAAAATAAGTCCGCGCGAAACTTGCCCTCTTCGATCTTTCTGACCAGTGACTGCGAAGAACCGGCCATTAATCTCACGTCTGCAGAAAGGGGCCGTGCACTTCCCATTCGCTGCAGTTTCCGTCCTTCCAGAAAGCTGAGGAGCTTTGCCTGAAGCAGCGGGGTCAACTCCCCGGCTTCTTCCAAGTACAACGTTCCGCCCTCGCTCAGTTCAAGTTCTCCTTGCCGCTGCACGATCGCCCAGGGGAAGGCGCCAGGCTCATGACCAAAAAGCTGGCTCTCCAGTTCGGCTTCAGCTAAACCCAGACAATACACCGACCGAAATTCTCGATCTTTGCGTGAGCTAAGCTGATGAATTTGGCGGGCAACCAATTGCTTGCCTGCGCCTGATTCTCCACTGATGAATACTGGATGATCCGCAGCGGCTGCTTTCAAAATTTTACGAAAAACCTGCTGCATTTTTTCGGACGAGCCGGCCAACTCCGGCAATCGAAGTTGCAACCCGCTGGAAACAGCTCGACCGCGTAAAGATCGTTGCACTTTGGTTTGGACATCCCTGATATCAAGCGGACTGATCAGCACATCATTGACCCCTTGATTCATTAGTTCCACCAGTTGATCGGTAGAAGGCATGCTGGCCATCATCATGATAATGGCCGGCTGGGAATCCAACTCCTTTGCCTCATTCAGAATCCTGGCACCCCCGACTGTTCCTTCCAAAATAATCAGATCCGGCTGAGTCTCACGCATTGTCTTGACCGCTTCCCCCTCCCGAGCCACCGGAATGATGGCATGCTCATCGGAGCGCAAAAACGTGGACAGAATGTTGCGCCGCTCCGCTAAATGGTCAGCAATGAGGATTCGAGCCATTACCCATACAAACCGTTAGCGGGGTAACTATGGTTTTCCCAATTCACACCCCAAAGGGATAGCCCGTCATGTTGCAATAGTGAGAATTGCCGCATAACCACCCAGAATACGACCCAAGCCGTTGAAATAGAAGCCGCCTTGGACTGAAAATTAAAGAATCAGTCCAAGATGCTTGAGCGGACGAGGCTGTTGTTGCCCGGATCAAGCCACGGTTACTTCTTTGCTCAGATAAACGTCCTGAATGGCATTGAGCAGCGCAATACCTTCTTTCATAGGTCGTTGAAACGCCTTACGGCCCGAGATGAGACCCATCCCCCCTGCCCTTTTGTTAATGACCGCCGTTACAACCGCATTTTGTAGATCGGCCGCGCCTTTCGATTCGCCGCCGCTGTTGATCAATCCCGCTCGACCCATGTAACAATTAGCAACCTGGTATCGGCAAAGATCGATTGGGTGATCACTGGTCAACTCGGTGTAAATTCGTTCGTCCAGTTTGCCGTAACTGGAACCTCCCGTGTTCAAAGCCTTAAACCCGCCGTTATTTTCGGGAAGCTTCTGCTTGATAATGTCCGCCTGAATCGTGACCCCCAGATGATTGGCCTGTCCGGTCAGGTCTGCAGACACATGATAATCCTTGTCCGCCTTGAAGGCGTTGTTGCGCAAGTAACACCAGAGCACAGTGGCCATTCCCATTTCATGGGCTTGCGCGAATGCATGAGAAACTTCGACAATCTGCCGGGCGCTTTGGTCTGAACCAAAATAAATGGTGGCGCCCACCGCAACAGCGCCCATATCTGCCGCTTGTTTAATTGTCCCAAACAGGATTTGATCGAACTTATTGGGATAGGTGAGCAGTTCGTTATGATTCACCTTTACAAGAAAAGGTATTTTGTGCGCGTATTTGCGCGCGACAGCGCCTAAGACTCCGAAAGTGGATGCCACCGCATTGCAGCCACCTTCAATCGCAAGTTGCACAATGTTCTCCGCGTCAAAATAATCGGGATTTTTCGCAAAACTCGCCCCGGCGGAATGCTCGATCCCCTGATCCACTGGTAAAATCGAGAGATACCCAGTGCCGCCCAACCGGCCATGGCCGAACATTCGTTGCAAGTTGCCGAGCACACGATTGTTTCGATCTGAAATTGCGAAGATCCGATCGACAAAATCCGGGCCAGGTACATGCAAGCGCTGCTTGGAGATCTTCGGGGTTGCGAAGTTGAGAAGCTCGGCCTTATCGCCGAGTTGTTGAAGGATGGAGCTCATGTGTTCAGTTTCAGGTTTCGAATTCAGTTTATAAGTTCATGGGCCGTTTTTCAGGCTTTCAGTCCAATTCAGTATTCAGGCCAGCCAAAGAAACGGTGCGACAATACTACTCAGACGTATCGAATTGCGCCATCACGAAGTATCTTCCGTCCTAAAAAGGGCCGATGGGAGAAATTGTCAGGCAGGAACAGGAATCGATTGCCAAAACAAACTATTGATAGGGAGATCTGCTCTGGGCAGGCTCCGTCGAGAGAATCTGTTTTTGCAGTTCGCTCTGCTCACTTGTCTCCGCTTTAAGTCCTCTGAGAGCATTTATCAGGTCATTTCGAAGATACTCATCGGAAGTCAAAATACTACCTCCGGAATTTGTGACGATCATACCCGTGCCGCCGGGTGGGATCTTCCCAAAATTGTAATAGGAGATCTCGTTCAATAATCTTCGCCTCTCTTTGATTTTCAAACCCTCAATTAAAATGGGGAAGAGTCTGGCTTGTTGTTCTTGGAAGCGTTTCGGTCTTTGAGCCAGGCGAATGGCTGCCTTCAGACGGATTGCCGGATTCGGGTCATCCAGGAGCTTTCTGCATAAGGCGAAGTAAGCTGGATACGTTCCGTAAAGCCCGGCGATGCTATTGAGGGCGGAGATCCGCACTCGCGGATTCTCCATTTTAGGCACACACCCGCACAACTCCTCGATCTGCTCTTCTGTTAAATCATGAACCCAGCCGAGGTAATCCCATGAACATGTCTTTATGTCATCACGAAGGATGGGATAGCGAAGCTTTCGTTGAATCCAGGCTGGCAAAGCTCGGTACGTTTTAAAATAAAGGACACCGTCGCCTCGACGCTCCTTCAGATTTGCCAGCAAAAAGGGGAATGCATTGGTCCCAAGGTACAGAAGAGCAACGTGCATTTCTTCCCGATTGGGAAAATTCGTTCGACTGCTATAGAACAAAGTCTCAATAGATTTCCCATGGTAGAGTACGGGCTTTCTTTTAGAGTCGCTTTTACCTGCAACAACCGCTCTGCCGATTAACACCACAACCGCCAGGAGGAGAAGCATAATCGTGATGGCTCGACCTTTAAAAATCACCTGAACGAACCGGGCCTTCAAAAACGCAATATAGGAAATCCTCAGACGTTTAGTCACATCATTGCCGCAAGGCACCCCGGCAGGATGTACAGAATCAAACGAGGAAACGAAGAACTTTGTCGTACCCCCTGGAAAAGCCTTTCCCCCAAATAGGCGCATTTTTAATCAGAACACGAGTTTCGCGCGGGTTTCTCCCTCTCCTCCTCGGGACTGAGCATTACCCACAATTTCAGAATCATATTTTTCATTTTATCCTTGTACT
>JADMIO010690540.1_pt1 | contig 12782 bp, 9 predicted proteins | sample 8958161 | NCBI WGS metagenome assembly JADMIO01 (sample SAMN16585339, study PRJNA669376) | soil metagenome | isolation source: Crop rotation soil | place: USA: Cullars Rotation, Alabama | collected 2011 | reverse complement strand
GCCGCGACTTCAAGTCACGTGAATTCCAAGCTTCGGATCCCACTGTGCTGGAAAGCTACGTGACTTATTCTATGTAATTATTGATTATCTGCCTGTTCGTGATGCCTGAAAAATGAACGCTACCAATGCACTAAATTCACGGTTCTGAATTAAATTAATAAATGAGTTGAAACAGAATTTGCCAAAAAAATGGCCTTTGGAGAGGAGGGAATTAAATTAAGAAAAGTCGCTTGGGGAATTACAAAACAATAGAATAGCGCTGAATCCAATATTAAAGGCTTTTTGGAAATTAAATTTCAGCCAGGTTAGAAAAGGCTAAGCCAAACTGCATTGAATGTTAATTCCTGCTTCGAAATGTTGTTGGATGACTATAAAAAAAAGCTGCAACCGAAAGTTAATTCAGTTGCAGCTTTGCTAAAAAGTTAATTCCTGTTATTTGCAATATTTTTTCATTGCCCTTGCCGCCCGTGGATCGGTATCTCTGATCTTAGCCCAGTCGGCGCAGGCGCCTTCACTATCGTAGGTTTCGTAACGGTAAATTCCCCGCTCGTAATAGTTGTCCAGGTTGTCTGGCTCCAGTTTAATGAGGGTAGTAAAGTCCTGAATTGCGCCTGCCGGATCAAATAAGGTGGCTTTGCACACTGCCCGGTAATGCAGGGCATCAATGTCTTCGGGGTTTCTTTTAATTACCCGGGTCATGTCGTTCAGGGCATTCCGGTAATCATTTACTTTCATATAAGCCAGGCCGCGATTGTAATATGCTTCTGTGTTTTCCATATCCACGCTTAAGATCCTATTGTAGTCGGCAATGGCTTTTTTATAATCTTTTAAACCAATGTACGCTTTTGCCCGGTTTGAATAAAGGCTTAGGTCGTTTGGCTTTTCGTACAGTTCGTTGGTGTAATCTTTAACCAGCGTTTTGTAATCGGCATTGGCAGTAAATACATTCAGGATCGATTTTTTTGCCGGGGCAGGAGCGGCCTCGGTTTCCATGGCTACCAAACCCTGGGCGAAGCTACAGTAGCCGCCAAATAATAATGCAAAAGAGAGGATAAGTGTTTTCATAGCTAGAGCTTTTAAGATTGTTAATTTGGATTTATATAATATATTTACGGGTGGTATGAAAATTTAAAGTATAATTAAATAAAGAATGTGATAATAATAAACCGTTATTTCCTCCACGCACTTCAAATGCCTTGCGGTGAATTAGGAAGATGGTCTAGGAGGATTATTGCGTTTATCAACTGAAAAGGCAAATGTTTTCCTGTAAGAAGGGTTTTGTTCCAGCTTTGCAATCATTTTGCAGGAGTAACCTTTCAGGCAGGTTTTAATATTGTACTTTTACTACGTTTGTTAAATTATGGCAAATATGACTAAGCCTGAAGTAAGAAATGGCTTCATAAAATTTAAAGCAACAACTATTGGAACGCTTCTATACCGACCAATATCCTGATTATGCTAAATTTTAAAGAGTACTGAATAAGCTACCCAGCTCCGGGAATAAATGCTGCGGGTTTTGAACGGCTATTAAAAGGTGCTAAAACAAGCTGGTAAATTTTAAAGGAAAAAAAGTTTGAAATTTTTCTGCCTGAAAATCAGGAAGAAATGTTTTTTCATGAAAAAATTTTAGCCAGCCTATTGACATCTAAAAAAAAGCTTGTACATTTGTATCACAATTCGGCGCTAGAACAGCAGAATTGAAACGCGAAAGTAGCTCAGTTGGTAGAGCGCGACCTTGCCAAGGTCGAGGTCGCGGGTTCGAACCCCGTCTTTCGCTCCAAATCTTGAAGACGTTGCGCAAGTAACGTCTTTGTTTTTTGATATGGTCTGAGGGCTTCCACCTTCGACTATAGGCCGGGATGGTGAAACTGGTAGACACGCAAGACTTAAAATCTTGTATACGCAAGTATGTGCGGGTTCAAGTCCCGCTCCTGGTACAAAGCTCTTATCTTAACTGATAAGGGCTTTTTTGATTTACCGGCCGCCGGCTACTTTTTAAGCGAAAAAGCCTACCGTTTTCCGTAAGCCCATAGCCTGATTTGCCAGGTAATTCTTTCCTCCGCCTATCACAAGCTTAGCCTTTACTTTCAGAATTAAAACAAGTTAAAAGTATGGCCGCCGGTTAAAAGTCTGACTTGTGGCTGCAAAAGCTTCATCAAACAATCCCGGTCAGGAATTGCCGAAACGGTATGGAATTAGCCGCAAAAAGTAATAACATTATGGCTTTAACCGATTCAGGCGTGCATTATAAGTCTGGTAATTAATAACGCACTGGCCGGCTATACTAAACGGATAAATTTCAAGTTATAGAGTTAAATCTGAACGCCTGGCCAGAAACTGAAGATAATATTACCTTAAAAAGAGAATTGATAATTTTTTCAACAATCTTATAGAAACGCCCATTAAGTGCAGCCTAATAAAAATTAATTGCTTAATTTTAAAACTAGGATTTTAGGATTAAAGCCGGATTGTAAACCTGCAGGCCTGAATGAGAAGAATGTGGGAATGAACTTAGTTTTTTCAGTCGTTAGCCTGGTTTTGGGGTGTTAAAATATACTCCTGTTAAAATGCCTGAATTAATTAAGTGAAAGGCATATTTAGGAAAGTAAACGGAAAGGTTTGCCTAATTAATTGAATTACCTTAGTTAAATAAATAGTAGGTGCAACAGCCGAAATAGTTAATGGAGCAATCATTTGTAATAAATCCGGAAGCCGAAAAACTCCAGTTTGATATTGGAGCGGAAGGCCATACCCTTGCTTTTGATCCCGAATTTAACGGGATCATGTTAGCCTGGTCCGGGTTCGTTTCAAAAAAGATGCTTATTAAAGGGGGCATCGATTCGTTGCAATTGCTCGCACAGAAAGGCTGCAAAACTTTATTAGCCGACCACCACAGAATTCATGGTACCTGGGCTGATATGAGCGATTGGGAAATAAATATCTGGTTGCCAAATGCGCTTCAGGCCGGCCTAACCAAATATGCACTGGTTGCTTTCCCGGGCAGCTATTCTGCCATGGCCGCCGAAAATCTTTTCCTGCATCTGAACATCTATCCGCAACTGGAAATGATGATCTTCTCGGAGGTAGAAGACGCCAAAAAATGGCTTAATTCTTAATAGCGTTTCCCTTAAATTTATTTTTTAGCCAATCTGTGAAGCCGTATTCCGGCTTTTTTTATTTAGCCCATTCTGAAAGTATCAACCTGAATTTCGGGTAATTCCGGTTTAAAACGGTATGGTTTTCGACTGAAGAAGTGTGGGTTAATTCTTGCTTTTCGGGTGGAATCCTGCAAAAACAGCTATCATTAAAATTACCGGAAATGGGGAAACGATCAACTCGATCAGGCGGCGGCAAAGCATGTAAGCCCAATTAAAGCTCGGAACCAATTTTCCCAGAAGGATCAATAAAACGCAGGTAGCGAATAGTGCTCCATAAAAGGCGGCACTCATTTTCGTTTTCCAGCGGTTATTCAGGTAAATATGCAGGATCAGAAAACCCAGGCTGGTATAAAGCGCGCCATAGGCAAATATGGTAGGCCAGCTACGCATGGTGATCTGCGAAGAAACTTCCGCCTGCGAACGATTTAGCAAGGAGCTTATGCCTAAGTTGGTAAACAGGTCCAGAAATACTTTGTCGAAAAACTGGTAAACCTGTTCGGTGTAAATACCAAGGAAAAACAATATCAGGATCAGGCAGAAAAGTGCCAGTCCTCTTCTTAACGAAAAGCCCGCCAGGAAGCGTTTTTGATCAGGAAGCCGGAGCAGAAGTAGGTTGCGCATAACGTTTTATCCAGAACATCCAAAAAGCAAAAATGCAGGCATACACCACAAAAGCAAACGTGTATTTGTGGTTAAATTCCAGGGTGTGCCTGCTGTAAAAACTATTCAATGCCAGGGCAATAATCCGAAGCACGTTCAACAGGTAAATCAGGAACATTCCAACGGGGATGTAAATTAACTTTGCTTTCCAGGGACCCGGATAAGCCAGGATAAACCCGGCAAATAAGGCAAGAAGTACCATGCCGTTACACGGATTACCTACTAAGACTACAGGATATCCATTTAATAAAACGGAATAAGTTTCAGAACTGCCTTGGAGGCCTAATAAAGTCAAACCAATTCCGCTCAACCATGCCTCTTTCTCAGAAAGCCAGCTATCCAGCCGGGCATCCGGAAAAAGCCAGAGGTCATAGCATAAATACCAGGCAATATAAAGGGCAAAGGCGGTGGCCAGAAACCGGATTATTTGTTTAGAATCATTCATAAAACTGCCTTCTTCAGGATAAGGACTTAATTCTTAAAGTACGGAAACATGTAAAAGAAAGTGTAGCAGTTTGTAACCTCTGCACTACCTTTACAATTTTACTTCTTTCTGCGGTTATCACGCAGTTTCTTTAAACCATACGCAAAACCTCCGGCTAAAAGCAGGCTTGCTCCGCCATCGATCGGGATTTCCGTTGGGTCAGGCTGGGTAGGAGTTGGGCCTGGTGTATCTGGCGGATCGTTACCTTGGGCGAGAACATTTACCAGCCCTAAGCCCATTACCATTGCAACTAAAAAGGCACTTCTAATCAATAATTTAATTATTTCTGTCATGGCTATTTAACTGATGTTTATTCAATAATAATTTTACGTTGAACCGGTCCGGCGTTGGTCTCTAACCGCAGCGTGTAAATTCCCGGTGCCAGTTCTTTGGTATTTACCGTTTCTTTTAAATACACACCATTGGTAGGCAATGCTTTTTGCCAAACCTGCTGACCAACCGCGTTAAATATTGCAGCTTTAACCACTGGTGCATTCAGCGCTGGCATGCTGATAGTAAATTCGCCGTTATTCGGGTTAGGGTATACGGTTACTTTGGCCGCCAGATCTGCTGCCGTTATGCCGGTAGTGGTTCCCGGACCAAAGCGCAGGAAGAATCTTCCATTCAGGTCGGTTTGGGTGGTAGTAAAGGTATAACTATTCTGCAGACTCAGGTTGTGCAAGGTATTGGTAGCAATATCTTCCAGATAAATGGTCTGGTTCGGCAGGAAGTTTATGATCTGGTCGGCGGTAAGGCTCCAGGTTCCGGCTTGCGGCACGCGACCTCCAAGTGGTACGATCGTATTTGCGCTGGAAACCGGTAACCCGTTAATGGCGAGCTGATCGTTCCCGGCGCGGGAGAAAATGGAAGGTATCGGTCCGGAATTTGGCAGTTTAAAGGCATCGTAGAAACCATCGAAGTTAGCGGTGGCGCCATTTTCAAAGTAAACATAGGTTTTATCTTCCACCCCAGTAGCATCTCTTAAGGCCAGGGTAACAACCGGCCGGGTTTCTACCTTTTTATAAAGCGCCGGGTTCTCGTAAGTAGTTACGCGGTCATCGTTCTGGAAGGTAATTGAAGTTGTTGGAACGGTAGCCCGTATGAAGAAGCCCTGCATGGCAGCAATATATTCGCCGTTCGCCGGAATACCGTTTACATACGCTACATAAGTACCCGTATAGCGGCCGGTCGACCGCGTAACGTAAGCAGCCTGGTCAACTCCAGCCGGTAAGTTTACCAGATCCCAGTTCAGCGGCGAAGGATACGGATTTCCTAAGAAATTATAGCCTGATCTCGGTTGATTTCCTCTGGTAAGCGTTCGGGTATAATTTCCATTATTCAGTATGCCGGTAAAGTCTATTTCTACCGGAAGCATATTAACAGTATAGCCAACTGCCGGCGGCATAACTTCAGTCAGATCAATTGGAGACTCCCAGCCGGAATCGAAGTTAGGCGTAGTAAGGAAAGGTAGATCTAAGCGCGCCTCGTTGTACCGGTAAATGGTAGGGAATGGCGTGGTAGTGCCCGGTGTAGGGTTCGTATTATAAGCCGGGTTCACAATCAGTGGGGTATCATCATTAAGCTGGGCAATGGTAGCACCTGCAACCGGAGAAGTTAAATGCCGGTAACCAAAGCTTGGGTTATTGCCCGGGTTAATGTATTTCTCCATGGTGGCAATACCATTTACCTGAGCTGCACCATTATTAACTACCATAGACTGTACTGCATTATCAGCTAGTAAAGTAAGTTCGTTGCCGGCCGTGGTCAGGTTACCATTTAAGGTAAGCACTCTTCTCACCCTTACCGGCCCGGCCTGCAGCGCTCCTCCAGGACCGATCGTTAGGTCAAAGAAGGTTAAGATGTTGCCTGGTTTACCAATTGTTTGCGGCAAAGGTCCGGTAAATGCCAGCGAACCGTTTCCGTTATCGATCAGCGTTCCTAAATTAGTATATAACCCGCTAATAGTAAGGGTTCCGGACGTTAAGGTTAGCGTAGCTCCTGGTTCGATCAACAGATCGTGGGTTTCTGCCGCTAAAGTAACTATCGGGAAGTTTGGCGAACCAGCCGGAATACGAACATCGGTGGTACTGGTCGGAATTACGCCATTGCACCAGTTTGCAGCCGTATGCCAATCGGATGAAGTAGTTCCAAGCCAGGTGCCGGTGAGGCAAACAGGTGGAGTAACGGTAGTAGTGAAAGTCCCTTGCGGGCTATCAGTACTTGTAGCGCCATTACTGCAGTTCGTTCTTACTACAAAGGTGTATTGGGTTCCGGCAGTTAAACCGGTTAAGTTAGCCGGCGAACCAGCCACGTTTGCAGTAGTGGAACCGGCTGGATAGGTGGAAGAAGGACCATATTGTATAGTATAGGAAGTCCCAGCATCGCCGCCGCTAAAGGTGATCTGTGCGGTAGTTTGTCCCGTGCCAGTGCCACCTACCGTAGTTGGAGCGGCGCAGGTTAAAGGAGCAGCAGTAGTAGTGAAAGTACCTTGCGGGCTGTTATTGCTGATGTTTCCGTTTCCGCAATTGGTTCTAACCACGAATGTATAGGCAGTACCCGGTGTAAGGCTCGTTAAATTGGCAGGAGAGCCGGTAGCGTTGGCTGTAGTTGTGCCGCTTGGGAAGGTGGAAGTCGGGCCGTATTCTATAATGTAAGCACCCGTAGCAGTTCCTCCCGAGAAAGTGACCTGAGCCGTGGTTTGTCCGGTGCCGGTACCACTAACCGAGGTAGGTGCGTCGCAGGCTACCGGAGCAGCTGTAGTACTGAATGTTCCCTGCGGACTATCGGTGCTGGTTAATCCATTAGCACAATTCGTTCTCACTACAAAGGTGTATTGGGTGCCTGCCGTTAAACCGGTTAAGTTAGCCGGAGAGCCAGCCACATTTGCAGTAGTGGAACCAGCAGGATAAGTGGAGCTAGGGCCGTACTGAACGGTATAGGAAGTACCGGCATCGCCACCACTAAACGTAATTTGCGCCGTATTTTGTCCCGTACCCGTGCCACCTACTGTAGTTGGAGCAGCGCAGGTTAAAGGTGCAGCATTAGTGTTGAAAGTGCCCTGCGGACTATTTCCGCTGGTTGCGCCATTAGGGCAATTAGTTCTTACCACAAACGTATAGGCAGTGCCCGCCGTTAATCCGCCCAGGTTGGCTGGCGAACCGCTTACCGTAGCCGTAGCCGTTCCTGCAGGAAATGTAGAAGTAGGGCCATACTCAATTACGTAGTTAGTCCCAGCATCGCCTCCGCTAAAAGTTATCTGAGCGGTAGTTTGCCCGGTTCCCGTGCCACCAACCGTAGTTGGGGCAGCGCAGGTTAATGGAGTAGCTGTAGTGGTAAAAGTACCTTGCGGGCTATCGGTACTAGTAGCGCCGTTGCTGCAGTTAGTCCTTACTACAAAAGTATATTGCGTTCCGGCAGTTAAACCAGTCAGGTTAGCCGGAGAGCCAGCCACATTTGCAGTAGTGGAACCAGCAGGATAGGTGGAAGAAGGACCATATTGTATAGTATAGGAAGTACCGGCATCGCCACCACTAAACGTAATTTGCGCCGTATTTTGTCCCGTACCCGTGCCACCTACTGTAGTTGGAGCAGCGCAGGTTAAAGGTGCAGCATTAGTGTTGAAAGTGCCCTGCGGACTATTTCCGCTGGTTGCGCCATTAGGGCAATTAGTTCTTACCACAAACGTATAGGCAGTGCCCGCCGTTAATCCGCCCAGGTTGGCTGGCGAACCGCTTACCGTAGCCGTAGCCGTTCCTGCAGGAAATGTAGAAGTAGGGCCATACTCAATTACATAGTTAGTTCCTGCATCACCGCCGCTAAAAGTTATCTGAGCGGTAGTTTGCCCGGTTCCCGTGCCACCTACGGTAGTTGGAGCAGCACAGGTTAAAGGCGCTGCAGTAGTAGTGAAAGTGCCTTGCGGGCTGTTATTGCTGATGTTTCCGTTGCCGCAATTGGTTCTAACCACGAATGTATAGGCAGTGCCCGGTGTAAGGCCAGTTAAATTGGCCGGAGAGCCGGACGCATTGGCGGTACTGGTGCCACTTGGAAAAGTAGAAGTTGGCCCGTATTCTATAATGTAGGCACTGGTAGCCGTTCCGCCTGAAAAAGTGACCTGAGCCGTGGTTTGTCCGGTACCGGTACCGCTAACGGATGTAGGTGCGTCGCAAACTACCGGTGCAGCAGAAGTGGTAAATTGTTCTCTTTCAATGAGGCCGGATGCGCCATTGGTACAGTTTTTCTGGACTGCAAATTCGTAGGTAGTACTAGGGTTTAGACCCGAGGCAGTATAGGGCGGGCCCGTTACAACTGTACCACTATTTGTAAAGTCAAATCCGGGAGCGCCAATTTTAACTACATAAGAACCTGGCTCGGAACCGGTATTATTGGTAAAAGTTAAAGTCCCGGAGCTGCTGGTTATAGAAGTTACGGCAAGATCTGTTGGAGTAGCGCAGGTTGGGGTTGAAGTAGGCGTAATGGTAAACCGGGCATTTGGCCGTCTGGAAAAAATGTTCATTGTAGTTGCCGCGTCAAAATCGGTCCACATAAAGCGAGATGCCTGATTAGAGAAACGGAATTGCCTGGTATCAGAACCAGGGTCTAAGCCAACGCTGCCAGAACAAGTAGTGCAATTTACTTCAACCAATACTTCTAAATTGTTCGTGGCAACATAGTTGTAAGGTAAATTCTGGTTAAGGGTAATATCAACCCAGGCGCCAGTAGTGCCTGGGGCGTTTCCTAAAGTCGGTGCGGTAACAGTACCATCAAACACGAGCGTGGCACCTGTTACTTCACTTGAAAAAGTATTTGAACTTAATGTTGTAGCCGTAGTTTGTTTGAGGTAAATTTTTACCGGTAAAGCAGGAACTACTCCGTTCGTAGTCTCCAGAAAGAAACCAACGGTGGTAATATTTCCGGAAGTAGTAAGCTCAGTGCCACCTAAATAAAGCGAAGCAGAAGCCTCATATGGCCGGAAATTACTGAGCGGGAAACGCTCAATAAACGGGTCTACCGTAGGATCATCCGGGTTTCCATTAGGTGCTTCATCTATCGTTTGCCCTTTTACTGAAAAAGCGAAGACCAGATTTACCAGCAACAAGCACAGTACTTTCAAAACACCTGCCCGCCGAAATTCTGAATTTAATTTTGAGAGTAGTAAAGTTGTTATCATATTATATCCGTAATTGGGTACTTGAAATATTGCCTAAGCTTTTCGGTGTTTCTTATGTTTCAGAAAAGCAACTGATTACAGAATTGTTACACTTCTGTTTCAGCCTCTTTATATACCGAAAATGCAATGCATTGTTGCACAAAATCCAAAACCTTTTTTATTTATAGTCACATTAGGTAAAAAACCGGAGGCATCTATATTAGTGCAAACTTATATTTAAAAATTTTAATATTACTATGAAAGGCGTTTCTTCTATTCTGCTCCTTGTACTCTCCAACCTGTTCATGACCTTCGCGTGGTACGGGCATTTGCAGTTCAAAAAAGTAAGCTGGCTACAGGGCGTTGGGCTAATAGGGGTAATTTTAATTAGCTGGGGCTTAGCGTTTTTCGAATATATTTTCCAGGTGCCGGCCAACAAGATCGGTTTCAAAGAAAATGGCGGGCCGTTCTCCCTTTTTGAGCTGAAGATCATTCAGGAAGTAGTTTCGCTAACGGTTTTTACCCTGGTGGCCGTTTATATTTTCCGCACCGACAAACTGGCCTGGAACCACCTGGTTGGCTTTCTGCTCCTGGTGCTGGCCGTGTTCTTCATCTTTAAAAAATGGTAGGGTTTCGGCAGAAAAAAGTAAATTAGCGTTCCGGTGCCGCGAAATGCGTTTTTATTGCGCCTTAATTAAAGCAGGTTTTCGTAATAGAATTGTAGCGGCGGCAAAGGCATCGGAAAATCGAATATCGAAAATACGAACCTCGAATAATGGAAACGGAAGAAATATCGTATCAGGAGCGCATCCGCGAGCATCAGGTTAAAATAAAACAGGTTTTTACCGAAGTAGGCAAAGTAGTGGTAGGCCAGCAATACATGGTGAACCGTTTGCTTATCGGGTTGTTCACCGGCGGCCATATTCTGCTCGAAGGTGTGCCGGGTTTGGCCAAAACCTTAACCGTAAATACGCTTTCGCGGGTACTGGATCTGAATTTTCAGCGTTTGCAGTTCACTCCCGATTTGTTGCCTTCCGATCTGGTGGGCACCATGATCTACAACCAGGCTTCTTCGGCGTTCGAAGTGAAAAAAGGACCGATCTTCGCCAACGTGATCCTGGCCGATGAGATCAACCGTTCGCCGGCCAAAGTGCAAAGCGCGCTGCTCGAAGCCATGCAGGAAAAACAGGTTACCATTGGCGAAACAACCTACCGGCTCGATCTTCCATTTTTGGTATTGGCTACGCAAAACCCGGTAGAGCAGGAGGGAACGTATCCGTTGCCCGAAGCCCAGGTAGACCGTTTCATGATGAAAGTGTACATCGATTACCTGAAAAAGAACGACGAACTGGAAGTAATGCGCCGCATGTCGAATATGGGGTATAACAGCCAGGTAAACCGGGTATTGGGGAAAGATGATATTTTTGCCATCCGCAACGAAATAAACCAAGTGCAGATCTCCGAAATGCTGGAGAAATACATCATCGAGTTGGTTTTTGCCAGCCGCCGGCCATCCGAATACGACCTGGCCGAATTTGCCAATTACATCCAGTTCGGGGTTTCGCCGCGCGCCAGTATTGCCCTGAATTTAGCCGCCAAAGCCGTAGCGTTTTTCGATGAGCGCGATTATGTGTTGCCCGAAGACATTAAAGAAGTAGCCGCCGACGTAATGAACCACCGCATAATCCTGAATTACGAAGCGGAAGCCGATGGCGTAAAAACCAAAGATTTCGTGGAAGCGATTTTGCGGAAAGTGCCGATCAGTTAAGATTTTAAATTCCCTGCATTGCCTTTTCTGAAACGCTATACCAAACGCCTTATAAACTCCTTTTCCGGAGCGGTTTCCTTGCCACAACTTATTAAGTTGAGCGGACAGCAATTGTTTTTGCCAGTGTATCATTTGGTTTGTAACGAAGCGCCGCCGCACATTAAACACCTTTACCAGACCCGCAACGAAAAGCTTTTCCGCCAGGATCTGGATTACTTGCTAAAGCATTTCGAACCGCTCACTTTTGAAGCCTTAAACGCTACCGTTCTCCAAGGAAAAAGTCTGCAAAAGCCCGGCTTCTTTTTAACCTTCGACGATGGTTTGCGCGAGATTTACGACGTAGTTGCTCCGATCTTAATAGAAAAAGGCGTACCGGCGGCATTCTTCCTTAATTCGGCTTTTCACGATAATAAAGCGCTGTTTTACCGCTACCAGGTTTCAGTACTGATCGAAAAACTGCAGCAAAAAACGGTACCCGATTCCGCTAAAAAACTGGTGGCCCAAACCTTGTTGGAAAAACAATTATTGAAACCCGGCGATCTGAAAAACAGCCTGCTGGCCATTAATTTTAATTCCAGAGATGTGCTGCCGGAACTGGCCGAAATTCTGGAAGTTGATTTTGAAGAATATCTAAAAACGCAAAAGCCTTATTTAACCACCGCGCAAACCCAGGAACTGATCAAACAAGGTTTCTACATTGGCGCCCATTCCCACGACCATCCGGAATATCGTTTGGTTTCGCTGCAAGAACAACTGAAACAAACGTTTACCAGCATCGACTTTCTGACTCAAAAATTCAATTTGCCTTACCGCTGGTTTGCCTTTCCGTTTACCGATGAAGGCGTTTCGCGGAAGTTTTTCGTAGAAATTTTTAAAGAAAATAAAGTGCAGCTTTCCTTTGGTTCGGCCGGTTTAAAGCATGATAGTTTTCCGCAGCATTTGCAGCGTTTCCCGATGGAAGGCACTTTGCAAAGCGCCGAAGAATTAATTAAAACCGAATACGTATATTACCTGGCCAAAGCCCCGCTCGGCAAAAATAAAATCTTGCGCCGCTAATTATGGAATTACGCGAATTTACGCCCAAAACCTTAGCCGATTTTCTTCAGAGTGAGGAATATGCGCGCATGCCAGTGGTTCCCATTTCGCGGCACCGGGCCTGGTCGCATATCCGTAATCCGCGCGTTTCCGAAGATGACGTAATTCTGGTGCTGGCGATGGTAGAAGGTAAGATGGCGGGTTACCTGGGTGTGCTGGCCGATCATATTTTTCTGAACAACCAACAGGAAAAAGCGGGCTGGCTCAGCTGCATGTGGGTAGATCCCGAAGTGCGCGGACAAGGCATTGCCAAACAGCTTTTGAATCGCGTTTTAGAACGTTGGGATAATCGCATTTTAGTTACCGAATTCACGCCAGCCGCCAAAGGGTTGTACGATCGTTCCAATCAGTTTCAGGACCTGAAAATAAGCGAAGGCCTGCGCTGCTTTCTGCGCTTCAATTTAGACGAATTGCTGCCAAAGAAATTTCCAGTTTTAGAGAAACTAAAGCCACTTTTAAGCCTGAAGAACT
>JADMIO011280122.1_pt1 | contig 12783 bp, 6 predicted proteins | sample 8958161 | NCBI WGS metagenome assembly JADMIO01 (sample SAMN16585339, study PRJNA669376) | soil metagenome | isolation source: Crop rotation soil | place: USA: Cullars Rotation, Alabama | collected 2011 | reverse complement strand
CCATGCCCGCCGGCCGGATCCTGGAACAACGCCGCCACGGTGCCGCCGTACTTTTCGATGACCGCTTTCGCGTTCGTCATCTCGTCGCACATCGGATAGCCGTGCTCCATGTCGAGGCCGCCGCAATACATCCAGAACTTCTCGCCGCTGTAGGCGCCGAGCTCGTTGCGATCGACGACCCCCTGCATCGTCGGCGTGAGCGCGCCGCCGAGCATCCACGCGCCGGAATTGTCGGCGAAGATTTTGAACAGACGGCGATCCTTCGCGTCGAGATAGGCGACGGGGAACGTCTCCGCGGAGCCGCGCGAGTAACCCTGGAGCATCATCGCGGGACTGCCGAAGTCGCACGACGCCTTGAGATCGTCGACGAGCGCTTTGAGGTTCGTGTAGATCGTCGCCTCGTCGTCGTAGCTGCCCGTCCCGTCGTCGAGATACTTGAGGCCGATCCACGCGTAGCCCTTCGCGCTCATGATGTCTTTCCAGTCCACCGACCATTCCGTCTCCGGCGCGCCGCCGGTGCCGTGCAGATCGACGAACACGCGCCGCGGGGACGACGAGGCCCAGTTCGACGGAAACCACGCCGCGTAATAGCGGCTGTTGATCTTGCGGACGCCGCCACCAGCCGTGTAGAACGCTTCGCGCTGGCCGGAGACGCTGCCGACGGCCGCCGGGACACCTGTGGCACGTTGTGTCCCTGCCCAGGTCGCGCATGCCGCGAGGGTTGGAGCGGCCGGTGTCGCCGGTGTCGCGGGCGTGGAGGGAGCCGCCGGCGCGACCGGCGAGGACGAACCGCCGCATGCGGCGGACGCCGCTATCCCCAGCGCCATCAACACGATGATTTTCGCCGCCGCGAAGCGTCCGGTAGTCATATCTGCAGGGTTAGACCAGCCGCGCGGCCGGATTATTCCACGGCCCGATCCGGCCGCCCGCGCATGCCATATTTGATTATGGCAGTTGCTATGGTATTTTCTCGAGATGAGTGAACGGAAGGTGACCGTGCACATTCCCGGCGATCTGCTCGATCGCGCGCAGCGGTCGACGGGGCAGGGCATCACGGAGACGATCCGCCAGGGGCTGCGGCTCGTCGCGGCCGGCGAGACCTATCGCCGCGTCGCGAAGCTGCGCGGCACGGTGAAGTTCTCGGTCGATCTCACGAAGCTGCGGGAAGACCGGGGATGATCGCAGCCGACACGAGCTCGATGATTGCGTTTCTGGAAGGCGACGAAGGCGGCGACGTCGATCTGATCCACTCGGCGCTCGACCACCAGCAGCTGGCGCTGCCACCCGTCGTCCTCACCGAGCTGCTCAGCGATCCGGCGCTGCCGCGGCCGATACGAACGCTGCTGGCAGGGCTGCCGATTCTCGAGCTGGAGCCGGGCTTCTGGGAGCGCGCGGGAATCCTGCGTGCCTCGGTGCTGAAGCAGCGCAAGAAAGCCAGAGTCGCCGACGCCCTGATCGCGCAGAGTTGCCTCGACCAGTCGACGCCGCTGGTCACGCGCGACCGCGACTTCCGTCATTTCGCCGCTGCCGCAGGCCTGCCCCTCCTCTGAGTCGCCGCGTCCGGCGTACGTAGGACTACGTATGCCGAAATACGCAGTCATACGGATTCCACCACTATCGCCGGTCTGCCATTCTTGCGAACGTGACGCATGCCGCCCGCGCGCTCGACGCCTTGCTTCGACGGCTGACACCTGTGTCGCCGGCGCGCCGCGCCATGCTGCTGCTGATCGCCTACGCGGTCGCGCCCGCACTGACCGCGCTCGCGCCCCGAATACATTCCCACCGCTGAGCTTCGCCGCACTACTCCGCATGGAATAATCGACACTTCGTCAGTCGCGCCACGGCGACTGGAGGTGCGATGGCGGATCGAAAAAACACGGGCGTTGCCGGGCTGGATCAGCTGCTCGGCGGCGGGCTTCCCGCAGATCGGATCTATCTCGTCGAGGGCGATCCCGGAACCGGCAAGACGACGCTGGCGCTGCAATTCCTGCTCGCCGGCCGCGCGCGCGGCGAGGCGTGTCTCTATGTGACGCTGTCGGAAACCGGCGACGAGTTGCAGGAAGTCGCCGCGTCGCACGGCCTCGCGCTCGACGGCATTCACCTGTTTCAGTTGAGCGCGCCGGCGGCGTCCGTGAACGAGAGCTACACGCTCTATCATCCGGCGGAAGTCGAGCTCGGCGAGATGATGCAGAGCGTCTTCGAGATGATGGATCGCACGCGGCCCACCCGTGTCGTGTTCGACTCGCTGTCGGAAGTGCGGCTGCTGGCGCGCGATTCGCTCCGGTATAGACGACAGGTGCTGGCGCTGAAGGAGTTCTTCACCGGCCGCGCGTCGACGGTGCTCCTGCTCGACGACAAGACATCCGGCGACAACGATCTCCAGCTCCAGAGCATCGCGCACGGCGTCATCTCGCTCGAACAGCAGCCGTACGATTTCGGCCGATCGCGGCGGCGCCTGCGCGTCGTCAAGCTGCGTGGCGTCGCGGCGACGGACGGCTATCACGACTTCCGCATCCGCAAGGGGGGCCTCGAGGTCTACCCGCAGCTCACGCCGCCCACGTCCGGCCGCGGCTCCGCGAAACACCCGATCACGAGCGGCATCGAGGGGCTCGACGCGCTGGTGGGCGGCGGGCTGACGTGGGGCACGACGACGCTGTTCATCGGGCCGGCGGGCGTCGGCAAGTCGACGCTCGCGGCGCAATACGTCGCGGCGACCGCGTCGAAGACGCCGGCCGCGGTGTTTCTGTTCGACGAACGGCGCGAGTCGTTCGTCGGCCGGTGCGACACGCTCGGGATGAAGATGTCGGAGCGGCTCGCGGCGGGCACGCTCACCATCGAGCAGATCGAGCCCGGCGACGTCTCGCCAGGCGAGTTCTCGCATCGGGTCTGCAGCCACGTCGAGAACGACGGCGCGCGCGTCGTCATGATCGACAGCCTCAACGGCTACCTGCACGCGATCCCGACCGCCAACGCGCCGCTCGTCCGCATGCACGAGCTGCTGGCATATCTCTGCGAGCGCGGCGTCGCGACGCTGCTCGTCGCCGCGCAGCACGGCATCATCGGTACGCACATGGCCGCGCCGATCGACGTCAGCTACCTCGCCGACTCGGTGCTGATGCTCCGCTTCTTCGAGGCGCACGGCAAGGTGCGCAAGGCGCTGTCGGTGATGAAGAAGCGCACCGGCGCGCACGAAACGTCGATCCGGGAGCTGGCGATCGAAGACAACCGCGTCAAGATTGGCGACGCCCTGACGGACTTTCACGGCATCCTCACCGGCGTGCCGACCTACGTCGGCGGCCGCGAACCGCTGATTCAATGACGCGATGAGCACGGTTTCCATCTTCGCGCCCATCGGCCGCGACGGCCCGCTCACCCTCGAGCTGCTGGCGCGAATCGGCGTCGACAGCGCGGTGTTCCCGTCGCTGACGGCGTTGTGCGAGGCGGGACTCGACGACGCAGGTGCCGTCCTGCTGACCGAAGAGGCGCTCGAGTCGAGCGATTTCAGCGTCCTCACCGATGCCCTGTCGCGTCAGCCGGGATGGTCCGACATCCCCGTCCTCGTCTTCGCCGGCGGCGATCGGTCGCGCGCGTCCCTGCGGATGCTGGAGACCGCGGGCACCCTGAGCAACGTCACCATCGTCGAGCGGCCGATCCGCATCGCCGCCGTCTTCAGCATCGTCCGCGCGGCGCTGCGCGCGCGGCAGCGGCAGTACGAAATGCGTGACGTGCTCGTCAGGCTGCATGCGGCGCGGGAAGAAGCGGAGCGCGCCAGCCGGCTGAAAGACGAATTTCTCGCGACGCTGTCGCACGAGCTGCGGACGCCGTTGAACGCCATCCTCGGCTGGACCGCGATGCTGCGCCAGAACAGCATCGAGCCGGAGCGGATTCCGCACGTCCACGAAATCCTCGAGCGAAACGCCACCGCGCAGGCACAGTTGATTGCCGACGTACTCGACGTGTCGCGGCTCATCACCGGCAAGATGCGCCTGCAGCCGCAACCGGTGCATCTGGCGAGTGTGGTCGCAGACGCGGTGGACACCGTGCGCCCGGCGGCGCAAGCGAAGGGTGTCGCCATCGTGCTCGACACCGCGCTCGAGTTCGACGTGCTGCAGGCCGATCCGGATCGCCTGCGCCAGGTCGTCTGGAACCTGCTGACCAATGCGGTGAAGTTCACGCCGTCGGGCGGCGAGGTGCGCGTCACGCTGTCGCGCCACGCCGACGTGCTGGAGCTCGCCGTCGCCGACACCGGCGCGGGCCTTCCGTCTGATTTCATTCCTTACGCCTTCGATCGATTCCGTCAGGCGGATCAGACCTTCACGCGGAGCCACGGCGGGCTCGGGCTCGGCCTGGCGATTGTCAAGCACGTCGTCGAAATGCACGGCGGGGAAGTGGCGGTCGAAAGCGAGGGGGTCGGCCGCGGCGCGGTGTTCACCGTGCGGCTGCCCGTGGCGGGTGCCCGCGAGGAGGCGATCGCGACCGAGCGGCGCAAAACGGTCCGTCCGCCGCTCGACACGCCGGACGCCGATTTCACCGGCCGGCTGATTCTCGTGGTCGACGACGACGCGGCGACGCGCGAGCTGATGATCGCGCTGCTGACGAGCAAGGGGGCGCGTGTCACGACGGTGGCGTCCGCTGCTGACGCGCTCGCGGTGCTCGACGACGAGTTGCCGGCGCTGATCGTCGCCGACATCGGCATGCCGGAAGAAGACGGCTTGTCGCTCTTCCGCCGCCTGCGCAAGCGATCCGTCGAGCGCGGCGGCCTCGTCCCCGCCGTTGCGCTGTCCGCCTACGCCCGCGCGGAAGATCGCGAAGCGGCGCTGGCGGCCGGCTTCGACGCGTTCGTCGCCAAGCCCGCCGCACCCGCCGACCTGCTCGCGACGATCGTGCGCACGCTCGACGTGCGCTGAACGAATCCTTCATCCTTAATCCCTGATCCATGGATCCTTGATCGTCAATCCCGGATCCCGGATCCGACGATTAACGATTCGTCGATGAAGGATGAACGATCAAGGATTCGAGCCGCGCCTTCCGGCTCGCTTCCTCCGCGACCGGACGCGCGCGATTGATGCCGCCAGCCGGCCTGCAGTCGGGCGCGGAGTTCGCCGTCGTGTCGATCCACATCGCCGCTGCCGCGTCTGGCGGCAGGATGGAGTTGCGCACCAGCGACAACCGCGCGACGGTGTGGAACGGCGCCTGCGACGGCTTCCACTCCACGCTGGCGTTCTCGGTCCAGAAGGCCGCCGTCCGCCGCCGGAACCAGTAGCGCATCGTGTCGGCCTCGAGCAGCTGGACGTGGAAATCGAAACAACTGATCTGCGCGTCGTCGGTGAGATGCCGCACGAGCTCGTCCTGCAGGCAGTTGATTCCCTTACCGATCGGCGCGGCATAGTTGCCGGGGCACGGCGTCAGCGAATATTTGGCGACGTCCGCGGGGCCGTGATGGAACGGGACGTTGCTCCAATACTGCATCAGCTGATACGCCGTCTTGCCGGGGCGCTCCTGAAACGCGCCAAGAACGGCCGTCCGCAGGAATCCCAGCTTGTCGCGGAACGGCAGTTTCCACATGCCCTTCACCATGCTCGACGCGACCACGACGTTCGTCGTCACGGCAAAGGCGTGGACGTCGTTGATCGGAAACGTCGGCGCGTTGTTCATCGAAAAATCGAAGCGCGACGTATAGGGGCCGAACACGCCGGGTGGGACGTCGACCGAGAAGGAGCACGCGCGGACGTCCTTGTTGCGATCGGAGTTGATGGTCGACGCCGCGTTCGCGAAGCGGACGATGGCGGAATACTTTCCGGGCTTGACGAACAGTCCTTGCGCGAGCCGGCCATCCACCGGGAAGACTTCGAATTCCGCGCGGCAACAGATGCCTTTGGTGTGCGTGCCGCGGCCGAGCGGCCGGTTCTGCTGCGCCGCATACCGCTGCTGCAGCGTGAGGATGTTGCGGGTCAGCGTGGCCGTGTCCTGCGCTTCGGTCTCGCGCGCCGTCTCACCGTGCGGCATGACGCCGTAGGTGAGAAACGCGAGCCCAAGGGCGAAGAGTCCGAAGGCGCCGAACAGGATCAACCGGGCGCGCGGCGACAGCGGCGGCAGCGGTCCAGGCGGGCCGTCGGGCCCGAGCAGCGTCGCTTCGATCGCGGCAATCGCCGCGGCGTTCGCGGGCTTCGGCGGCTCAGGATGCGTGATGCCGATCTGCTCGTCCGACGTGAACGTCTTGAGGAACTCGATGATCGCGAACTTCGAGTCGTCGTCGAGCGGATAGAAGCTCCACTCGTGACCGGTGTTCCAGTTGCCCGCCAGCCGCGTGTCGAACGTGAACTCGATCTGGTTCGGCGCCAGCTTGTACTTCGCCGCGTCCGTCTGCACGCCGAGCTTCACCGGGTCGTATTCGCGGGTGCCGAGCGGGAAGGTGAGCGGGCGCGACGCCGCGGGCGAGAGCAGGTCGTAGATCGTCGGCACCGAGCCGTTGTGCAGATACGGCCCCGTCGCCCAGATGCCGACCAGCGTCTTGGCGCGATAGACCTTGCGGCCGACCGTGTCGGGATAGACGGCGCTGTCGAGCAGCGGCGCGCGGAACGTCGGGTCCCACTGTGCGCCGGAGCGGACCTGACGATGTTCGAGGACGTCGATCGTTGCGGCGTCGTAATGCCCTTCAGCGTAGGCGCGCTGCTTGATCTGCGTGATCAGATCGCGCGCCGCATACGGAAACGGCTGCACCGTGCCGGTGAGGTTCTTCACCGGGATTTCGAAGTCGAGGGCCGCGGCGGGATCGGTGCCCGTCTGCGTCACCGAGAACAGCTGATACGTCCGCATCTCGCCGTCCGTCTTGTAGGTCTCGTGGCACGGCGCGCAATGGTCGACGAACAGCGTCTTGCCTTTCGCGGCCCTGGCGGCGTCGATCGCGGGGAACGTCGTGGGCCACGACGGCGGCGTCAGCTTGTAGGCGAACTGTTCGAGCTTGTGCAGGTTGCGGACGTTGACGGTGCTGTCGAACGACTTCGGATCGAACAGCGCGCCGACGCCCAGCGCCTGGCCGATGTTGCGGTCCATCACCGAGTTCGTGTTTGCGCCCCACTGCAGCCACCCGGTGTACTCCATCCCCCAGATGTGCGGGAAGCTGACCGGCGCGTTGGCCGGCATCGAGTTCGCCTTGACGCTGCCGAAGAGCTCGTCGCGGCCGATGCCGAAGGCGTCGAGCCGGCCGTAGCCTTCCTTCGTGCTGATGTCGAGGAAGCGCACCAGCGAGGCGACGGTCTTCAGCGCGTCGAGACGCGCCTTCACCAGGTCGCGGTTGTTCGTCAGCATGCCGAGCACGCGGCGGATCTTCCCTTCGTCCGGTGTCGTCACGCCGGCCTCGCGCCCGCGCGCGCGCCGCTCGGCGCGAATCGTGTGGACGCGCTCCCAGAAGCGCACGAGACGCCGCGGCGATCCCAGCGTGTGCTCGGTCTCGGTCGCCATGTCCTGCAGGAAGTTGTTGATGAGCGCCATGTTCCCGAGGCCGTCGACGCGCACCGCGTGCCCCTGGTACTGCACCTGCCCGACGTGACACGCCGTGCAGTTGAGGCCGATCATGTCGATGTGCTCGGCTTTCGAGATACCGAGCGAGATGCCGACGGGAAGGCCGTCCGGATTGCCCGCGCTCTTCGGATCGGAGAGGAACCCGTAGCGCTCGACGTTGTCGAGGAACGGCCGCACCTGTCGCGTGCCGTCGGCCGCCACGGTTTCGGTCTCGAGCGCGAGCAGCCAGTCGACCGGGAAGATTTCGCCGCCTTCGGACAGGTGGTAGAACGCCTGACGATCCGTGGCCGACAGGCCGTTCTCTCCTTCCGGCACGGGCGGCGGCGCCAGCGCCGGCGCTTCGACGGGCGCGGTCTCACGGAATTCGTCGATCAGCCAGCCGCCGAAAATCCCGGCCGCGAAAATGCCGATGCCGACGATCAGCCGGCGTGTGTGTGTGCCCATGTCGTGTCCTCGCTGATCGTCCGGCAGAGCTCCTGCACGCTCGCGGCGCGCTTGCCCTGACAGACCGCGCGCACCGTGTGCCAGCCGAGCACGCGGTAGGCGTCGAATTGCGCCGAGTCGAACCATTGATCCGTGGTGGATTCGTGTGGAAAGTCGGTGTGCGCCTTCGAGTAGTTGATGACGTCGATCGGCTCGTCGCCGGTCAGCGCCGGCTTCATATAAAGAAGGACGCCGTCTTCGACGGAGGGATCGACCGCCTTGTAACGGATCCGCCCGACCGCGAAACGTCCGGTGTTCGCCGGCGGCCCGATCTTCACGCCCGACGGAAAGTCGATCTCGACGCCGAAGTCGATGCGCACGAGGCGGATCGCATTCGCGAGATCGTCGTAGCAGTAGTTGGGGTCCGCGCCGGCGTCGACGACGACGATCGAGCGGCAGCGGCGGGCGATCATTTCGTAGAGCCCGAGGTTCTCGAAGTGGCCGCCGTCCGAGAGATAGATGTAGGGATTGGTGTCCGTCGTCCTGCCGAGGAGCTCGTTGACCAGCGTCCGCAATCCGAACTCCGGCGACGGCCGCTTCCAGTCCGACCTGGCCGGATTGCCCATCCACGTGCCGAGCCGCGCGTTGAAGAGCGTGAGCAGGAAGGTCATCGTCGACGACGAGCCGCGCCCCATGTTCGGGCTCACTGCGGCGCCTGACGTCGTCATCGCCTGACCGAGCGAGATGCCGCCGCCGAAGGCAGACGACGGGCGATAGCCGGTCGCGTGCGATCCGGAATGGAGCGCCGTCATCGTGAAGGACGCGGCTTTTCGTTCGGACATCGACAGCGACCGATCGGCGACGAGATCCATCGTGGCGTTGACCACGTGGAACGGTCGCGCGGTCGCGGTGAGCGCGTCGATCGGCACGTCGTCTTTTGCGTCGAAGCCGGTGAACCGGTCAGGCGACCGGTCCGACGGCTTGCGCGACACGCCGAGGAACGTGCGCACGAGCCGCGCGCGATACATGTCGTGCAGCGAGAACTCGTTCGCCGAAATCACGCTGCCGAGCGCGAACGAGACCACGATCAGTCCGCCGAGCGCCAGCAGATCTTCCGGCAGCGACGCGCCGACCGGATGCGGCAGCTCGTTGAACAGGTTGACGTTGTGCAGGCCGACGAGCAGCAGGCGATCGAGATCCGACACGAGCACGAGGAGCAGCACCAGCGCGAGCGGGCCGGTGATGGACGCGAGGATGCGCGTCAGCCTCTGCATGCCGGTGCCGCCCAGCGCCGCGCGCGCGGCGATCCAGCGCGTCGCGATCCCCGCCGTCAGCGCCGCGACCGATTCGAGCGTGATGCCGCCGCTGTGCGACACCGCCAGGAACGCGAGGGCGGAATCGAGCGCGAGCGGCCCGATGATTGCGACGGCGGCGGCGCCGAACCACACCGCGCCGGCCATCAGCATCCACGCGCCCGCGCGTGCCCACCACTCGCGGTCGTCGTCACTCAGATCGTGACTGGCGAGGCCGACGAAGGCGCTGAACTGCAGGAAGAGGAACGCCATCGAGATCGGCAGATCGATGACGGTGAACTGCTGCGGATAATCCGAGGCCTGGCTCGCCAGGAAGTTGTGGACCGATGCCGTCAGCAGGCGTCCGACCATGCCGGACGCCGCGGCGGCGAACCATGTCCAGGGGCGCCACCAGCGGGTGCTGAAGAAGCCGCCCACGACCCACGGCAGCACCATCGCGGCGCCCGCGAGGCCGACTTCGATCGGCAGCGACGGCGTCGTCCCGAAGCGCGTCGCCCAGAAGCGATGGATCGAGAACAGCACGTGCACCAGCAGCGCCGGCACGAGGAACATCGCGATGAAGCGTCCGGTGCCGTGCGTGCGGCGGCCGAGGCTTGGCAGCTCGAACGCCGCATAGAGACCGGTGAGCGCGGTCAGCGGAAGGATGACGATCCAGTCGTGGAGGTACCACCAGTCGAGCGTCGCGCGGCTGACGAGCTCGGGCTGTGACGGCAGGCCGAGCACGCCGAGATAGATCCTCGGCACCATCACGCCGACGGCAATGATCGGAATCAGCAGCAGCCACGTGACCATCAGGTTGCGCGCGATCGTGCCGCCGAGCGTCCACGCGTCGGCCGAGAGCCAGCCGGTGTGGGGATCGAGATACTTGATGTAGTCGCGAAGACGTTTGATCGGCTCGGGCTCGCGCGCGCGATGCAGCTCGTTGACCGGATCGGGAACGCCGTCGTTCTCAGCCCGCAGCCGCCACGCCGAGAGCCATCCGCCGATGTAGCCGCCGCCGGATACCGTCGAGAGATAGTCGACGCTGTCGAGGACGCCGGCTTCCGAGAGCCCCTGCATGACGCCGAGACCGAAGCTCGCGCTGCGGACGCCGCCGCCCGATAGACACACCGCCGTCTCGCCGGTCCCGGCGCGGAGCTGCCGTTGTTCGGCGGTGAGGACGTCGTCGAAGTCGAGCGGCTTGGGGTCGGTGGTCATGCCAGGGATTTGAGGACGTCGTGCGCCGCGCGCAGGTCGTGCGTCGAGTGCCCTTCGGTGAACCAGTTGTAGATGTGCGAGAGCGCGTCCTTCGCGTCCTCTTTCCGGGTTACGCGCGCGAGCGCCGTCGCGGCGCGCAGCTCGAAGGCCCGCGCTTCCTGGAGCGACGCAAAGGCGATCGCCTCCCGTAGATCGCGTTCGCCAGCCTCGGCGTCGCCGCTGGCGGCGAGCAGCTCGCCGCGCGCGCGATGCAGCTCGGCGATGTAGCCCCCTTCGAGGCTCTCCGCCGCGTAGACGAAGCCTTCGGCGACGGCCAGCAATCCTTCTTCGAAGCGTCCGGCGAACCGCAGGAGATCGCCGAGGACGCCAAGAAACGCCGACCGCACCAGCCCGCTGCCGATGGATTGCTGCACGGCGAGGCTGTCCTTCAGCAGATCGATCCCTTCGTCGAGGCGCCCGCTTGCCGCGAGCGCCGCCCCCTGGAACGAGCGGCTCCACTCGCGCTCCTGGATCAGCTCGTATTCGCCGCACAGCGCGACGGTCTCGTCGCCGAGCGCCATCGCTTCCACGATCTCGCCGCGATTGAGGTGGACCCCCTGCGTGACCAGCATCGCGAACGTCAGCGTCGGCGGCTGGCGCTGCGAGCGCGCGAGCTTCAGCGTTTCCTGCGCCCGCGCAATCGCGCGGTCCGGATAGCCGAGCACCCACAGCGGCCGGCTCGACATCGCGCGCGCGATCATGCCGGGATCGAGGCCGTACATGCGCGTGTAGGCGAGATGCTGCTTCGGATCGTGCAGCTCGCGGCCGCGATCGAGCACACGCGACGCTTCCACCATGTCGCCGAGGAACTCGCGGGAGACGCCGACGAGATGATGCGCGCCCATCAAGAACGCGGGGTTGGCCGATTTCTGCGCCATCGCCATCAGATCGTCGGCGCGCCGGCGGTACTCGCGGAGGTTGCCGCGAATGGCGTGGAACAGCGTCAGCGCCCAGAGCACGGGGAAGAGCTCCGGCGGATCCTGTAGTTGCTGGCACAGCTCACGGGCGCGTGCGAAGACCGGCTCGATCTCCGGCGCCGACCAGCCCTTCATCATCCGCAGCGCCAGGCCGCGGACCATCTGGAGGCCGAGCTCCTGGCTGATGCGCTGCGGATCCTCCGGCAATCCGCGCAGCGCCTGGAGACCGCGCTCGGCCAGCGACAACGCTTCGCGAAACGCGAACAGCGCCACGGCCTGCTGCGCCGCCGTGAAGTAATACTGCGCCGCCGGCGTGAAGTCGCGCGCCGCCTCGAAGAGGACGGCGAGCTTCGCCGCGATCTCGTTCGCGCGCTCCCCGCCATGCGTCACCAGCGCCCGCGCCACGCGTCCGCTCAGCGTCGCCCGCTGCGTCGGCTGCAGCGACGCGTACAACTGGTTCTGATAGAGGACATGCGCGAAGCGATACTTGACGGTCAGCGTCCGGTCGGGGAATTCCTCTTCCGCGCCCCGCCTGACGAAAACGTGCACGCGCTCGAGGACCTCGAGCCGCTCCTCGACCTCCATCGGATCGATACCGGTCGCCTCGCTGACCGTCGCCGAGTCGAACTCGTAGCCCTGCACGCTGGCGCCGACCAGCAGCTTCCGATCGCGCTCGTCGAGCTGTTCGATCTTGCGCGCGATCATGCTGCGCACCGATTCCGGCAGATCCTTCGGCAGGTTTGCGACCGGCCGCGTCAGCGTCCAGCGCCCCTGCTGTTCGGCAATCGCGCCCGAATCGCGCAGATACCGGATCAGGTCCGCCATGAAGAGCGGCGTGCCTTCCGTCTTGGTATGGATGAACGCCGTGAACTCCGCCGGGAAATGGTGGCCGGGGCATTCGAGCGCCAGATAGCGATCGACGTCGGCGGCCGACAGCGAGTCGAGCGGCAGGTGCTCGAACCAGCCGTGCGATCGCAGATCCGTGCTGATGCTGGCGAACCGGTTCTGCGCCAGCGCCATCTCCGATCCGCGGTAGGTCACGAGGATCAGCACGCGCAGATCGGCGAAGCGCCGAGCGATGTAGTTGAGCACGTCGATCGTCGACAGATCGGCCCAGTGGAGATCGTCGAGGAAGACGACGACCGGCCGCGTCCGCGAGAGATCCTCGAAGAGCGCCGTCAACTCGCGCTTCATGCGCTCCTGGGACGCGCCGGCCGCCTCACGCCGCATGTTTTCCACGGACGGATGCTCGCTGCGCGTCGCGACCTGCACGTACCACGTCGGCGCGACGGTGCGCATCATCTGGTCCATCGAGACGTTGGTGCTGCGGCGCAGCACGTCTTCGAGGACTTCGAGAATCGGCAGGTAGGCTT
>JADMIO011014817.1_pt1 | contig 12783 bp, 9 predicted proteins | sample 8958161 | NCBI WGS metagenome assembly JADMIO01 (sample SAMN16585339, study PRJNA669376) | soil metagenome | isolation source: Crop rotation soil | place: USA: Cullars Rotation, Alabama | collected 2011 | reverse complement strand
GGTCTCTCATCTCCGATTACGCACGCGCCAGCAGGAAGACCGGCGTCGCGCCCGCGCCGCTGATCTTCACCTTCTCGCCCTGCGGCTCCGCCAAGACTCTGGAGCTGCTGAAATGGCTGGGCGTGGGCGTACCCCGCTGGCTTGAGAACGAGCTGCTCGACGCGCACGACATCCTCGAGACATCGCTGGAGCTCAGCCGCGCCACCTTCGCCGACGTGCTGGGGTACGCGCGCACGCACAAGCTGCCAGTGGGCGCGAACGTGGAGAGCGTCGCGATCCGTAGAGAAGAGATCGACGCCTCGGTCGCGCTCTTCCAGGCGCTGCGCACCCAGCTGCGCGGCCGGTGACGTTCAGTCCGTCGGGTTCACGGCGCGGATCGCTCAAGCGAACGATTCGCGCTCACGTTTCATGCCGTTGGCCTAACCGGACGCGCATCGCGGCCGGAGTATTACGCCGCCGCCCTCGCGCCGCGTGCCTTCAGGCCCCAAAACGCCGGCCCGTCGCAGGTCGGGCTCTTGAGCCCGAGGTCGCGCATCGCTTGGAGCCCGGCGGCGCTCAGCGACTTGTAGACCTTGCCGTTGTACTCGACCTGACCGTCGTCGCGGAGCGTGCAGCGGCAGCGCTCCTTGCCCTGGCGGTCCCTGTTGACGAGCACCTTGCCGGGCGTGATTTCGCCGTCGGTGGCCGGCGGCTCCGGCGCGCCGACCGGCAGCTCGGCAGCGACCGGCTGCGCGGCGACCGAGACGGGCTCCGCGGGCGCCTGCGCGGGCTCGGCGCCGGCCTTGCCGAGCAGGCGAAGCAGGCGGCCGTTGCAGAGGGCGCGGTAGACGCCCCCGACCGCATGCGGGACGCGCGCGTTCTGAAGCTCGTGGAAGTCCCGGTAGAACTCGGGCGCGTGGATCATGTCCGTCGCGCTGTCGCTGTCGTGGCACTGCTCGTGCGCGATCAGGTTCGCGAGTAGCGAGAGCGACTCGACGACCGGGCGGTCCTCCCGCTTGAGCGTGAGCCGCGCCAGGTACTCGCGGCTCAGCGCGATGAACGAGTGCCCGTCGGTCCAGCCCTCGAAGCAGTCGGAGGAGCCGATCATGATCCGGCGACGCTTCCCCCAGTCGCCCGCGATCTGGACCTGAAGGTCGACGGCGATCTGCTGCCAGACACTCTCGGTGCGCGTCCAGGCCTTCTCAGGGACGATCACATGGCTGCCGGTCACCGTGGCCGACACTGCTTCGAACGACTTGTAGGGCGGCATCTGCTGCTGGTGGCCGTCGCCGAGCGCGCTCTGCCATTCGAACGCGCCCTCCGGCTGCGGCCACTTGTGGGTGAACAGTGCGGCCGGATCGCAGGGGAACGCGGCGATCTGGTCCTCGTCGAGCACCAGCGCGAGATGCGCCTGAAGTAGCTTGTCGCCCTTCGCACTTCCGCGCGGCGCGGTCGTGAAGCACGGCCAGCCCGCCTTGCGGATCGCGTCCACCGACCAAGGGTGACCCGAGCAGTCGACGAAAAGCTGCGTCTGTCGCAGATCCTTGACGCGCATTTCGCCGCCCGCGAGCCGCCCGATCACGTTCAGCCGCTCGGAGTCGGTGAGCACGCGCTTCGTCTTGATCTTCCGGACGCGGTCGGAGCCCTCGAGCCCTGCGGTGATCTTGCGCCACACCGGGCAGGAGTGGATGACGTCGTTGCGGGCGAAGTTCACGTCGAGCCGCTGGCGGCTCACGATCACGCCGGACACTCCATAGACGTGGCGCGGGACGCCGCATACCCAGACACCGAGATTGTAGACGTCGAGCGAGTGGCCCGACTCGGTGAGCTTGATCCACGCATCGTCGGTGGACTCCGGCCCCCACTTGCACTCGCTCGCGGGCGTGTTCACCAGCACCCCGTTCACCGCGACCGGGACTTCGACGTACTTCACGTAGCGCCCGACTTCGCGCGTGATCGCGTAGATCGCGCGGTCCCCGATGGGATCGTAGAGCGTGACGCGGACCCGGCAGCCCGCGGCACGCTCGCCGAGTTCTTCGAGGTCGTAACCGACGCGCTGGTTGATGTCGACGAGCATGCGGAAATGGCCGGTGCGCCACTCGTTGCGCCCGAATGCGAAGAGCTGCCCGCGCCCCATCCGGAACTGAGCCCATTTCTTCCCCTCGGACGCGTCGTGCGGCTGGCCGAAGGTTTCGAAGAACGTCTCGATCTCGTGGCGGCTTCGGAAGCCCCTGCCGTCATCGGCGATCTCGATCGCGCGCGGCTGGACCGTGACGTCCACGCGCGTGGCGCCAGCCTCGATCGAGTTCATGACGCCCTCGAGGATCGCTTTCTCGATGGAGCCCGCTTGACGCTTGATGACGTCGACCAGCAGCTTCTCGTGCATCTTGAAGCCGCGCTGTTCGATCGCGCCCTTCCGCCCGTCGGTGCCAGTTGCCATGTCGCGACACACCATGAGCGGCGGGTGCGCAAAGGCAAGGTCACGGCGAGCAGAATTGTTCAGTGCCACGTTTTCGCCGCGGAGCGGCGTCTATCCGACGGTCAGCGGCTCAGATCAGAAGAGTCCTCCATCAGTCACTGAAGGGCCGCGGACGCTGCGCCGCGATCCAAACACCCCGCCCTCCGATTTGTCCCAATTGATCCGAAACCCGCGCTGCACGGGCGCTTCCGTCGCTGGTGGGCGCCTGAAAACCGGTCAGGTGAACGCAACCGTCAACCCGAGAGTGCACAAGTATGTATGAGCCAGCGATCGACCGAGGTGGCCGGAGCCGCAGCCTTCCACACGCTCACGCGTGACCTGTGGCTGGAGTTCAAGGTCGCCTCCGATTACTCCACCGGCGTGGGCGCCGTCACGCGGGGCACCGTCGTTCCCCCTTCCGGCTTCGTCCGCGACGACCTCGGCTTCGGGCTCGACGGCCCGGACAAGTGCAGCCCCGGCTGCCGCTGCAACGCCATCCGTCCCTCGCGCTACGTCGGCAAGCGGCCGAAGAATCCGCGCAAGGGTCCGCGGCGCCAGCAGCTCCTCGCGAGCGCCGCCGCGGCCGCGGTCGCCGCCACGCAGGCAGCCTGAAACCCCTCACACGGGCTGCGTGACGCACCGCCCGCGGGCCCACGTCGCGACGAGCCCGTTCACCCTCGACCACGACCACCGTGGTCCCACGCTCGCGCTCCTGTCCGGTGCCGCGCGTTCCTACCCGTCGGCGCCGATCACCGAGCGGCCTGTATTCGTCAGCCGCACGCGGGCATGCGCCACCGGCATGTTATCGATCGTCGCCCACCCCGCGTCGACGATGGCGTTCGCCACGTTGAAGCCGAATCGGCAGAAGAGCCACTGCTTCTCGCCCCCGGCCTCCTGGAGTTCGAGCAGGGCGTCCCGCTCAGGAGAGCCTGGGGGGGCAACACGCTCATTTGCGGACGACGGCATGGACCGGTGGTTTTAGGCACGCCGCGCGAAGATGCAAGGGCGTCGTCCCCGGCCTACCGGGGCCCCTCCGAAAATCATCGGCGCTCCAAGGACAGCGCGGATGGCGCTCGCGTGCATAGGGTGGGACCCCTCTAAGAAAGATTTATACCGCCCTGGAAGCCCGGCACGCGCGGTCGTCTCCGTCGCTGGCGCGGTCCCGCGGGCTCGCCAGCCAGGGCGGTATAGGGCGGTAAAACGGCGATCTCCGGGGCGGTAAAACACCGCCTCGCGGGTCTCCTCAAGGCGGATTCGCGCCGGCGCGCATGGCCCCGAGCCCGCGCACAGACGAAGAGGTCAACGATGGGTGCGTCCCGTGCACCGCGCGCGACGCAAGCTGAGCTGGCCGAACGCGTCGATGCTGCGGAGGAGATGCTGCTCGCGCCGCTCGCGAGCCTCATCGTGCGCAAGCAGCTCATCGAGAGGTACGGCGTCTCGGAGCGGCAGGCGAAGCAGTACATCAGCGAGGTCTACAAGCGCTGGCGTCAGAACCGGACCGAGCACCCCGCGCGCCGCGAGCTGAACTACCGTCGCGGCGAGCGCATGCTCGGAAAGGCTGTCGCCGCGAAGTCGTACTCTGCCGCCGCCGCGATCTACACGGCGATGACGAAGCAGTCCGCGGCGTCGAGCGCGCCGGAGACGCGGCTCCGCAAGAAGCTCATGGCGCGGCTTGGTGCCGTTCCGGATGATCCAAGCGAGGCACTCGGGTACGCGCGCCAGATCCTGCTCATCGAGATGGCGGAGGTCGCGACCAACCCGGATCTCGACCCGAAGGAGCGGCGGCGCTGGCTCTCGGAGTTCGCGGGCAAGCTCGGCATGCTCTACAGCCGCGCCGAGGCGGAGGAGCTGCTGAAGGAGCTCGAGGCGCTGGTGCGCGGCAAGCTCACGCAGCCCGCCGCCGCCAAGGTCGTCGATGCCAAGTCGGTCGGTTTCGCAGAGGCTGCGGGACCTCAAGAACACCATCTCGGGCCCCGAGCGGTACCTGGACCTGGCGCTGATGATGGTGAGGGCGGAGCGCCCGACGGAGACGATCCTCCGCGCCGGCGGTAGGTGGGACACGATCGAGCGGCGCTTCCTTCCGGACAACCGGGAGGTCGAGCGCTGCTGCATCATCGAGCTCGCCGAGTCGCAGGTGCCGTTCACGCGGTGGTTCGCGAAGGAGCTGCACGCCTACAGGCTTGGCTACCCACGCAACATCCGGTTCGCGCTCGCCGCCGGCGACCGCCGCGGCGGGAAGACGTTCGACACGTTCTTCTGCGTGCTCGCCGCGCTGATCGACGTTCCTCGGCAGCCCGACGGCACGCCGGCGATCGGCTGGGCCATCTCGCGCACGTATCGCGAGCGCGACGAGCTCGACCAGCTCATCGCCAGCTACATCCCGGTTCACTGGTATCACCACCAGCGGGCGCCCGAGCACCAGATCATCTTCCGCCACGGGTCGTACCTGCGGAACCTCTCGGCCGACAAACCGGAAGCGCTGCGGCAGGGACGCGTCGACTGGCTCCTCTACAACGAGGGCCAGAAGATGTCGCCCAAAGCGATCGTCAACGGCCTCTACGGCACCGCAGACCGCGCCGGCCTGACGATCATGGCGTGCAACCCGCCGAACGATCCGTCGCAGGAGTGGCTGTCGGAGCTGAAGGAATCCATCGACGACGACGAACGCTTCAAGCGGGTCTCCGTCTTCTTCAACTTCGACAGCAAGCTGAACCCGTTCATCGACCAGCCGTCCCGCCAGGACGTCGCGCTCATCGCCGAGAAGATCCACCCCGAGCGCGCTGAGGCCGACTCCGAAGGCCTATGGAAACGCTGGGGCGACCTCGCGTACCCGGAGTGGAGCAACCTTCGCCTCTGGCGCACGATCGACAAGGGCGGCGCCGTCGGGCCGCCACCCGAGCTCGGCGCGGCCGACATCACGCACGCGATCACTCGGCGGGAGCTCGGGCGGTCGTGCCTGGTCGTCATCGGCGGCGACTTCCAGCGGCAGCCGGAAGCCGCGGTGATCCTCCGCGTCTTCGAGGGGCCGAACGGACCGATCTACTGGTTCGTGCACGAGAGCCAGGTGAAGGGCGACGAGCTGGCGCTCTCCGCCAGCGTGATCGCGCTCGCGCCTGACCTGGCCACGCCGCCGCGGAAGATCGAGTTCCCGCGTGACGGTGTGTGGATCGCAGACTGCTCGGGCTCGTTCCAGGGCAGCGACCGCATCCCCGGCCGCACGAGCTACAGCCTCCTCGAGCAGCACAACTGGGTGGTCGAGGCGGCGGAGCTCATTCGGATCCCGGAGAAGAGCGCCCACCCGCGCAACCCGCTCGTCGGGCCCCGCCTGAACCTGATGGCGGAGCTCATGAAGGCCGGCCGCATTCGCGTCGACCCGCGGTGCGAGATCCTCATCGCGGCGTTCAAGCAGTGCCAACTCCGGAAGACCGAGTACGGCAAGCGCGTGCCGAAGGGCAAGTGGGCGCACATCACCGACGCGGCTTGCTACCCGATCTGGCGTCTCGAAGAGAAGCCCGACGGACGCGGACGCCCACCGTCGAAGCGCGCGATGAACGCGCGCGAGGTCAAGCGCGACTCGGGCAACTGGTACTGACGCCCCCCCGGAGTGCCTCGTGGAAGAGCGCCGCACCGACAGCCCTGCGCCGTCGGTGCGGCCCGGTCTTCCGGCGGCCTATTGGACGCCGATCGGGGGCCTCCAGAAGTGGCTCAAGAACCCACGGAAGAACCAGCGCGCGGTGCCGCAGGTCGCCCGCTCCATCCGGAAGTACGGCTTCGTCGCACCAGTCGTCGTGTGGCAGTCGCGCCGCCGACTCGTCGCCGGGCACACGCGCATCCTGGCGCTCGAGTCGATCCTTCAGGCCGAGCCGGGCTTCGTCCCGCGCGACGCGCCGGGCGTCGGCCTGGTGCCCGTCCGGTACCACGAGTTCACCGACGAGGCGGAGGCGAACGCCTACGCGCTCGCCGACAACAAGCTCAACGAGGCGGCGGAATGGGACAGCGCGCTCCTCGCGGAGGTGATGACCGACCTGCGCGCCTCCGACGAGACGCTGCTCGCCGACACCGGATTCTCGGAAGACGAGATTTCATCGCTGCTTTCCGACCCAGACGGCGCCGCCGGGAGCGCCGGAGCCGACGATGACGACCCGGGCGCGCCGCCCCCGTCCGATGAGCTTCTGAAGAAGTGGGGTTGCGCCACCGGCGACCTCTGGATCGTCGAGGGCACGCGAGGCGAGCACCGCCTGGTGTGTGGTGACTGTCGCCGGCTGGAGGACGTGGCGCGGCTCATGGGCGACGAGCGCGCGAGCATCGCGTTCACCAGCCCACCGTACGCGAGCCAGCGCGCCTACGACGAGAGGAGCGAGTTCCGCCCGATCCCTCCCGCCGAGTACGTGGCGTGGTTCGAGGCGGTCCAGGCGAACGTCCGCCAGCACCTCGCCGCCGACGGCTCCTGGTTCGTGAACATCCGGTCGCACGCGGCGGATGGCGAGCGCGACCTCTACGTATACGACCTCGTCGTCGCGCACAAGCGTAGCTGGGGTTGGCTTTTCGTCGACGACCTGGTCTGGGTGCGCGCCGGAGTCCCCGGCGGCTGGAACAACCGCTTCAAGAACTCCTGGGAAGGCGTCTACCACTTCGCGACGCAGCCCCAGATCAAGTTCCGCCCCGACGCTGTCTCGCACAAGACGAAGCACGCCTTCGACTACTCGCCCGCGAACGGAAAGAGCGTGAGCGGCAGCGGGCTACTCGGCAAGGAGCACGCCGCGAGCTTCCGCGAGGGACTCGCGCGACCCGGCAACGTCATCGAGATCGGCACCGGCGGCGCCAAGGTCTCGGGCGCGCATCCCGCGGAGTTCCCGGTCGGCCTGCCTCGCTGGTTCCTCGTGGCGTACAGCGACGCCGGGGACGTCGTCTACGAGCCGTTCGCCGGATCGGGCAGCACTCTGCTCGCGGCCGAGCAGACCGGGCGCATGGGTCGGGGCATGGAGATTAGCCCGCGCTACTGCGCGGTGATCCTCGAGCGCCTCGCTGCGGCGGGACTGAAACCGAGGCGAGCCACATGACAAGCTGGGAGGGACAGGCACCGGGTGAGCCCGAGCGCCTCGCAGCCGCGTACTGGACGCCGATCGCCGCCCTTCAGAAGTGGCGCCGCAACCCGCGGAAGAACGAGCGCGCCGTGCCCCAGGTAGCGCGCTCGATCCGGAAGTACGGCTTCGTTGCCCCCGTGGTCGTCTGGCAGTCGCAGGAGCGGATCGTCGCCGGCCACACCCGCGTGCTCGCGATGGAATCCATCCTCGCGAGCGAGGCGAGCTTCGTCCCCCGCGACGCGCCCGGCCCCGGCCTCGTGCCGGTGCGCTTCCACGAGTTCACCGACGAGGCGGAGGCCAATGCCTACGCACTTGCCGACAACAAGCTGAACGAGGCCGCCGAGTGGGACGAGGCGCTCCTCGTAGATGTGATCAAAGAGCTCCGGGCGACGGACGAGGCGCTGCTCTCGGAGACGGGATTCTCGGACGCCGAGTTGCGTTCCCTCATCAGCGGCGCCGATGGTGGGGGCGGCGCTGGCTCGGATCCCGGTGCCCAGATCGACAAAGCCGACGAACTCCAGGCGAAGTGGCAAACGGCGCCGGGCCAGCTCTGGGAGATCCCATCGAGGAGCGTGCACGGGAAGTCTCATCGCCTCCTGTGCGGCGACTCGACGAACCCCGAGGTGGTCGCGCGCCTGATGAACGGCGAGCGCGCCACCTGGTGCTGGACCGACCCGCCGTGGAACGTGGCTTACGGCGCCAGCGACCACCCTACCTGGAAGAGCCGCGAGATCTTGAACGACAACCTGGGCGACAAGTTCCCGGCCTTCTGCCGCGCGTTCATCGAGCAGATCAAGGCGGGCGTCGTTCCCGGCGCGATCCTCTACATGGCGATGAGCGCCCAGGAATGGCCCATTATCGACGGGGCGCTCCGGGCGGCGGGTTTCCACTGGTCGTCGACGATCATCTGGAAGAAGGACCGTCTCGTCCTGTCGCGGAAGGACTACCACACGCAGTTCGAGCCCATCTGGTACGGGTGGGAGGACAGCGCGCCGCGGCGATGCCCGCTCGAGGATCGGACGCAGAGCGACGTGTGGGAAATCGATCGGCCGTCGCGGTCCGACGAACACCCAACGATGAAACCTGTCGAACTTGTGGCGCGAGCTATTCAGAACAGCAGCCGTCCCGGCGACCTCGGGTTTGAGCCGTTCTCCGGTAGCGGGACGACTTTAGCGGCCGCCGAACAGTTGGGGCGAGTCTGCTACGCGATGGAACTCGACGCGAGATATGGCGCTGTGACCTTGGAGCGACTGAAGCGCATCGGTCTGACGCCTCACCTGATTGCATAGCTGCCGGAGTGCCGACGTACCCCGTGCCCGGCGACATCGTTGGCTCGAATGATCACTCTTCGTCGTCAAGGCCATTGACCAACGTGGCTAAGCCTGCCCGCACGGCTGCCTCCAGTGCATCGAGCCACCCGCCGCTCACGGAGTACTCCGTGATGGTCTCCGGAAGAATCCTATCGGCCATGCGCCACCAGTTATCATCAGACTGGTACTCCGGAGGCATCGCTTCGCGTAGATGTCCCGGCACATATTCCGCGCGGTGCGTATACCCGTTCCGCAGATCGAATAGCCACTGGATCTTCTTCTCGTCGCCAAGCTCGTCGGCGGGAGCCTCTTCGCCAGGCATAGCGGGACTGACCCGCTTCTCGATCCTTATTGTGGCCAAGAGATCCCGCCGGGCCTTCTCCGGTAGCCGATCTCGAATGAACCTCTTGAAGCCGCGACCGACGGAGTATTGCTCGGAATAGGCTTCGTGCAGAATCCGAGTCGCTTCAAGGGGCGAGGAGCCCGCAGGAATGCGGGATACGGCCAGCGTCCGCTCTTCTGCAACCTTCTTTGACTTCGAGTCGAGCCACTCGTGAAATGGCTTATATTCAGAATCCTGCCCGAGGAGATCGATGCAGGTAAGCAAGAGGTAGGCAACGAGCCCGCGGAAGTGGACCCAGAGAGGGGAGCCGACGTCCGGACGCCCCAGAATTTCAATCAAAGCGAGTCGGTCGACAACCGCCTGAATACAGCGTACGCGTGGGCCTCCCGTGAACCACTCCTTCAAGAGCTTTTCGAAGGGGACGTCCTTGACGGCTGCTCGTCTCAGGCGCGCCTCAACTTCGCTTGCGGCAAGATCTACGCGCGAGGCGGCGAGGACTTGCCCGGGTAGCATTGGCTGAATGATGGGCTCCCGCATCAACGTCACGTACCGAATACCCTCCGGCTGCTGCAGTGAAACACTGACGATCATGTACCTGCGGCCGTTCGCCATCGGCGAGCGATCGAGCGTCACGCCGTCCCCATCTTGTCGAGCATAGACGGTGCATCCGTGGCGCAGCAGTTCGGGATCACATTCTGTGGCGACGGCCTCTCCATCGATGACCAAACTGAGTTTCTCGGTTGCCATCATCGTCTCCAATCTGATCCGTGACGCGCACGCTGCGAGTCTTCGACGGAGCCACGCCATCACGATGGTCGATCGTTACCACAGCCGGAGCGGCGAAGGCCACGCATGGGTATCTTGTCGCGCACGGGCGGCGCGGTTGCGCGAATGCTGGCGGGCGGCTCTCGCAAGCGCGGCGAGCGAACGCCCGTTGTTGATGCAGCAGGCTCTGCGGGCCTGTTCGGGGGAGGCACCCCGGTAAACAAGGACGCGCAGCTCGACCGCGCCGCGAACAGCATCGCTGCGCTCCTCGGGCTGCTGTCGCCCCAGGCCGGCCCCGTCGCCAGCCGCTGGTCGAGCTATCCGGCGACGGACCTCACGCCGGCGAAGATCATCGACGCACTCCGTCAGGCGGACCAGGGCTACCCGCTCAAGTGGGCCGAGATGGTCGAACAGGTGCTCGAGCGCGACGGCGACTTGTCGGGCATGGCACTCATCCGGCGCCAGGACGTGGCAGGCAAGCCGTTCCGGATCGTGCGGCGGCGCGGCAACCCGACGCCGATCGCCGACTCGATGAAGAACCTGCTCGAGGCGGTCGTCTTCGACATCGACTCGTACGATGACGCGATCGAGCAACTCCTGGCGGCCAACGGGCAGGGGTGGGGCGCGGGCGAGATCGTGTGGGACTTCCGGCCGGTGAGGTGGAAGGCGCCGAGCGGGCGCGACGTCGGGCCGGTGACGCTCCTCGTGCCCCGGCTCGTCGAGTGGGTGCACCCGAAGCACTACCGGGCGGAGACGTACACCGACGAGCCGCTGCTGGTCCTTGGCAGCGACAACATCACGCTGCCGTTCGGCAAGTTCATCTTCCACCGCGGCGAGGGGCAGGGGTTCTGGGAGCGGCGCGGGTTCATGCGCGCCTGCGTCTGGTACTCGGCTGCGAAGAGCTGGTCGTTCGCCGACTGGATCACCTTCATCCACCGGTTCGGCATCCCGACGCCGTACATCCAGTACCGCGGCACGGAGGCTCAGTACGAGGAGTTCAAGGCCGTCTACGACGACATGCTGAACGCGCTCGGGAAGGGGCTCGGTGCCATCCTGCCTGACAGCGCGAAAGTCGACGTGCTGAAGACGCCGGAGGGCGGGCGGTCGTCGGACCCGCACGGCTCGATGGTCGACGTGTGCAACGCCTCCATGGCGGTGCGCATCCTCGGCGGCACGCTCACCACGCGCGCGGGGAACAGCGGCAGCTACGCGCTCGGTGATGTGCACGCGACGGTGCAGCACGCACGGGAGCTGGCCGACGCGCGCAAGTTCGCGTCGACGGCGCGGCGGGACCTGCACTTCCCGTTCTTCTGGTTCAACCGGTACACGATCGCGCAGGCGATCAGCGCGTCGCCGGACGATGTGCTCGACGCCGTCCCCGAGATGCGCTTCCGCATCGCCAAGGAGACGTCGCCGCAGGAGCGGTCGCAGATCATCAGCGCAGCCATCAACGAATGGGGCCTCCAGGTCGACGAGGAGCAGCTCCACGATGAGTTCGACCTCGACATGCCGCGTCCGGGCAGCAAGGCCGCGCCGGGGCGGCCGCAGCAGGTGACGAACGGGGGCGCGCTGGTCGGCAGCGTCGAGGCCTCCCGCGAGGGCGCGGAGGCACCCAAGGACGCGCCGGCCGGTTCTACGCCGGCGGCACCGGTAGCTCCTTCAGCGCCGACGTCTTCACCGGCGGCATCGGCACCGACGCCCCCTCGCACGAGCGCCGACATCGCGCGGCGGGCTATGGGCGAGCTGGAGCGACCGACGACGTTCGCAGCGCAGCAGGTCGTCGACGAACTGCGCGCTCTCGCGCCGTCGCTCCCGCAGCTCGTGCAGCAGCACATCACGCCGCAACCCGAGAAGCGCCGGTAGCCCCGCGGCGCGGAGCCCGCGATGCCGAGTCTGAAGCGCGCCCCTCGAGCGGGGCGCCCGCGCACGATGGCTGTGGGCTTTCTCGTCGATGGCGAGGGACCGTTCTCCCTCGATGAGATGGCCCGGGACAACCAGGACGACCCAGAGCTCGTCGAGCGGCTTCGCCAGATGAAGCCGGGCGACGTCCTCCACGAGGGCGGCGGCGCGTGGGCCGAGGTCAACATCACGGCCGTCGCGATGGCAGCCGCGCGTCGCGCGAGGCGCTTCGCGCGGCCGGGCGAGCTGCAGCCAGGCGAGCGCGTGCGCAACATGCACGGGGAACTCGGGACGGTGGTCGGCCCGGGCGCTGCGGGCGAGCGCGTCATCATCCAGTGGGACGACGGTTCGTCGTCGAACCTCAGCGCGGTCGACCTGGAGCGCTGGGGCGTCGAACCCGCTTCTACGCTCCAGCACCGCGCGACGATGGCGGGCGGCGACACCTGGCCGGAGTTCTGCGACCGGCTCAGGTGGTCCATCGACCTCATTCGCGAAGCGAAGGGCAGGGCGAACCGTGTCGCGACCCTCCAGGAATGGTCGCGCCGAATTGGCGAGCGACTTCGCCTGGAGCAAGGCGGCTCGACGTCGTTCGCCCGCATCGGACACACTGTCTCCTGCCCGGTCTGCGGCGAGATGGTCGAGGTGATCGGTGTGACGGTGCCGGGGCGCGGCGATGAGCCGGGCTCGGGGCCCTTTCCACACCTCGCGCGACACGACAACCCGAGCACGAGCGAGCGCTGCGAGGGAACATTGCGTGATGCATCGACGTTGGCGCGCGCAGCGCTGGCTCGTGGGGCACTGAGCGGCACGTCGGTGTCGCTCGATGGCTATTACTGGGTGGTCATCGCGGGCGACCGCGAGGACGCCTATGCCTTCCGAGACGGCGATCCGACAGATCGAGTGCCTGAGCGGTTGGCAGCAATTCTGCGGCGGGATGGTTGGCCC
>JADMIO010928699.1_pt1 | contig 12783 bp, 8 predicted proteins | sample 8958161 | NCBI WGS metagenome assembly JADMIO01 (sample SAMN16585339, study PRJNA669376) | soil metagenome | isolation source: Crop rotation soil | place: USA: Cullars Rotation, Alabama | collected 2011 | reverse complement strand
GGCTGGGCTCCACCCGGCGACCGGTGGCTCCGGCATGGAGCTTTGCTCCGGCGATATGCTGCTCGAGGCGCTGGTGGCGTGCGCGGGCGTGACCTTGAAGGCGGTCGCGACGGCCCTCGACATTCCGCTCAAGTCCGGCGCGGTGTCGGCGGAGGGCGACTTGGATTTCCGCGGCACGCTCGGGGTCGCCAAGGACGCGCCCGTCGGCTTCGCGCAGATCAGGCTGACCTTCGATGTCGACACCGACGCGCCGCAGGAGAAGCTCGATCAGCTTCTCAAGCTGACCGAGCGCTACTGCGTGGTCTATCAGACGATCGCCAAGGGCCCGCCCGTCGCCATCAAGATGCAGCGCGCCTAAAGTCCACCGACGTTGGCGTCATTGCGAGCGGGGCGAAGCAATCCAGGCCTTCTTTCTGCAAGTGCTGATTGCTTTGCCGCTTCGCGTCTCGCAAGACGAGACGGCAGCCCACACGCTTGAGCGATGATACCGCAAGGGCGTCTGTCGCCTACAGCGGCAGTTCAGGCTGCGGCGGCCGCGGCGAGAGGCGGTTCGTCTCCGCCGGGTCGAGTTGCACGAAGCTCCAGGCCGCGTGTGGCGACTGCCGCGCACTGCCGTAGATCACGAGCTGCAACGTCTTCTGCGGTCCATGCGGTCCCGCCAAATAAACGCTGTCTTCGATGGCGACCTCGTGCTCGTTGGACTCGAACGTCCACACTTCGCGATTGGGCAGCGTCAACATCACGGCATTGCGGTGGGTCAGGTGGATCGCGTTGACCGAAGGATGCAGGTGGAACCGCACCGTGTAGCCGTCGGGAACGCGGCGCGGCATGCGGCGTCCGCGCGCCGGCTTGAGCGTGTCGAGGCCGTCGAGCCGTTTTCCGTTGCTCGCCAGCATGATCGTGCGTTCGTGCAGAAGCCCGCAGCGTTGCGCAAAGCCGTCGTGCGAGGTGGTCAGGCGCATGCCTTCGGCGAAGTGCTCGCGATTGACCGTGACTTCTTCCGGGCCGTCGAGCACCGGGGTGCCGAGCAGTCGCTGCAGCCGCGACGCATGCAGGAATCGGCACGACGAGAGGCCCGCGATCGAGACCGTCGAATGGGCGGCTGTCGTGCGGGCGAAATGGCGCCAGCTTTCCTTGCCGATCGCCGGGAGCCCGCAATTGATGACGAGACGGTTGCGCCCGGCCGATAGCTCGAACGAAAGGCAGCCCGCATGCGCTTCCTGGCTGAGCGCCATCGCGGGCGGGCGGCCGGTGTCCATCACGACGACGACGCCAGAGGTTTCCAGCCGCTGATAGCCCGAATGCGCCGCGTTGCTGACGGGACGTCCGCGCGCATCGTCGTAAGCCAAGACGGTCGCCAGGAGGTCCGGGGGCGTCGGTCCCATGCCGTTGAAGTTCGCGAAGGCGCCGTCGCCGTGACGGAAGAAGCGCAGCATCGGCATCATGCGGTCGATCGCGTTCACCAGCGCCGGCGGTGGCGGCAGATTGCGCGCGCCGAATGCCTGGCGCAGCGGCAGGAGATCGAGAAGGAGCTCGATCAGCGCCGCCGGATTGCGGCTGATGTGACCGCCATCGGGAAGGATCTGCCGCTGCAACTCGTCGACCAGCTTGCGGGTGCCAAAACGCATGAGGCGCGCCTGGCCCGCCATGCAAAGCGCCGCATAGTTGAGCGCGCAGACGGCCTGGAGCTGCTCGAGGCCGTCGCCCATGCCGCGGAACGACCAGCGCAGATAGCGCACCTGCCGCGAGAGGCTGCGGATGAAGCGGCGGTAGAAGCGCGCATCGGCGTCGCTGAGGATGAACGGCGCATGGGTAAGCCACGACATGACGCGGCGCGACACCACGTCGGGGCGCCACGCGATCGTGTTCCAGCCGCTCTGTGAGGTGATCCATTCGTCGACAAGCGTGCGCGCATGCGAGCGGGTAATGGCGGAGTCGGCAGCGCGCAGGTGGCGCAGCCACCCAAAGCCCGCGAGGGTCTCCGCCCATTCAGGGGACGGCGGGGCGACTTCGAACGGCGAGCGTCCCTCGCAGACGACGATTTTGCCCGCGAACGCGAAGCGGCCCGCATAAATTTCGCTCGCCCGCGTCGGGTCGGTGGTGCGCAAGTCCTGTGGTGCGATCACCAGTCGATCCGCCATCGCAGACGCGAACGGCCAGCGCATGAGCCGATACGCCTGCGCGCGGCGGCTCAACGCCTGCATGCCGCGCTGCACCAGGAACAGGGACAGCCGCGTGCGATCCGCGATCAACCCGCGGGACATGATGCGGGATGGCCTCTCGTTTTGCCGCACGGCGGCGGAACGGCAGGAGTTCCCCGTTCCATCCGCCTGATGCGAATAGGACTTCAGACGACGCCGGCTCCGCTTGGAAGCGCGTGCCGTTGCAAGGAGTGCCGCACCCCTCAACCTGCTGCAAGGATAACGAAGAGCCGATTCGGGGCCAACCGTCGTGACGGCAATCCGCTCAAAATACGCTTTGGGCGAACCAGCGTCACACACGCTCCAGGCGCGCGGCGAAAAACCCGTCGAGTCCGCCGAGACGGGGTTCGTCGGCAGCGGGCAGGTGGCACGGTAGGGTGCGCAAGTCGCCGTCCTGGTTGATCAGACCCTCGAGTCCTGCAACGTCGTCCGGCCGGACCGGACGACGCCGTACGCGCGGATCGCGGGCGATCAGCGCGGCGATCTGGCGTTCGCCCTCTTCGGGTTCCAGCGAGCAGGTGCAATAGACGATCGTACCGCCGGCTTTCGTCAGGCCCACCGCCCGGTCGAGCAGGCGCCGTTGCAGATCGGTAAGCCCCGCGAGGTCGGATTCACGCTTGAGCCAGGCGATGTCGGGGTGCCGCCGGATCGTGCCGGTGGCAAGGCATGGGGCGTCCAGCAACACCGCGTCGAACGGATCGGCTTCCCACTGCGTCGCGTCGACCGTCACAGTGTCGGCGCGCAGCCCAAGCCGCGCGAGATTGTCGCCGAGGCGCGCGAGCCGCTCGGATGATCGATCCACGGCCGTCACGCGTCCGCCCGCGAGTGCAAGCTGCGCGGTCTTGCCGCCGGGCGCCGCGCAGAGATCCGCGACCCGCTGACCATTCACCGCGCCCAATAGCCGCGCGGGGAGGGACGCGGCGGCATCCTGAACCCACCATTGCCCCTCGGCGAAGCCGGGCAGGCGCGCAATGGGGCCATGGGCAATCGTGCGGACGCTTCCGGTCGCCAACACGGTTCCGCGCAGGCGCGACGCCCATTCGGCGGGGTCGCCCTTTGTCGTCAGGTCGAGATTGGGTTCGCGAGCGATGGCCCGGGCAATCGCCCGCGCGGTGTCTTCCCCGTAATGCGCGCTCCAGCGCCGGAAAAGCCATTCCGGCGTATCGAGCGGATGCGTCTCCATGGCGGCGAGATCGTTCGCGCCCTCGCGCGCGATGCGCCGCAAGACGGCATTGACGAGTCCGGGAAATCGCGCGGCGCGACGGTCGGCCTGCACGAGGCGCACCGCGAGATCGACGGCGGCATGGTCGGGCACATCGAGCCAGAGGATCTGCGCGCCGCCGAGGAGGAGCGCCGTCTCGGCGCGCGGCGCGTCGGCGGGAACCCCGTCAGCGAGATAGAGCCGCAGCAGGTGGCGGAGCGAGCCGAGCCGCCGCATCACGGTCGCGACCAGCATGCGCACCAGGGCGCGGTCGCGATCTTCCAAGCCCGGAAGTCCCGGATGCACCTCGGCGCCGTCGAATTGATCGTCGAGCGGACGGCGGCGGCGCAGAATGTTTTCCAGAATTTCGGCGGCGACGCGGCGGGCCGCAAGGCCGGGAGCCTCGGTCTCGCGGCCCGAACGGGGTCGAATCATGCGGCTATGGCTCACCTCGACAAGAGGCGCTTCTACAACCGACCTTTGTCAAAAGACGGGCGGCGGCCGTCCGTGGCGACATTTTTGTCGGCTCATCCCCAGGGTCCGGAACTGCGCCCCCATGGGCCACGCGGCGCCGCCGCGCCCCACGGTCCGCTGGCCGCTGCCGTGCGCGACGCGCTTCGCGGCGCGGAAACGCCCATGGCCTGCGCGAGGCTTTGCAGCGCCGCGATGCGGTTCTCGGTCGCCGGGTGAGTGGAGAACAGGTTGTCCATACGCGCGCCCGACAGCGGGTTGATGATGAAGAGATGCGCCGTCGCGGGATTCGCTTCTGCGGCGTGATTCTCGATCGCGTGCGCGCTGTCGGAGATCTTCGCGAGCGCTGATGCGAGCGCCAAGGGGGTGCCGGAAATCTCCGCTCCCATGCGGTCGGCGGCGTATTCGCGCGTGCGGCTGATCGCCATCTGCACCAGCATGGCGGCGAGCGGCGCGAGGATCATCATCGCCAGCGAGCCGATGAGGCCGACGCCGCCGTTATTGTTGTCGCGGTGTCCGCCGAAGAACATGCCGAATTGGCCGAGCATCGAGATCGCGCCCGCGATCGTGGCGGTGATCGTCATGGTCAGCGTGTCGCGGTTCTTCACATGCGCGAGTTCGTGCGCCATCACGCCGGCGACTTCCTCGCGCGTCAGCCGTCGCAACAGGCCCGTGCTGGCCGCCACCGCGGCATTCTCCGGGTTGCGGCCGGTCGCGAAGGCGTTGGGTTGTTCTTCGTCGATGAGATAGACGCGCGGCATCGGCAGGCCTGCGCGCGCGGCGAGTTCGCGCACGAGCCCGACGAGTTCGGGAGCGGTGCGCTCGTCGACCTCCTGGGCGCCGGTCATGGACAGCACCATGCGGTCGGCATTCCAGTAGGCGAAGAAGTTCATCCCGGCGGCGACGAGAAGCGCGATCAGCATCCCGCTTTGCCCGCCAATCGCGTAACCCACCGCCATGAACAGTCCCGTCAGGCCGGCCAACAGGATCGCGGTACGCAGGAAATTCATCGAAATCCTCCTCCTCCGGCGAAGCGACAAGAGACGCCGGAGACACGGGAAATGTTGGGTTGCGGCCTCGGCTCGGCAAGAGTTCCAAGGCATGGACGAAGTGACGCAGCGATGGTGACGAGATTTAAGGCGGCGTCTCCTTTCGTCAGGCCGCGTCGACGGCGGAGTTCTGTTACAGTTCGGTAATGCTGACCCGAGCGCTCCAGCAATCGCGCGACGCGCAAACGCATGCGCAGCAATATGTCCGCCTCGACACGCTCGTGCGGCTGCGCTGGCTCGCGGTGATCGGGCAGACCGCAGCCGTGCTGGTCGTGCAATTCGCGCTCGACTTCGAGCTTCCGCTATGGCCGTGCCTGGCGGTGATCGCGATTTCGGCGTGGCTCACGGTCGTGCTGATGCTGCGCGACCGCATGGCGCCGCGCATCGCGCCGGCCCGCGCGGGATGGATCCTCGCCTGCGACCTCAGCCAGCAGGGCGCGCTCTTGTATCTCACGGGCGGTCTTCAGAACCCGTTCTCGTTTTTGTTCCTCGCGCCCGTCCTGATATCCGCGATGGCTTTGCCGCCGCGCCATACCTTGATGCTCGGGACGCTCGCTATCGTCTCGGCGACGGTGCTGTTGTTCTTCCACGAGCCGCTGCCCTGGGCGAGCGATGATCCGCTGAGCCTGCCACCGCTCTATATGGTGGGCATCTGGTTATGCATCGTGCTGGCGCTCGGCTATATCGGCGTCTACGCGTGGCAGATCGCGGAGGGCCAGCGCCGGCTGTCGGATGCGCTCGCCGCCACCGAATTGGTGCTCGCGCGCGAACAGCATCTGTCGCAACTCGATGGGCTTGCGGCCGCGGCCGCGCACGAACTGGCGACGCCGCTTTCGACCATCGCGGTGATCGCCAAGGAACTGGAAAATTCGTTGCCGCCCGACGCGCCGCATGGCGAAGACATCCGCCTCCTGCGTTCACAGGCGCAGCGCTGCCGCGAAATCCTCGGTAAGCTCACTGAACTGTCGACGACCGATACGCCGTTCGATCGGGCGCCGCTGTCGGCGCTGATCGACGAGGTCGTCGCGCCGCATCGGGATTTCGGCATCGAAATCGACGTCATGCTCCCCGAGCCTCGCTCCGATGAGCCGGTGGCGCTGCGCCATCCTCCGCTGATCTATGGTCTCGGCAATCTCGTGGAAAACGCCGTCGATTTCGCCGAATCACGGGTGGAAATCGCGGCGCGCTGGACGCCCCGGGAGGTGACGGTGACGATCGCCGACGACGGGCCCGGCTTCTCCAGCGAGGTGATCGATCGTCTGGGCGAGCCGTATCTGACTACCCGTGGGGCGAAGCGCCTGGGGGCCGACGAGGAGGCCGCCGGCCTTGGGCTCGGCTTCTTCATCGCCAAGACGCTGCTCGAACGTTCCGGGGCGACTCTTGCCTTCGCCAATCAAAAGGCGCCGGAGCATGGGGCCGTGGTGCGGGTACGCTGGGCGCGGGGCGAATTCGATGCCGCTGCCCCAAGCTCCGGCGTCGCGGCCTCTTGAGCCGGCCGGGTTCTCGATTAGGTTAGAGGCATGAGCATCGAAGCCCCGGCACCGGACGTTACCCTTAACCTTCCTGGCGATCGCTCGCTGCTGATCGTGGAGGATGACAAACTCTTCCTCGCGCGGCTTGCCCGCGCGATGGAGGCGCGCGGCTTCGCGGTCGCGACGGCCGAATCGGTCGCCGACGGGCTGATGCAGGTGGAGCGCGCACCGCCGGCATACGCGGTGGTGGACATGCGGCTCGGCGACGGCAATGGGCTCGACGTCGTCTCCGCCCTCAAGCAAAGACGGCCGGATTCGCGCGCCATCGTGCTGACCGGCTACGGCAACATCGCGACCGCGGTGAACGCCGTGAAGCTCGGCGCGGTCGACTACCTCGCCAAGCCGGCGGATGCGGACGACGTCGTGGCGGCACTGCTGGCGCTCGAAGGCGGGAAGGCCACGCCGCCGGAAAATCCCATGTCGGCGGATCGTGTGCGCTGGGAGCACATCCAGCGCGTCTACGAACTGTGCGGGCGCAACGTGTCGGAGACGGCCCGCCGGCTGAACATGCACCGGCGCACCTTGCAACGCATTCTCGCCAAGCGGGCGCCTAAATAGCGTCGGCGCTTCGGCTCGAGAAGGCGCTCAAAACAGCTTCAGTCCCGGCGGCAGCGCGAGGCCACCGGTCAGCCCCTTCATCTTTTCCTGCATCACGGCCTCCGCCTTGCGCCGCGCGTCCGCGTGCGCGGCGACCACGAGGTCTTCGAGAATCTCCTTCTCGTCCGGCTTGACGAGCGTGGCATCGATCCGCACGTGCTTGAGTTCGCCCTTGGCCGTCATGGTTGCCACCACGAGGCCGCCGCCGGCGCTCCCTTCCACCTCGATCGTATCGAGCTCGGCCTGCAACTCCTGCATCTTGGTCTGCAGTTGCGCGGCCTGCTTCATCATGCCGAAAAGATCGGCCATCTCGGTCCTCCCGCCTTCATCGCGTCAAAGACCCGCGGCGCCGCCGTCGGCGCGCGGATCGTGTCCCCCTTCGAGCGTGCCGTCGGGGTGCAGCACGACGGCGCCGGCATGGCCCATCGTGTCCGAATAAGTGTCGGCGAGTAGATCTACGTCGTGACCCGCGGACATCAATTGGTCGATCAGTCGATCGGGAAAGCGCGCTTCGAGGCGCAAGTTGACGACCGGCGACCCCCAGGTGCGGCCGAGCAGCCAGCGTGGCGCATCGAGTGCGGCCTCGAGCGGCTGACGATACGTCACGTGGCGGGTGAACAGCGCAGCCTGGCTTTGCGGCTGCCCATCGCCCCCCATCGTGCCGTAAGCGATCACGCGCCCGTCGCGCAGGGTCGCGAGCGCCGGATTGAGGGTGTGAAACGGCCGGCGGCCGGGCTGCAGCGGATTCACCGCGCCGCGCTTGAGGGAGAAGCTCGCACCGCGGTTCTGCATCAGAACGCCGGTCGCTGGCAGCACGCAGCCCGATCCGAACTCCCAGTACAGCGACTGGATATAGGAGACGACGAGGCCGGATGCATCCGCTGCGCCCATCCAGACCGTGTCGCCGTCGCCCTGCGACACCGGCCACTTGGCCGCACGGCGGCGGTCGATGCGGGCTGCTTCCGCGTCCAGGAAGGCGGCTTCGAGGAACCGCGCGGGCGGATGCACGAGCCGGTCGAAATCGGTGATGAAGCGATCGCGGACGCGAAACGCCCGCTTAGTCGCTTCCACCAGGCCGTGGATGTGATCGAAGCTTTCCGCCTCGGCAACCGCGAGCCGCTCGAACAGCGCCAGGATCATCAACGACGCCAGCCCTTGCGTCGGCGGCGGGGTGTTGTAGAGCGCCCCCGCTGCAATCCCGACTTGCAGCGGCTCACGCACCGCCGCGCGATAGGCTTCGAGGTCCTCCCGTGTGATCGGACTGCCGATGCGTTCGAGATCCTGGGCGATCTCGTAGCCGACGTCGCCGCGGTAGAAATCGTCGAATCCGGCATGCGCGAGGTGATCGAAGGTCGCCGCCAGCGCGGTCTGGCGCAGCAGCGTTCCCATCGCAGGCGGTTTGTCGTCGATCAGGAAGGTGTCGGCGAAGCCCGGCACGTTTCCCAGCTCGGAGACCTTCTCGGCCGTGAGACGCGCCTGTCCGTGCGTCACCGCATAGCCGTCGAGGGCGTTGCGCAGCGCGGGCGCCAGCAGCACGTCGCGCGGCAAGCGCCCGCCGAGCGCCTGCGCGGCCTCCTGGGCGGCGATCCATCCGCCCACGGCGCCCGGCACTGTCAACGCTGCCAGCGGCCCGCGCGGGGGGATTATCTCGTAGTCGCGGTAAAGCTCGGGCAGGGCGCGGGCGCCCGCCGGCCCGCAAGCCTCGATCGCGCTGACGCGGCCTTTCGGCTCGCGGATCAGCCAGAACCCGTCGCCGCCGAGGTGGTTCATGTGCGGATAGACGGCGGCCACCGTTGCCGCCATTGCGATCATTGCCTCGATTGCGTTGCCGCCTTCCGCCAGCATCAGCCTTCCGGCCTCACACGCCGCGCCATGCGGCGCGGCCACGACGCCGCGGCGATGTCCAGCGGTGTGAAGGTCCATGCGCTCAGCCCACGGCCATGTCGGTCAGACCGCGTTTCTTCAACACCGCATCAACCCTCGGCATGGCGCCGCGAAACAGCCGATAGGCTTCCGCCGGATCACGCTTGTTACCGGCCGCGTAAACATAGTCGCGCAGCCGCTGTGCGGTGCGCGGATCGAAGATGTCGCCAGCCTCCTCGAACGCCGCGAAAGCATCGGCGTCGAGCATCTCCGACCACATGTAGCTGTAATAAGCCGCCGCATAGCCGCCGCCCGTGAAGATGTGCAGGAAGTGGGGCGTGCGGTGGCGCATGACGATTTCGGCCGGCATGTCGATGCGCCCGAGTGCGGCACGTTCAAACGCCGCGGGGTCGGTAGCCTCTCGCGCCGGCTTGGTGTGGAAGTCGAGGTCGACGAGGGCCGACGCGAGATATTCGACCGTCGCGAAGCCCTGGTCGAAATTGCGCGCCTTGAGCACTTTGTCGAGCAGGGGTTTCGGCATGGGCTCGCCGGTCTTGTGATGCCGCGCGAAACGGCCGAGCACCTGCGGCTGTTCGAGCCAATGCTCGTAGAGTTGCGACGGCAGTTCGACGAAATCCGTCGCCACAGCGGTTCCTGACAGCCACGGATATTTCACATCCGACAGCAACCCATGCAGCGCGTGGCCGAATTCGTGGAACAGGGTGCGCGCGTCGTCGAAGCTTAGCAGTGAGGGTTCGTCAGGCGCGGCCTTCGCGAAGTTGCAGACGTTGATGATGATCGGCGAGATCTCGCCCGAGAGGCGCTCCTGGTCGCGGAGCGACGTCATCCAGGCCCCGCTGCGCTTCGAGGAGCGGGCGAAATAATCCCCCACGAAGATGCCGACATGGCGTCCGTCCTTGCCTTTGACTTCCCACACGCGCACGTCGGGATGATAGGTCGGCATGCCGGCAAGCAGGCTGAAGGTCAGACCGAACAGCCGCCCGGCCGTATCGAATGCGGCGTCGATGATGCGGTCGAGTTGCAGGTAGGGCTTCGTTTCGGCTTCGTCGAAATCGTAGCGCTGAAGGCGCAGCTTCTCGGCGTAGTAACGCCAGTCCCACGGCGCGAGCGTGGCGTTGACGCCCTCGCGGGTCATGATCGATTGCAATGCATCGCGGGTGCGCAGGGCGCTCGCGCGGGCGGGTCCCCACACCGCATCGAGCATCGCGCGCGCTGCTTGCGGGGTCTTCGCCATGGCGTCATCGAGACGGAACTGAGCGTGGCTTACGAAACCGAGAAGCTGCGCGCGTTCCTCACGCAGCGCCACCATCTCGGCGACCAGGGCCATGTTGTCAGTTGCGCCGCCGCTCTCGCCGCGCCCGATCCAGGCACGGAACGCCTTCTCGCGCAGATCGCGACGCGCGGAAAATTGCAGGAACGGCTCGATCGACGAACGCGACAACGTGATGACGTGCTTGCCCGCTAGTCCGCGTTCTTGCGCCGCCTGCGCGGAAGCCGCGAGCACAAAGTCGGGAAGGCCGGTGAGATCCTCTTCGCCGTTGAGCACAAGCGCGAAGGCCTTCTCGTCCGCCAACACATTCTGGCCGAACGAGGTGCCGATCAGCGCCAAGCGCTCGTTAATGTCGGCAAGCCGTCGGCGCGCTTGCGGCGCGAGAGCCGCGCCTGCGCGCACGAAGGCTGTGTGGTAGCGATCGAGCACGCGCCGTTGCTCATCGTCGAGCCCCAATGAGTCGCGATTGGCATGGAGAGCGGCGATGCGCGCATAGAGGCCCGCGTGCTGGAACACGTCACTGCTGTGGCGCGCGAGTTGCGGCGAGACAGCGAGGTCGATCTCTTCAAGCGCGTCGTTGGTGTCGGCGCCGACCAGCAGGCTGAACGTGGCGGATACCCGGTTGAGGGCGGTCCAACTCCGTTCCAACGCTTCGATGGTGTTGGCGAAGTCGGGCGCTGAAAGTTCGTTCGCGATAGCGTCGATCGTTGCGCGGTGATCCGCCAGCACCTGGTCGAACGCCGGCCGGAATTGCTCCGGCCGCACGTCGCCGAAAGGCGGCAGGCCAAATGGCGTATCCCATTCGGCGAGCAACGGATTATTGCTGGTTGAACGCATGGCGGCGTCATTCATATCGGATTCCCTGGCTCTGCAACCACATCGTGCGGAATCGCCTCGAAATTGAGCAGGTTTTTACCGTTTATTCATGCGACGGTCGCACGCTTGCGGACAGTAACGGCGCCTTCCGGCCGCCGGCGCCCAATCGCCGGCCCTTAGCGGGATAGCCAAAGGCCGGGCCAATGTGTGCACGGGGAGCGCGTCGTCAAGACGCCTCCCCTTTTTACATCTCTATACGCGGTGATCCGGGCTTGACCCTGCGCCGCGGCGGCGACGATATCCGGCGATGCGCATTGCGGTTGGCGGCTTCTGGCACGAGACCAACACCTTCGTTGATACGCCCACGAGCTGGGATGATTTCGTCCGCGCGGGTCCACGGCCGCCGGTGGTCGAAGGCACCGCGATGCTGACGGCGTTCGACGGCCTCAACCTCGCAGTTGCGGTTTTCATGCAGAGCGTACGGGCGGCAGGGCACACGCTGGAACCGCTCGCCTGGGGTTGCGCGCAGCCGTCCGGCAAGGTGACGGACGAGGCCTACGAGCGGCTCGCCGCCAAGGTGCTGAAGCCGCTTCAGGGAATGCGGCCCGAGGCGGTCTTTCTCGAACTGCATGGCGCAATGGTGAGCGAAAGCCACGACGACGGCGAAGCGGAAATTCTGCGCCGTGTTCGCGCCATCGTGGGTCCCGACGTGCCGATCCTTGCTTCGCTCGACCTGCACGCGAATGTCTCGCCCGAAATGGTCGAGCTGTGCGATTTTTATTCTTCCTATCGCACGTATCCGCATGTCGACTGGGGCGCGGCGGGCGGCCGGTGCGCCCAATGGCTTGACCGGGTTTGCGCATGGAAGCGTTCGGCGCGCGCGTTGCGACAGGCGCCGTTTCTCGTCCCGGTGACGGCCGGTTGCACCTATATCGAGCCGGCGCAGGGCCTCTATCGCACCCTGGAGACAATCGAGGCGGAAACGGGCGTGCACCTTTCCCTCAACATGGGTTTCCCGCCCGCCGATGTACCCGATGTCGGTCCGACCGTGATTGCGTATGGGGCGGAACAACAAGCAACGGACGCCGCGGCCGACCGCCTGTTCGCCGCTGTTCTCGCGGCGGAACCGGCGTTCGCCTCGCACAATCCTCTGCCGGTGAATGCGGCAGTGAAGGAGGCAATGCGGCTCGCCGCGGGCGCGAGCGCACCGATCGTGCTCGCCGACACGCAGGACAATCCCGGTGCGGGCGCTCCATCGAGCACGACCGGCCTCATTGCCGAGCTGCTGCGACAAAAAGCCGAGCGCGCCGTCGTCGGCATCCTGCACGATCCGGCGGCCGCCGCGGACGCGCACGCGCAAGGAGTGGGCGGGTCTGTCGAACGGCTCGGCGGTGGCGGCCCCGGCCCCGGCCAAGAACCTTTGCGCGGGCCCTGGCGGGTCGCCGCGCTGAGCAACGGGACGTTCCGCGGCACCTCGGCGATGCTGCATGCGCCGGAAACCAAGATGGGCCCGACCGCGCTGCTTCGCCGCGACGGCGTTGGCGTGCTGGTCGCAAGCATCCGTCAGCAGCCGCTGCATCGCGAGGCCTTCACGCATATCGGTGTCGATCTCGGAGCCTGCGCGATCATCGGGCTCAAGAGCTCGGCGCATTTCCGCGCCGCATTTCAGGATATCGCCGAGAAGGTGATGGTGTGCCTCGCGCCGGGAGAAAATCTCGAAGACCCGTCGAGCTTTCCGTATCGCAAAATCCGCCCCGGCTTG
>JADMIO010830278.1_pt1 | contig 12785 bp, 9 predicted proteins | sample 8958161 | NCBI WGS metagenome assembly JADMIO01 (sample SAMN16585339, study PRJNA669376) | soil metagenome | isolation source: Crop rotation soil | place: USA: Cullars Rotation, Alabama | collected 2011 | reverse complement strand
GCAGTCCGCAGCCGGCTCGACGACGTGGCCGGCCGGGTGGAGGACCTCGCCCGGCGCGCCGGCACGGCCGAGGGGCGCCTCACGGCGGTCGAAGGCGAACGGGCGTTCCGCTCCGACCTCGATGGCTACGCCTCCGCCCTGGCCGCCCGCCTGCACGAAGTTGCCTCCGAGCTCGAGGCCGTCCGGGCGGTGCCGGGCCTGGTCGACGAACTGCGCGCCGCCCTCGGCGACCTCGAACGGCGCACCGCCGAGTCCGCGCACCGTGTCGCCCGGCTCGAGCGCGCGGAGTCGGTCGGCACGGTGATGGCCTGGATCGCCCAGGCGCACCTGCGAACCTCGCCGCTCGTCTCGGTCATCCTCCCGACGAGGAACCGGGCGGCGCAGCTGCCCCGGGCAGTCGCATCGGTGATCGACCAGACCTATCCCAACTGGGAGTTGGTGGTCGTCGACGACGGCAGCGACGACGGCACCGGCGGCGTGGTGGCCACGTTCGGGGATCCCCGCATCCGCTACCACCGGGTCGACCACCGGGGCGTCTGCGGCGCCCGCAACGTCGCGCTCGCCGAGGCCCGGGGTGACCTGATCGCCTATCTCGACGACGACAACACCATGCACCCCGGGTGGCTCAAGGCGGTGGTGTGGGGCTTCGAGCAGCACCCCGAAGCCGACGCCGCCTACGGGGCGTTCGTCATCGACGACTGGACCCGGGTCAACGGCCCCGGCGCCGGCAGCCCGCCCACGCTCTTCCTCCACCCCTACGACCGGGAGACGCTCCTGCGCAGCAACCTGGCCGACATCAGCGCCATCGCCCACCGGGCCCGCCTGCCGGAGGCCCGCTTCGACGAAGGCCTCCGGGAGATGGGCGACTGGGATCTGCTCGTCCGGATCACGGCCCACCGCGATCCGCTGGTACTGCCGGCCATCGCCTGCTTCTACGCCACGGACGCACCGAACCGGCTGTCGGGAGGGCCGACCTTCGAACGCGACTGGCACGAAGTGCTGCGCAAGAACGGCGTCGGCGACGAGGTGCGGGCCCAATGAGCGCCAAGGTCCTTGTCGTGGCCCTCGATGCCTGCGACCCGGTCACGGTCCGGTCGATGGCCTCCCGAGGGAAGCTGCCGACGCTGGCCGGGCTCCTCGACACGGCGGCGACGAGCACCGTCGAGAACCCCTACGGCCTCTTCGTCGGGACGCTGTGGACCACGCTGTTCACCGCCCTCGATCCGACCAGGACCAACTTCTACTGCTGGGAGGAGATCGACCAGCACAGTTACGAGCGGCGCCTCACCAGTCCCTCCGATTTGCTGGGGGTGCCGTTCTGGGAGCGGCTGTCGGCCGCCGGGCGGCGCGTCGCCGTCCTCGACGTGCCCCACTCGCGGGCCGCTGCGCCGTTGCACGGCATGCAGGTGGTGGAGTGGGGGTGCCATGACCGGCATTTCGGGTTCCACACCCAGCCGCCCGAGCTGGCCGGCGAGATCGAACGCCGCTTCGGGTTCCACCCCATCTTCGGCGTCGACGCCTACGAGGCCCGGGAGTTCGCCCCCGACGACTACGTCCTCCGGGCCGGGGCGCATCGCACCCCCGCCGAGGAACGGGCGCTGCGCGACGGCCTCCTGGCCGGTATCGACGCCAAGGAACGGCTCTCCGCCGAGTACCTGGCCACGTCCGACTGGGATCTCTTCCTCACCGTGTTCGGGGACAGCCACGCCGTCGGCCACCAGACGTGGTACATCCATGATCCGACGCATCCCCGCCATGACCCGGTGCTCGCCGCCGACCTCGGTGATCCCATCGAGCAGATCTACGAGCGGCTCGACCGGGCCGTGGCCGCCCACCTCGCCCTGGCCGGCGAGGACACCACCGTCGTCGTACTCCTGAGCCACGGCATGGGCCCTCACTATGACGCCACCCATCTCCTCGCCGAGGTTCTCAAGCGCATCGACCGGGCCGACGACGCCGCGGGACCGGCGGGTTCACCGGTGATGCGAACGGCGAAGCGGGCCTGGGCCACGTTGCCCCGCCCCGCCCGTCAACGCCTCGGTCCGCTGGCCGTGGCGCCCCTGCGGCTCCGGCACCGCCGCCGCCCGCCCCGCCAGAGCCCCGACGAATCGACCGCTGCGGAACGCCGTTCGCAGCGCTTCTATCCGAACCCCAATAACTTCGTTTTCGGAGGCGTGCGGATCAACCTCGCCGGCCGGGAACCCGATGGGCGGGTGCAACCCGGTGCGGACTTCGACGCCGTGTGCGACCGCCTCTGCACAGACCTGCTCGACCTCTTCAACATCGACACCGGGCGCCCCGTCGTCGACGCCGTCGTCCGCACCGACGAGCACTACCGCCGCCGGCCCGATGACAAGCTGCCTGACCTGCTCATCGACTGGAACCGCGATTCGCTCGTCGAGACCATCTGGTCACCCAAGACGGGCGTCGTCCACGTTCCCTACTGGCACTGGCGGACGGGGGACCACCGGTCCGACGGCCTTCTGCTCGTCACCGGCCCCGGGATCGAGCGGACTGCTGCAGAGCCCAGAGTGCGCAACGTCGACCTCGCGCCCAGCCTGGCCGCCCGCCTCGGCGTGACGCTCGACGGCGTCGACGGCCGCCCCGTCGCCTGGCTGGCCGGACGGCCGCCGGTTCCGGTGGAGCGGTGACCGGCTAGACGAGGTCGACCTGATCGGGCGACGGCTGGCCGGAGACGGTGTCGGGCTCGGAGGAGACCGGCGCGGTGCGGCGGCTGGCGCCGTCGGTGGCGGCCGGGTGGTTCAGGGCGTCGATCAGCTTCCGCAGCCGGGCCCAGTGCGTCCGGTCGAAGCGGAACCGCAGGCGGGCGAGTTCGACGTGGTCGTGGTCGGCGATCTCGGCCTGGGACGTCTGGGCCGGTTCGATCCGTCCGTGCGTGACGATGTCGGCGAAGTCCTCGTTGAGCCGCTCGAGCTGCTCGTCGGAGGGGAGGTGGCGCATCCGGATCACCAGCTCGCGGTCGACGAAGCGGATCGAGTGGTAGTTCGAGTAGAAGCCTTCGATCTCCCGGACGGCGTCGTCGACGTCGGCGGTGATGTGGACGAGGTCGAGATCGTCGGGCGAGATCAGCCGCCGGACCATCAGCTCGTCCTCCACGAACCGCTTCCAGCTCGCCCAGTACGTCCCGCCCGGGACCTCCAGCAGCACGATCGGGGCGGGGTGCGACTTGCCGGTCTGCACCAGCGTGAGGAGCTCGAAGGCCTCGTCCATCGTCCCGAAGCCGCCGGGGAGGAGCACGAAGCCGTGCGACTCCTTGATGAAGGTCAGCTTGCGGGTGAAGAAGTACCGGAAGTTGATGAGCTTCGGGTCGTCGGCGATGAACTGGCTCGTCGCCGCCTCGAACGGCAGCCGGATGTTGACCCCGAACGAGTTCTCGGTTCCCGCCCCCTGGATGCCGGCCGACATGATCCCCGGCCCGGCCCCCGTGATGACCATCCAGTCCCGCTCGGCCATGGCCGCGGCGAAGGCTCGGGCCTGCTCGTAGAGCGGGTCCTCGGGCATCGTCCGGGCCGACCCGAAGATGGCCACCTTCCGCTGCCCCCGGTAGGGCTCGAACACGTGGAAGGCGTAGCGCATCTCCTTGAGCGCCGAGTTGGCGATCTTGAAGTCGCCCCGGGAGGCGGCGTCGCGGGCCATCCGCAGGGCTGAGACGATCATCTCGAAGACGAGGTCGACGTGCTCGACGGCGCCGGCCCGGGTCACCAGTTCGGCGATGGCGGCGTCGAGTTCGGGGTCACCTGTCCGGTACCGGGGGAGTCGCTCCATGAAGGGAGAGTATGCGGCTTCCCGCGTCCGGAAAGTGGCTGAAATCTCTCGTGGGACGTTAACGGAACGCGAACCCACGTCGATTTACCCACCGTGGCCCGTTGCGAGAATCACTTCGACAATGAAGCCGTCGGCGTCTGTCAGGACTGCCGTCGGCGTACCTGCCAGCCCTGCCAGGTGACGGTTCGCCGTCTCGGCACCTTCTGCACCCATTGCGCCCTGCGGCGCGCCGGCATACGCCGCTAGCCGCAGGCCCGGCGGGTGATCTCGTAGATCACCTCGCAGCCTTTGCGCAGCCCCTCGAGCGGGATCCGCTCGTCGATGCCGTGGAAGGTGGCGACCTCGGTGTTCGTCAGCATGACGGGAACGAGACCGTAGGCGTCGGCTCCCAGCTGGCGGAAGTAGCGGGAGTCGGTGAAGGCGGGGCAGAGGACCGGGGCGAACGTCACTCCGGGGAACGACTCGTCGCAGACCTCGGCCATGAGCGGCAGCAGCGGCCCCTCGGACACGCCGCACGGCCCGTCCGAGAAGAGGACTTCGCAGCGGACCCCGAAGCGGGCCATGCGGGCCGAGAGCCGGCCGAAGAACTCCTCCGGGTCGGTCTCGGGGACGAGGCGGCAGTCGATGGTGGCGCTGGCCGTGCCGGGCACGACGTTCTCCTTGTAGCCCGCTTCGAGCTTCGTCATCGAGATGACGTCGCCGAGCAGCGCCCGCTGGTAGCGGGGAAGCCGCTTCGCCAGCGCCGGTAGCAGTGGACGGGCCTGGGGCCGCAGGATCGCCTCGATGGCCTTGCGGCGCGGCGCCGACGCCCCGGCGGCCAGCGCCCGGAACGTCCGCTCGACGAGCGGCGAGATCGCCAGGGCGGGCGGATGGGCGGCCAGGTCGCCGAGGGCGGCGAGCAGCTTGCTGATCGCCCGGTCGTCGGGCGGCATCGAGGCGTGCCCCGGCGTTCCCCGGGCGGTGAGCTTCACCCAGAGGAGGGCCTTCTCCGACAGGGCGCAGGCCATCATCGGCGGCTTGGTCTCCGACAGGCCGTAGCCGCCCTCGTTGATGACGTCGCGGCAGGCCACGAGTTCGGGATGGTGCTCGGTCAGCCAGGCCGCGCCCATCACGCCGCCGGCCTCCTCGTCGGCCACGGCGACGAAGAGGACGTCGCGGTCGAGGGCCGTCTTCTCCCGGGCCAGCGCCAGGACCGTCATGAGCTGCATGACGCCCATGCTCTTCATGTCGATGGCGCCGCGGCCCCACAGATAGCCGTCCCTGATCTCCGCCCCAAAGGGGTCGACGGACCATTCGGACGGGTCGGCCGGCACCACGTCGAGATGGTGCAGCAGGCACAGCGCGCCGCCGGCGTCGCCGGCCCGGCCCGGGAGCCGGGCGACCAGGTTCCCCCGCCCCGGAGCGCTCTCGAGGACCGTCGTCTCGAGCCCCGCCTCGCCGAGGATGCCGGCCAGGAACTCCGCCGCCGGGGTCTCGTTGCCCGGCGGGTTCGTGGTGTCGAGCCGGAGGTACTGCCGGGTGATCTCGACCGCTTCGTCGCCCAGCGTCTTCCAGTCGGGCATCAGAGCGTGAGCCCCCGCCCGGCGGCGAGTTGCGCCAGCGAGACCTGCGGGCGGGCCCCCGTGTGGGAGATGACCTCGGCGGCCGCCATCGCCCCGAGCCGCAGGCAATCGACCAGCGCCCGCTCCCGGGCCAGTCCGAGGAGGAACCCGGCGGCAAACAGATCCCCGGCCCCGGTGGTGTCGTCGAGGTGCCCCACCGGGTCGGCCGGGACGCTCACGGGCTCGCCGCCGTCGGAGGCGACCGCCCCGGCGGCGCCCCGGGTGATGGCCACCGCCCCGCAGGCCTTCGTCAGCGCGACCAGGGCGGCGTCGAGCGTCGCCTCCCCGGTGATCTCCAGCGCCTCCGCCTCGTTGCCCAGCAGCACGTCCACCTGCGGCACGAGGGCCGTGAAGGCCTCGCGCTGGAGCGACACCCACAGCGGGTCGGACAGGGTCAGCGCCACCCGGCGCCCGGCGGCATGGGCCGCCTCGATGGCGGCGCCGAGCGCCGCCTCGGCGCTGGGCAACCCGACGAGGTACCCCTCCACGTAGGTGATCCGCGCCGAGGCGACGAGCGCAGGATCGACATCGGCGGCCCCGAGTTCCCCGGCCACGCCCAGATAGGTGTTCATGGTCCGCTCGGCGTCGGGCGTGACGAGGATCAGACAGCGGGCGGTGGGCGGCCCGGAGCCGGCCCGGGGGGTGGAGTAGCGGACTCCGGCGGCGCGGAGGTCATGGCTGAAGATGTCGCCGAGCGCGTCGTCCCTGACCTTGCCGACGAAGGCCGCCCGCCCGCCGAGCGACGCCACTCCGACGGCCGTGTTGGCGGCCGATCCGCCCGACACCTCGACCCCCGCGGGCATGCTCTCGTAGACCGCCGCCGCCTGGTCCAGGTCGACCAGTGTCATCGTCCCCTTGGCGAGACCGTGGGCGGCGACGAGCGCATCGTCGACATGGGCCAGCACGTCGACGATGGCGTGCCCGACGGCGACGACATCGAGGGTGGGAGGGGTGGCGTCCATGTGCCCCGGACGCTACCTGCTGCCGGTGGCGCCGTTAGCCCCCGATCTCTTCCTTGCGCTTGTCGAGGGCGTCGATGAAGTCGTGGTACGAGCGGGCGAAGGCGTCGACGCCCTCCCGCTCGATCGTCTTCGTCAGGTCGTCGTAGTCGACACCGGCGGTGACGAGCCCGTCCATCACGGCCCGGGCGCCGTCGACGTCCTGCTCGACGGTGTCGGGCTGCGGGTCGCCGTGGTCGCGCAGCGCCTCGAGCGACGCCGGCGCCAGCGTGTTGACCGTCTGGCGCCCGACGAGCTCGTCGACGTAGAGCGTGTCGGAGTAGTCGGGGTTCTTCGTCGACGTCGACGCCCACAGCGGCCGCTGCACCTTGGCGCCCTGCGCCGCCAGCGCCTCCCACCGGGCACCGGAATGGCGCTCCTTGAACAGCTGGTAGGCCAGCTTGGCGTTGGCCACCGCCACCTTGCCCCGGAACGGATGGCCCTCGGGCAGGCGCCGGTCGGCCTCGGTGTCGACCCGCGAGACGAAGAACGAGGCCACCGAGTTCACCTTCGACAGGTCACCTCCGGCGGCGGCCAACTGCTCGAGGCCCGAGAAGTAGGCCTCGATGACCTCGCCGTAGCGGACCAGCGAGAAGATCAGCGTCACGTTGATGTTGCGGCCTTCGGCGATCATCGCCTGGATCGCCGGGACGCCTTCCGGCGTGGCCGGGATCTTCACCATGACGTTGGGCCGGTCCAGCCGTTCGTGCAGCTCGCGGGCCTGGGCGATCGTCCCCTCGGTGTCGGCGGCCAGCCCCGGCGCGACCTCGATCGACACGAACCCGTCCGCCTCGCCGCAGGAGTCGTACACCGGCCGCAGCAGATCGGCGGCCGTGCCGACGTCGGCGGCCAGCAGCTCCCAGCCGATGTCCTCGCTGGAGAGGCCCTGGCGGGCGAGCGCCTGGATCGTGTCGTCGTACTCGTTGCCGGCCGAGATCGCCTTCTGGAAGATCGTCGGGTTCGAGGTCACACCCCGGATACCGTCCTCGGTCATCATCCGGGCGAACTCGCCGCTGTCCAGCTCCGACCGGCGGATGTTGTCGTACCAGGGGCTCTGCCCGTAGTCGTTCAGCCGTGCAATGGCGGACGTCATGGCTGCTCTCTCCTCTCGGCTGCGGCACCGCCGAACCCCGGTGGGGTCGCCCTGCGGCGCCCGCCGGAAGCCAACAGGGCACGGGCCCGGTCGACGATGCACTCAGGGGTGAAACCAAGCTTCTCGAGGGCGGTGGCCCCCGGCGCCGAGGCGCCGAACCGGTCGAGGCCGATGGTGTCGTCGGCGTAGCGCTCCCAGCCCAGCGTGGCCGCCGCCTCGACCGCCAGTGCCGGCACCTCGGGCGGCAGCACCGACGCCTGCTCCTCCTCGCTCAGCAGCTGGAAGAGCTCCCAGCACGGCATCGACACCACCCGGGCCGACACGCCGGACTCCGCCAGCGTCTTCTGGGCTTCGACGCAGATCGACACTTCCGAGCCCGTCCCGATGAGGACGAGCTGGAGGTCGCCGGGCTCGTCGACGAGGACGTAGGCGCCGCGCGCCACTCCGGCCTCCGCCCGCTCCGCCGTCCCCTCGAGGACGGGCAGCTTCTGGCGGGACAGGATCAGCGCGCTCGGGCCGTCGGAGTGGAGGTGCACCCGCCAGGCCTGCGCCGTCTCGTTGGCGTCGGCGGGGCGGATGACCCGCAGCCCCGGAATCGCCCGGAGCGAGGCGAGGTGCTCGATCGGCTGGTGGGTCGGCCCGTCCTCGCCGAGACCGACCGAGTCGTGCGACCACACGAAGGCGGTGCGGGCCTGCTCCAGCGCGGCGAGGCGCACCGAGCCCCGCATGTAGTCGGAGAAGATCAGGAACGTCCCGCCGAACGGCAGGACGCCGCCGTGGAGCGCCATCCCGTTCATGGCCGACCCCATGCCGTGCTCCCGGACCCCGAAGTAGATCTGGCGGCCTTTGCGGTCCTCCGGTGAGAACACGCCGAAGCCGGAGAGCTTGGTGCCGGTGTTGCCGGTCAGGTCGGCGCCGCCGCCCATGAGGCCGGGCACGAGGCCGGCGATGGCGTTGAGCGTGTCGGAGCAGGCGGCGCGGGTGGCGATCTGGGCGCCGACGGGCCACGACGGCAGCTTCTGCTCCCACCCCGGCCGGCCCCGCCCGGCCAGGCAGGTCTCGTACTCCTCGGCCAGTTCGGGCTCGGCGCTGCGGAACTGCTCCAGACGGCGCGCCCACGCCTCGCGCTCGCCGGCGCCTCGCCTCCCGGCCTGCCGGTAGAGGTCGACCACGTCGTCGGGTGCCCAGAAGTCCTCGGCGGGCATGCCGAGGATCTCCTTGACCCTGGCCACCTCGTCGGCGCCCAGCGGCTCGCCGTGGGCCTTCGGGCTGTCGGTGAAGTTCGGGGACGGGTAGCCGATGTGGCTGCGCAGGATGATGAGGGTCGGCCGTTCCTCCTCGGCGATGCCCTCCCGCAGGGCGGCCTCGAGGGCGTCGGTGTCCTCCGCCACCTCGCCGGCCCGCACGACGTGCCAGCCGTAGGACTCGAACCGCTTCCCGGCGTCGTCGGTCAGCGCGATCTCGGTCGTGCCGTCGATCGTGATGTGGTTGTCGTCGTAGACGTAGACGAGCCGCCCGAGCCGGAGGTGCCCGGCGAGCGAACCGGCTTCGTGGCTCACGCCCTCCGACAGGTCACCGTCGGAACAGATGGCGAAGATGCGGTGATCGCAGACGTCGGCGCCGAAGCGGGCCCGCAGGTTGGCCTCGGCGATGGCCATGCCGACGCCGTTGGCGAATCCCTGGCCGAGCGGGCCGGTGGTTACCTCGATCCCGGCGGCGTGGCCGTGCTCCGGGTGGCCGGCGGTGCGCGAGCCCCACTGGCGGAACTGCTTGATGTCGTCGAGGGTCAGCCCGAACCCCGTCAGGTAGAGCATGGCGTAGAGCAGCATCGAAGCGTGACCGGCCGAGAGGATGAACCGGTCGCGGTCGGGCCAGTCAGGCTCGCCGGCGTCGTAGCGCATGATGCGGGTGTGGAGTACGTGGGCCAGGGGCGCGAGAGCCATGGCCGTCCCCGGATGCCCGGAGTTGGCCTTCTGGACGGCGTCCATCGCCAGTCCCCGGATCACGTTGATGGCCTTGGACTCCAACTCGTTCGCCATGCGCGCCTTTCCCTCCGTCTGGGACAACCAGCCAGCCTACCGGCGGGGTCCTTCTCGCCCTCCTCCCGTGGCTACCCGATGTCGCGAGGGTCACACACTCCCCGGCGGTGGTGTTCAGGAGGTGAAGAGCGCGAGGCTGGCCGTGAAGCCGTGGAGGAAGTTGCGGGCACCGACCGGGCCGAGCTCCCCGGCGCAGAAACAGCCCGCCAGGGGGAGCGGGCCGAGCAGCTGGTCGACCACGCCGGCGTCGTGGTCGGCCTCGCCGAAGAGGCGCTGACCCCGGCCGTTGCAGGTGAAGAGGAGGGCTGCGGCGGCGTCGGCCGACGTCAGCAGGTCGCGCAGGTCCTCGTCGGCCGAGTCGGCGTCGCGGACCTGGAACTGCACGGTGCGCCCGACCTCGACGGTGTCGCCGACGGCGATGGCGCCGCTGCGCTGGTCGGCGCCGACGACGCCGCGCACGAGGAAGTCGCCCCGGCTGAACTCGAGCCGGGTCTCGTCGACGACACAGCCGATCTGCAGGCCGCGCCGCATGAGTTCCCGCTCCTCGTCGGACGCCGCGGTGGCCGTCTCCTGGAGCCGCTCCAGCGCCGGCTTGCCGCCCAGCTCGAGGATGAAGTTCCGGTCGGACCTCGTGACGACGTACGGCTTTCCGACCGGCCGGCAGCCCTGCGACACCACCGTGCGGATCTCGACGCCGCCCGCCAGCACCGCCCCCACGGCGCCCGAGTCGGTGATCTCGTCGTCGACGACGAGCCGGTTTCCGCCCGGTTGCATGGCGGCCGACGCCAGCCCGCCGATCACCTGCAGCTTCGGCAGGTCCTCGTTGACCCGGTCGAGGAAGGCGTCGGCGGGGAACGTGAACGGGTCGGCGAACAGCAGCATCGTGCCGTCGGGATGGTCGGGCCAGCCGACGAGCGACGGGCCGTCGGGCGTCTGGACGACTTCGAGGCGGACGGGCGTCAGCAGCGTCTCGGGCAGCCGGGCGGCGAAGAGGGAGACGGCGGGGGACTCCTCCACCTCCCGGCCTCCCCCGATGACCGCCCCGGCCGTTCCGCCGAGGAGCACGCTCGGGTCGAGCAGTCCCTTGACGGACGAGGCGACGTCCTCGAAGGCCCCGATGTGGTGCGGGGAGCAGAACAGCACGACGAGATCAGGCCGTTCGTCGCTCAACCCCTCGAGCACCTGCCCGACGGCCTCACCGACCGCCTGGGTCGGCATCGGATGCTCGGACAGCCCGAAGGCGTACGTCCCGCTCACCGGTGCCCGGGCATCCCGCCGCGATGCCGTGCCCCGATCCCACGGCGGTGTGTTCCACGCATCTACTGATCGTACGCCCGGTGCATCGTCTCGATGTCCCACGTCTCGAGCGTGCGCTGCTCGGCGCGCCACTGGCCCTGGCCGGAGCACATCGTCGCCTGGGGCTGGAACTCATTGCTGGCCTCGACGCAGCGGGCCTGGCTCGACGCCGAGTCGGACCGGGTGACGGGGATCGAGTCGATCTCGTCGAGTGTCTGGGGGTGGTAGAAGACCAGCGCGTGGCCGAGCTCGTGGGTCATCGTCGAGGCGAAGTCGACGGTGGCGGCGCACAGGCCGGCGTTGACCGCCCGGAACGTGCTGCCCGAGCAGTTCTGCCAGTTGGCGGTCGAGTTGTCGTCACCGCTGAACCAGTCGCTGCGCGGGGCGATCCGGATCTGGACGGCCTGCATGCCGTGGGCGACGGGCTTGCGGTCGGGGCACACCCCGATGTTGGTGGTGAAGGTCGTGTCGCCGGCCCGCTCGAGGTACGTCTCGGCCAGCACCTCGCTGGTGTCGTTGCCTTCGAGCGCCCGGTACTGGATGACGATGTCGGCCGGGCCGTCGGCCACCCGGACCACGTCGCCGCCCCGGCGGGAGGTGCGGAGCACCCCGTCCCACCGGACGATGGCCTCGTTCAGGCGGTCGGAGTAGGCGGCGTCGGGCAGGGGGAAGGCCGGGTCGACCGCCACCGTGATCGTCTTGCCGGCGGGCCACAGGCAGCTGCTCCAGCCGAGCTTGTTGTCGGGGATCGTGCCGGCCCGGGCCGCCGAGACGGGGAGGGCCATCCCGGTCACCACGAAGAGCGCGACGAGTCCGGACCGGGCGAACGAGCGGCGCTTCGTCAGCTCCATACACCGGATGAACGGACGGAACCTCCCGTCATGACGGGAATTGTCGGACTTTGTAGGCAAAAGTCGGTTCTGCCCCGTCTGCACCGCTTCCCGTCGCCTTTCGGTCACCTGAAGTTCTCGTCGACGACGATCACGTCGACCGACCCGGGCCCGTGCACGCCGATCGTGAGGACCAGCTCGAGGTCGGCGGAGCGGGACGGGCCACTGACCCAGACGAGCCCGGACGGCAGATCGGTTGCGTCGGCAGCCGGCGGAGTGAAGCGACGGAGAGCCTCGGCCAGGTCTTCCACCATGGTGCCCCGGAACACGAGACAGATGTGCGCGGGCGGTACCAGGCTCGTCGCCCGGGGCATCCCCGGCCCGGAGGCGATTCCCACCGTGCCGCTGGCCGCGGCGGCGGCCACCGCCCCGGTGACCCCGACGCCGGCCTCCGCCAGCCGCTCCTTCCAGAACACGTCATCCGGCGTGAGCACGTCGAGCCCCGCGGCCTCCAGCCGCTCCTCGACCCTGAGCTGGCTGACGACCGGATCCCCGGTCGACAGCGCGACGGCGGCCGCCCCGGCCCGCTCCTGGCACAGCTGGACCAGCAGATCGAGCGCCTCGTCGACCGGCAGCGGCCCATGCGCTGTGCCGCCGACGGCCGCCAGCACCTCCGAGAACCGCTCGACGAGCCCAGTGTTCACGGCCGACTCCGCCGGCCTTCGGCCGCCCTTGACCCCCGCTCGACTGTTGCTCGCGTCGGCCAGCGCGAGGTCCGAGCGGAATGACCACCGTAAGGGTGGGTAATCCGCTCGACCCTCCCTTTGCAGGTAATCCGCTCGGGGCGCCCCGTCACGCCCTGCTCGGGGCGGGAACCAATGCTCTGGCCGGAGGAGCGGGCGCCGGGCTCAGTTCTCACCACCCTTCCTCCTTACGGGCGGCGAGGCGCTGGCGGAAGGAGCGGGCGGCGGGGAGGGGAATGTCGCGGCCTTCACCCCAGCCGGAAACCAGCGGGGCCCGGCGTACCAGGGCGGGTGGTACGACGCGGCCCAGCCCGCGGGCGGCGGCGGAGCTCAGGCGGTAGCCGGTCGGGGAGGCCCAGAGACGGGCCCAGGCCTCGAAGCCGACCCGGCGGGCGGCCC
>JADMIO011064055.1_pt1 | contig 12786 bp, 6 predicted proteins | sample 8958161 | NCBI WGS metagenome assembly JADMIO01 (sample SAMN16585339, study PRJNA669376) | soil metagenome | isolation source: Crop rotation soil | place: USA: Cullars Rotation, Alabama | collected 2011 | reverse complement strand
GGGTTTAAAATTATGTGGGGTTAAAACGGAAAATAAAAGAGTTAAGCATGTTTTTTTAACAGATTTTTTTACCTTTACGCCTCATTTGCTAATTATTTATTAATAATGAATATGACACGTACACTACGTTATCTGCTTCTATTTGTTTTTACGGCAATTTCTGGTTCTGTTTTTGCACAGGGCATTGCGGGAAAGGTAATAGATGAGAAGAAGGAACCGATGATCAATGCAACGGTTCAGGTTTACCAGGGAGGCATATTGAAGGGGGGGATTGTGACCGATTTTGATGGTTTTTATGTCGTAAAACCACTCGACCCGGGCTATTATGACGTACTGGTTTTATACGCTGGTTACGATTCAATCATGATAAAGGGAGTAGTAGTAACAGGTGGCAATAACACCACACAGAACTTCACGATGAGCCGCGTAACAAAAGGCCTCGGAGAAGTTATTGTACGTTCTTATAAAAAGCCGCTGGTAAACCAGGATGATCCTGGTAGTCACGTAGTTACGAGCGAGGAAATAAAGGTACTTCCCACTTCGCAGGTAGCCGACATTGTGGGTTTGGCCCCGGCTATTTACCAGAAACAGCGCGGCGGCGATGCCAATATCGGCGGTGCGCGTAATACGGGTACTCAATATATAATAGACGGCGTGGTGGTACAGGGCCTGCTCGGTATCAACATGTCTCAAAACTCTGTAGAGCAGCTTGAAGTAATTACTTCAGGTATATCAGCTAAATATGGTGACGTTTCAGGTGGCGTGGTAAATATCACAACCCGCGGTGTTGCACAAAAAATGACAGGTAACGTAAGGGTGCAGCATTCGATAGATGGCTATAACAACAATCTTGCGTCGTTCTCGGTTGCTGGTCCTATCTATAAGAAGAAAAGTGATGTGGCAGGAGCGCCTAAAAAAGCTGTATTGGGTTTCTCTTTGAGCGGTGACTATTATGATGATCACAACCGCTACCCGTTTTACGATAAACAATACATGATCAAAGCGGATAAGCTGAAAGAACTGCAGGCAAATCCACTTCATATTTCTTCTGATAACAGCGGACTACCGGTTATCAACTATGCATCGAACTATATAACCAGGAACGACCTGGTGCAGGCTAAAGTAACTCCCCGTACAGAGATAAAAGAAGTTCGCCTCAACGGTAAAGTAAACTTCCAGCTAACGGACAATATGAGCATAACCGCAGGTGGGTCGCTGGATAATACGCTTTACGACAGAACAGATGGCCGCTTTGACCGCACTTTGCACCTGCTGGCTGCAGAAAGCACCCCAAAGGAGGCTGATAACGTTTCTCGCGGTTACATACGTTTTACTCAAAAGTTTGGTAAGGCAAATGACACATCTGCACGGCATGCTATCGTGTCGAATGCGTTTTACCAGGTTCAGGCCGACTACCAGCGCACTGCTCAGAAAGTAGAAGACCCAAGGTTTAAGAAAGATATCTTTAAGTATGGCTACGTTGGTAAATTCCAGCAATACCGCGAAGATCAGTACCTGGTAAACAGGACCGATTCGCTTAGCGGCAAGAAAGGAATCATACTGCAAGGCTCCCGCGCTACCGGAGTTACTTATGAACGTTCTGAATTAAACCCGGTACTGTCGAACTATACTACTCAATATTATAATTTCAAGGGCAGCGATCTGCCGCTGTCAATAGCAGAGGTTCAGCGTTATGCAATTGCCAATGGCGATTTACCGCTGTCTACTTATAGCTATGCGGGTGTAGGTATGTTCCAGAGCCCAGGTTATGAGCAGAACTATTATCTTAACTATGTCTCTAACCAATACGCACTTTCTGTTGATGCATCGTTTGACTTGTTGCTCGGAAAGACAAAGCATGCGATTGAATTTGGTTTGTACTATCAGCAGCGTATACAGCGCCAGTTTGCAGTTAACTCGGCAATTGGTAATACCACAACACTCTGGTCGCTCATGAGGCAGTTGGTTAGCAGTAGGGAAAACGGCAATCTGAAGCTGGATTACCTTAATCCAATATTCAGGGTAAACAACCAGTCGTATACATTATCTGATATTCAAAACGGTATTAAAGACGCCAGTGGTAATACCAAATTCATTATTCCTGGCCCGTCCGATACTATTTTATATAACTATTACAATGCGGGTAACTCAGCATTTGACAAAAACCTCAGAAAGCAACTTGGACTTAACAATACGCAGGATATAAATATAGACGCGCTTGATCCTTCAAAGTACTCGCTGGGCCTGTTTTCGGCTGATGAACTGCTGAACAGCGGTAACCCATTCGTTGACTATTATGGCTACACTTACACTGGCGGCACACAATCGTCAAATATCAACTTCAACGATTTCTGGACGCAGAAAGATGCAAACGGCAACTTTACACGCCCGATTGCTGCCTTCAGCCCTAACTACATTGCAGGTTATGTGATGGACAAATTCAACTACAAAGACATCCACTTTAATGTCGGCGTTCGTGTTGAAAGGTACTCAGCTAACACAAAAGTGCTGAAGGATCCCTATTCACTTTATCCCGAAACAACAGTTAGCCAGGTTTCAGGTTCAGGCAACACCATTAATGGTGGCAACCATCCCGGTAACATCGGCGGTAACTATGTAGTTTATGTGGACGACAACAGCTCTACTACTCCTAACATCATTGGCTATCGTAACGGCAATAACTGGTATGATCCGACCGGTAAATTTATCGAGGACCCTACAGTGCTGAAACAATATTCAGGTGGTAGAACAGCTCAGCCGCTGATCCAAACCCAATACAAAAATGTAAACATGACCGACAGCAATTTTAACCCGAACCTGTCTTTTACGGACTACAATCCGCAGGTTACAGTTATGCCGCGTGTGTCATTCTCATTCCCTATATCTGATGTGGCCGACTTCTACGCTCACTACGATATTTATTCTCAGCGCCCATACCCAACCTCTTATGGAATAGCTACTGCATACGATTACTATGCACTTTCGCTGATCGCACCTAACCAGGTTATTCCAAACTCCAATCTTCGTCCTCAGAAAACGTTTGACTACGAAGTTGGTTTCCAGCAAAAGCTGAATGATCGTTCTGCATTGACTATTACCGCGTTCTACAAGGAGCGTAAAGACATGATCAATACCGTAAAATACTTCAACGCGTGGCCTCACGATTACTCAACGTATGGCAACCGTGACTTTTCTACCACAAAAGGATCGACCATATTGTATGACCTGAGGGCTACAAACCACCTCCGTATGAATGTGGCTTATTCCTTGCAGTTTGCCGAAGGAACTGGTTCTACACCAACGGGTGGACGCGGCCTGCTGGGTGCCGTAATAGAAGCAGGCCTGCCTAACCTGCGTTACATAACTGCGCTTGACTACGATTCACGCCACGTAATAACAGCGAACATAGATTATCGTTTCGCTGATGGCGAGGGTCCAGTAGTAGCCGGCAGAAATATACTGCAGCGTGCCGGTGTAGACCTCATTGTGCGGACACGCAGCGGTGAACCATATACAAGGTACACAGATGCTTCTGAGCAAACAGTAATAGGCGGTGTAAACGGATCACGCCTGCCATGGCACTTCGGCGTAGATATGCGTATCGACAAAGACTTTGCGCTTGCATGGGGCAGCAGCACAAAGCATGCTGCAGAGGGTGTGAAACCTAAGCGTCCGCTGTTCATTAAAGGAATACTACAAGTAAATAACTTGCTGAATACAAGAGAAATACTGGGTGTTTATGGTTATACTGGCCGGCCTGACGACAATGGCTACCTTGCTTCGCCACTGGGCCTTCAGTTTGTTCCGCAGCAGATCAACCCTCAGTCGTTTACAGACTTGTATCGTATCAAATACAATAATCCGGGAAATTTGAATTATGCCCGTACAATAAGCGTTGCTTTAGAGTTTAATTTTTAATAATATTTTTATCAACAATAACTTTAAAAGGTTATGACATTCAGAAACAGAATAAAAATTGCGGGCGCTCTTACCTTGCTGGGTATAGTTGGTTTTACCGGTCGTTCGGTCGCACGCGAGAATATTGTAACAGCCCATCATAAAGGGCAGCAAAAAACTGCTGCCAGTCAATGTCTTCCGGCTACTGCCGAGATAGACCTGGACATCAATAACGTACGCGCTCACCTTATGACAGGTGGTGACATGTGGTGGAACAGGAATACCGAGAAAGCTGCATATGAAGTACCAAAAGGCTCAGGAAAAAGCTCTCAGTTTGCCGCATCGTGCTGGATAGGCGGATACGACCAACAGGGTCAGTTGAAAGTGGCTGCCCAAACGTATCGCCAGGATGGTAACGATTACTGGCCTGGTGCGTTGAATGCTGACGGCGAGATTACTCCCGATGCGTGCAGCAACTGGGATAATTTCTGGAAAGTAGACCGTTCTACGATCAACAAATTTATCCAGATGAGCAAATCCGGCGGGGCGTCAAGCAGTGCTGAATTTGACGTTATATACCAGTGGCCGGCTTCCGGTAACACCAAGTCGATCGGCAAGGACGGAACCAGGGTTTCAATGAACCCCAATAGTTCTTATGCGCCTTACGTTGATGTAGATGGTAACGGTATCTACACTCCGAAAGGTGGTGACTACCCGGACATCAGAGGTGACCAGTATATATGGTGGGTGTTTAACGATAAAGGCAACGTAAAGCAACAGTCCGGCACCGCCGCGATAGGCGTGGAGGTACAGACTTCTGCGTTTGCCTACGCTACCCAGGACTTCCTGAATGATGCTACATTCTGCAATTATCGCGTGATCAATCGCGGTGCGCTAACTATGGATAGTACTTATATAGCAGTATGGGATGATGCTGACCTTGGCTATTATCTTGATGACTACATTGGTTGTGACACCGGTGCAGGTCTTGGTATCCTGTATAATGGTACGAATGATGATGGTGTTGCCGGTGGTCACCCGGTTAATAGCTATGGATTAAATCCGCCTCAGGTAGGTTTGGACTTTTTCCAGGGACCACGTAAGCCGATACATCACCCTGGTCTTCCCGATACCTATGAGACATTAAAGATGACCAATTTTACTTACTTCAATAATGACGCGAGCATCATAGGTAACCCCAGCAATGGTACGCAGATCTATTATTACATGACAGGTTCTATCAAGTCGGGTCAGCGTTTCAGCGACGACTTCCAGGGACCTGGCATTCCCAGTAAAGGATATGGTGGTGGACCTATATCGAATTCTGTGTTCTGGGGTGATCCGGGAAATAACTCAGAATGGTCTGAGTGTGCTTGTAATAATACAACCGGCGACCGTCGATTTATATTCTCGTCTGGTCCATTCCAACTGCTGCCAGGTGCTGTAAGCGATATTACTTTTGGTTGTGTGTGGGCTAAAGGCGTAGGTGGTTGCGGTGCTACTTCATTTAAAGCAATAAAGAGTATAGACAAGCAAGCCCAGGACCTGTTTGACAACCACTTTAAGACAGTTGAAGGTCCGGAAGCACCACGTATGGTAGTACGTGAGCTTGACAGGAAGCTGATATTCTACCTGGTGAATGACTATGGCAGCAATAACTTCGGCGAAAACTACGGTCGTGCAGACGGCGTGTATGGAACCAGTGACTCTGCTAAGTACCGCCAGCGTGTAGTGAAATCGACAACTACGGATACGTTGTATCACTTCGAAGGATATCGTGTGTTCCAGCTGGCTAACAGCCAGGTTACACCAGCCGAAATTTTTAACCCTACTACGGGTGAGGTTGATAATTCAAAGGCGTATGAAGTATTTCAGTGCGACATAATTAATGGTGTTACACAGATCTCCAACTTCGTTAAGAACATCAATGTTGTCGATACACCATTGTTCTCAGATGGTTTCCCGATGGCACAAATAAAAGTGAACGGAAAGGACAGCGGCATCACACACAGCTTTGTTCTTACGCAAGACCAGTTTGCTAATGGTACTGACAAGAAGTTCATCAACTACCACAACTACTATTTTGTGGCAATAGCATACGGTTATAACAACTTTGCAGGCTTCAATCCTATGGATCAGGGGCACACACAGGAAAAGGCTTATATAGCCAGTTCACATGGCGCCGGCGGTACTGAAGTGCCGAAGGTAATAGCAATGCCTAATCCTTCGAATGGAAATATGGGCACAGTGTTGAATGCAGATTATGGATCAGGTGTGGTTATAACGCGTGTTGAGGGTGTAGGTAATGGCGGGCATGTTATCCAGCTTGACGAGGCTTCTGAGGATATCGCCGTTGCCAGCGGTGTTGTAGACAAAGCGGTATATATGGCTGGACAAGGGCCAATTGATGTTAAAGTTATTGATCCGCTTGTAGTGCCTGATTACAACTGGGTATTGCAGATCGAAGCACCTGCGGCTGCTTCTTCTGACTCAGCCGGAATACCTGCGGCTACATGGAAGCTCACTGGTATCAGGGCCGACGGTTCAGTTGCTGATACTATATACAGCGAGCGTTCCATAGGCTCCCTGAACGAGCAGATCATTGAAAAGTACGGGCTGTCGGTAGCTGTGCAACAGGTAAAAACACCCGGTACTACAGATTTGTCTAACGGATATATTACGAGTGATATATCGTTTGAAAACTCTTCATTGCCATGGCTTGCAGGTGTTGAAGACAAAAGCGACAGCAGCTTTGCAAACTGGCTCAGGGCGGGTAGCACTAAAACGTACAACACTGTAGTGGTAAGTGAGACAAACCCTTGCTGGTTTAACGATAACGTGGATTTTACCACTGCCGTATTGCTTGATCCAAATGCAAACTATAATAACATGTTTGCCAACTTTACTCCGACCAAGAGCTCGTGGGGACCATATGTACTTGTCGCGCCATTCAACCCGGTAACTAAACACTTCGGTACGGGTACTCAATGCGGCATGCAGGCTGCCTATTCTGACAACACACAGACTTTTGCTAACTTCAAGAAACTGCCCGACATAAACCTGGTGTTTACCAGTGACAAATCAAAATGGACAAGATGCGCAGTAATTGAAGAGCAGGAAGACACTGCGCTTTCTGAGCGCAGCGCTACCAAATTCTCATTGAGAAAGCACGCAGGCTGGAACCTGGGCTGGAGCGGCGACAACACGCCAATATACGAAGAAGATGCTGCTCATTCAGGTATGTCCTGGTTCCCTGGCTATGCTGTTGATCAGAATACCGGTCAGCGCCTGAACATAGTATTCGGCGAGGATTCGTACCTGTCGAGCGACAATGGAAATGACATGTTGTGGAACCCTACGTTCCGCAAGTTCAGTGATTACGATCTTTCGATCCTGTTTGGTGGTAAGCATATAATTTACGTTCTGGGAACCAAGTATGACAGTGACAGAGTATTTGTATCGAATGTGAAATTGAATACTGCAAATGCGTTGAAAGCAGCTTACGGAATGGTTCAATGGCTGGGTATGCCGCTGCTTAACGAAGGACAAAAACTCACTTCTATCAAGGAAGGTATAATACCTACGAAGACAACGCTGAGGTTCAGGGTTAAAAGGCCATATGCTCCATATGCGGCTACAGACACAACTACCAGCTTTACCGCTGCAGGTGTTTCTCTGACTCCAGGACATAAAAGCTTCCCGTACTACACATTCAACACATCTGAACTCGTTGCTTCGAAGTTGACGGATACATCGAACAGGAATAAGCTGCTCGACAGGATCAATGTGGTTCCGAATCCATATTACGGATACTCAGGCTTCGAGAGCAACCGTTATGACACAAAGGTGCGGATCATCAACCTGCCACCCCAGGCTACAATTCGAATCTACTCGATGGATGGATCGCTGGTGCGGACCATTACCAAGAACTCACCTAATGTATCTTACGTAGATTGGGACATCCGTAACACAGCAGGCCTGCCGATAGCGAGCGGTGTGTACATGATGCATGTAAATGCTGTAGGAATAGGCGAAAGAGTAATTAAGTGGTTTGGCGCTACAAGGCCGTTGGACGTAACCCAGTACTAAACAATTTTTTAATGCAGGTTGGGATTTTATCCCAACCTGCATAATAGCAAATACTTATTAGAAAATTTATGAAAAATTTTTCGACAAAAGCTTTAGTTGCAGTTTGCGCAATAGGAATGTCTGTTAATGCTTTCGCAGGAAATAAGGACCGTACCGGCCAGTCGGGCGCACCGGAAATGCTCATCAATCCATGGGCTCGTTCTACCGGTATTTTCGGACTGAACACAGCTTCGGTTGGAGGTATTGAGGCCATGAAAGTAAACATTGCCGGCCTTGCACAGGACTCATTAACTGACATTGGCGTGTCGCATGGCATATACCTTACGGGTACAGACATACGTATCAATAACCTGGCGGTAGCTCAAAGAGTGGGTGAAGCTGGTGTGATTGGCATCAACATCATGTCCATGACCTTTGGCGATATCCCCGCCACTGACTACTACAACCCTGAGGGCTTTGGTACCTACCACCCGCAGTTTTTGAATGTGCAGCTGGGTTTTGCAAAGCAATTCTCTACGCACATCAATGCAGGTGTGTCGGCAACATATGTTTCTGAGCAGATCAACAACATCAATGCGTTGGGCCTGGCTTTCGACGCGGGTATACAGTATGTTACCGGCAAGCGCGACAATTTCCATTTCAGCATCAACATCCGTAATATAGGAACCAACATGCGTTTCTCCGGTACAGGTTTCTCAATCAACGGAGACCAGCCACAGGCGTCGCCTACCTTCGCGGTAACTGAAAATTATCCTTCTGATAAGTTTGCTATGCCTACTTACCTGAACATAGGAGCCGGTTATGATTTTTACCTCGACGAGAACCATCTGAGCTCTAAAGATGCATCTCCTATGCACAGGCTTTCTGTTATCGCGAACTTTACGTCAAACTCGTTTAACAACGACTACCTGGGGGCAGGCCTGGAATATGGTTTCAAAAACATGTTCATCGCACGTGCTGGTTACAGGTACGAAAAGGGAATTGGCGGAGACGCAACAACTTCCATGTATTCAGGTATAGCAATGGGTGCTACCGTTCAGAAAAGGCTGGGCGAAAGCGGTCCGATGCTGGCGTTCGACTACTCTTTCAGGCCTACGCAACGCCCGGCCAACGGAGTACATATGATGTCAATAAGATTTACACGCTGATTTTCTAATTTTTTGTATTTTTACACCTACAACGCTTCTGCAACACAGAGGCGTTGTATTTTTTTTCTGTGATGAACAAACAATAGTAACATGTCTGATCTTAACTACCTGACGAAGGAAACACTGGAACAAATGAAAGAGGAGCTTAACCAGCTCAAGACAACAGGTCGTGCCGAAATAGCCCGCCAGATAGCGGAAGCAAGGGAAAAAGGTGATTTGAAGGAAAATGCGGAATATGACGCAGCAAAGGAAGCACAGGGACATCATGAAGCACGCATCGCTCAACTGCAGACAGCATTGATGTCGGCGCGTGTGCTTGATGCAAAAGATATAGATACAAGCAAAGTTTCGATACTGAGTAAGGTTACCGTTACAAATCTGAGCAATAAGAAAACAGTCGTATACCAATTAGTGTCGGAAAAAGAGGCGGACCTGAAGCTGGGTAAGATTTCAGTATCATCTCCTATCGGTAAGGGCCTGCTCGGGAAGCATGTAGGAGATGTGGCGGAAGTCTCGGCGCCCAGCGGTACCTTTAAGTTCCAGGTAGAGAGCATTTCTATATAAAATGGCCAGCATTTTTTCAAGGATAATAGCAGGAGAAATACCCAGCTACAAAATAGCGGAGAACAATCATTTTTTTGCTTTCCTTGATATAATGCCGCTGGTGGAAGGGCATGTGCTGGTAGTGCCCAAAACAGAAGTAGACAAAATATTTGATGTTAGTGACCAGTTGCTTAGTGAATGGCTGGTTTTCGCCAGGCCTATTGCTAAAGCCATAGAGGCAGCCTTTCCATGCAACAGGTGCGGCATTAGCGTAATAGGCCTTGAAGTGCCGCATGCCCATATGCACCTGCTGCCCATCAATTCCTCAGACGACCTCAATTTTACCCGCCCCAAATTGAAGCTTCCTGCCGAGCAGCTTAAAGAGATACAGACGAGGATAGTGGGTGCAATGATCCAGTAATCATCTATAACCTGGCTGAAATGATTAGTGTTCCGAAACCTTCCGGAGTGCGTAAAGGTATTCCGGAAATTTACTTCAATTAATGCCCGAAATATATTTTCCGAAAATCTAAATAAATTAAAATAAAGATATTAATTTAGTAGGAAATATACCCGGTAATGAGAGTACAATACATCCTGTTTGTCCTTCTCTTTGGATCGCTTGCATCTGCGCAAGCTCAGATTATTACCACAATAGCCGGAACCGGGACGAGGTTATTCAGGAGACGGGGGAGCCGCAACTTTGGCAAGATTGGCGAATCCGGCACATTTGGATATTGATATTTCAGGAAACTTACTTTTTACTGACTATTACAATCACGTTATTCGTAAAATAGATCAAAGTGGTACTATTACAACCATAGCGGGATCTGGGGTGGCGGGTTATAGCGGTGACGGTGGCTCGGCAACTGCTGCAAGGTTAAAGAATCCAAATCACTTGAAATGCGACCAATATGGCAATATTTTTATTGCCGATGAAGGGAACAATGTTATAAGAAAAATTAGCTCATCGGGCGTTATAACGACAGTGGCTGGAACCGGTGTATCCGGATATAACGGTGATGGGATGGCTGCGACTCTGGCAAGGCTATATAGACCGACGGGAGTTAACTTAGATGCATCAGGTAATTTGTATATCACTGATTTTAGTAACTATCGGATAAGGAGGGTGGATGCTTCGGGAATAATAACAACAATTGCAGGTACCGGCGCATCGGGATTCAGCGGAGATGGGGGAGCTGCTACGGCAGCAAATATTCATGGTCCGGCAAGTATCTGTTTTGATGGCGCAGGTAACGGGTATTTTGCAGATCAGATGAACAGCCGCATTCGAATAATAACACCTGGTGGCATTATCACTACAATAATTGGAAATGGAAGTAGGAGCTATGGTGGCGACGGAGGGGCAGCCACTGCTGCTTCACTTTATTATCCGTCAATGACTGGCTTTGATAGCAGGGGTAATATTCTCATTGATGATTCGTATAACAATGTTATTCGCTTGGTAGACAATGCGGGAATTATTTCGACAATTGCTGGAAATGGTCTTGCCGGTTATCGCGGAGACGGAGTCGTTGCAAATTCTACCAGCTTATTTCAGCCATGGGGAATTGCGGCAGACACTTGCGGGCAACTTTATATTGCTGATGCTCTAAACAATAGAATTCGTAAGGTCAATTACTCAAGTGTAATTAACGGAATCACCAATTTGTGTGTTGGCGCGACATCCACTTTGACAAATATACTTTCAGGTGGAGTTTGGTCGAGCAGCAACACTTCTGTCATTTCGGTTGGTTCGTCAAGCGGCACAGTTACTGCGCTGGCGACAGGTATATCTATTGTATCTTATCAATTAACTTCTACCTGCGGCACCATATCGGCTATAACAACCGTAACCGTAAGTCCGGCTCCCACTATAGCAGGGCCGGTGTCTGTTTGTGCCGGCAGTAGCGTAAGTCTCATCAGCAGTACGCCCGGTGGGACCTGGTATTCCGGATCAACAAGTATAGCTACAATTGGATCGGCAACTGGTGTCTTCACAGGAATCGGTTCCGGTTTGTCCATCATCACCTACACTCCTGTGGCATTTGGCTGTGGAAGCCCTACTACGACCGTAATAGTCAGCGCAAGTCCTGCGGCAATATCCGGAAATTCTGGAGTCTGTCTTGGGCTGCAATCGTCTCTTAGCAATGCGATTGGCGGAGGCATCTGGAGTTGTGCAAATGTTAGTGTCGCAACAATTGGTTCATTATCGGGTGTTGTCACTGGCGTTGCGATCGGTACGTCGGCTGTCAGTTACGTGCTTAGTAGCGGCTGTCACGTTGTTTCTGCTCTAACAGTTAATCCGCTGCCTCTGGCAATTTTAGGGGCGAATAGTATTTGTGTCGGCAGCACAAGTACTTTGCTTAGTTCAGCAGGTGGTATGTGGTCCAGTAGTAATACCAGCGTTGCATTAATAGACGCCGCAGGCGTCGTAACAGCATCAACTGCCGGCAATACTATTATTAGCTACTCACTACCTACTGGTTGTGCAGCTTCTACTTCTGTGCAAGTTAACCCAAACCCTATGCCAATAATAGGGATAACCTCGATCTGTCCCGGCTTAACGACGACACTAAGCAATAGCACGGTTGGAGGTGTGTGGAGTAGTGGTTCAAGCTTCGTTTCTACCGTCGGTTCAAGTTCAGGAATTGTGACGGGTAATGTCAGCGGTATCTCGACAATTAGCTATCAGATGCCACTCACCGGTTGTGTGTCTACCGCTGCAATTACTATAGTTCCGTTTTCTCCAATAATTTCCGGACCATCTGTTATTTGCTCAGGAGATGTGACTACTTTAAGCAACGCAGTGGCCGGTGGTATATGGGGAAGCGGGACGGGTATGTTAGTATCGGTTGATTCAGTAACTGGCACTGTAACCGGCATATCCCCAGGTGTTACCAATGTCAGCTACTTATTGCCTGCTGGTTGTCTGGCCGTGACGTCGGTTACAGTTCTTCCAATTCCATCGCCAATAACTGGTACGACAAATGTTTGTGCTGGATTAACAACGACACTGAGCAACGCCGTACCCGGTGGGCTATGGAGCAGCCCTGGATATAGTTGGCTTGTAACAGTCGGTTCAAGTAGCGGTTCGGTTACTGGATTA
>JADMIO011006452.1_pt1 | contig 12786 bp, 8 predicted proteins | sample 8958161 | NCBI WGS metagenome assembly JADMIO01 (sample SAMN16585339, study PRJNA669376) | soil metagenome | isolation source: Crop rotation soil | place: USA: Cullars Rotation, Alabama | collected 2011 | reverse complement strand
TTCAAGTCACGTGAATTCCAAGCTTCGGATCCCACTGTGCTGGAAAGCCACGTGATAATCGCGTCTTGCTTGTTCGGGCTGCGAGCCGCGATGAGGAGGTCGGACGTTCGCTTCTTTGTGTAAACCTGAATCTCGCCGAGCGTGATTTTGCTGTCTTTGTTGAGATCGCCGTGGCCGGACATGGCGTCGAAGAAGGCCTTGGCATACGCGCTAAAGTTGCCCAGGGCGGTGCTTTCCTGATTGGGCGAGCTAGACAACATCACCGCCAAGCCGCCTTCGTTGGCGGTCTGATAGCTTTGCAGGTACTGCTGAGCGGTGTTCGCGAGTTGGCCGACGAAGCACGCGTCGATGATGATCACGACGTGTTTCTTTTGTTTGACGAGCTGATCGCCGATGTCGAGGATTTGCTTGTCGGTCAGGGCGGTGTTGTTGAATTTCTGCGGATGGAAATCGACGGGGAGGAAGAACCAAGTCGGGCCTCGGTTGCCGTTGGTGCGAGCGCCGTGGCCACTGAGAAAGAGGACGCAATAGTCGCCGGCCGCGCCTTGGGTGGTGAAGCCTTGAAACGCCTTGGTGATCGCCCCGTGACTGGCGCGTTCGTCGAGTAGGACCGTCTCCTTCACCTCGCGGAACATCATGCCGGTTTGCGCCTGGAACGCGGCCACGGTGTTGCGGGCGTCGTTGAGGCAGCCGTTCAACTTATTCTGGGTTCGATAATTATCGATGCCGGCAGAAACGATGAAACACTCGGGGAGGTTTGGGTTATAAGGCAGCGATGGCTTTTTGCTGGCCGCGCCTTCGGCGATGATGAGTTTGGCGTCGACGAAGTCTTTGCCATACGTGCCGACGTAGATGTGGTAAATGCCCGACTTGGGCTGGGCAATGCGGATCAAGGGGTCAAGTCCGCCGCCGGAGTCGTCGTCGGCGATCCAGGAGCCGTCGGGAAGTTGCAGAAGCAAGGTCGTATCGCCGACGGACTTGACGGTGAAAGTCAGTGCGTGTTTGCCGGCGACGTATTCGAGGCTGAGATCGGGAGCCTTGGCGACGTGAGCGCTGACGCCGCCCAGCTTGGTGTGCAGTTCGCCGCCCGCTTGGATGGCCTTTGTGAAGGGGTCCGAAAAACCGGAGTTGAGCTTGACGGCGCCGTACGTCGGTTTGAGGTTCGGATCGGGTTGGGCAAACGACCGTCCTGCGAGCGAAAGCAGCAACAGCGCGGCAACGGCGCACGACAAGCGAACACGCGGGATCATGGTCGAATCTCCAGGTGACAGGCGTGCGTCAATTGTAGCATCGTTCCATCGTAGGGTGGGCTGAGCCGATAGCGAAGCCCACAAAAACTCGCAGTAGCGTGGCCACCTCTCTGCACCTTTCGGTGGGCTTTGCGTCGACGGCTCAGCCCACCCTACAGATGGCAATCGTCGGCGTCCGCAAGGCCGCGCAATTGCTCGTCAAATGATTTTCTCCAGAATTCCCATCTCGAAATGCCGCCAAAACCGTGTGGTCGGGTGGTGACGGCCGTAACGCCTTTTCCGATCCTGATCATCGATCTTGTGACTCCGGCGCGGTCCGTTTTCCTTGACAAACTTTCGACCCTCGGTGGTCGAGGCACGTTGCAAACGCGGTCGATAACCCTGGCAGGAAATAACGCGGCTGGAAACAGGCCCCAGCGCGTGCTATGGGTTGTGCGTCCTTCGGCATGATCGAAATCGGCGCCAGCAAAGTTTGTGGAGATTTCCCAAACAACCCAAGTGGGTTTGCCATGCGTCGATGGCGAAACTTAAGATAACAGGGGCTTCAGATCACCCGTCGAGCCCCGCACTCTGAACCGGACATCACTCAATGACTCGACCGCGTCGGATTCGTGGCGCCTCGGTGCAATCGCCCCTCGAGACCTATTTGCGCGAAATTAACGAGACCGCGCTCCTCTCGGCGGACGAAGAAAAGATGCTCGCTCGTCGGATCGAGGAAGGCGACAGCGAAGCGCGCGACCGCATGGTGCGCGCCAATCTGCGCCTGGTGGTCAACATCGCTCGCAGCTACACGGGCAAGGGGCTCGCGCTTCAAGATCTCATCGAGGAAGGCAACCTTGGTTTGTTGCGCGCCGTCGAGGGTTTCGACCCCGGCATGAACACGCGATTCAGCACCTACGCCAGCTATTGGATCAAGCAATCGATCAAACGGGCCTTGGTTAACACCGCGAAGACAATTCGCATCCCCGCGTACATGGTCGAGTTGCTCGCGAAATGGCGCCGAGCCACGTCGAAGCTTCAAGACGAACTCGGCCGCCCGCCGACGCACGAAGAAGTCGCCCGCAGCATGAACCTGCCGAAAAAGAAGCTGGCGATCATCAAGAAAGCGATCCGCGTCTACAACTCCGCTCCACAGACCGAGCAATCCGAACTCGGCTGGTCGCTCGACGAAATGGTCATGGACGGCAACTCCAAATCGCCTGATTTGGAAATGGTCGAATCCGACGATCTCAAACACGTCCTTCATCTGCTCGACAAGATGGACCCGCGCGAAGCGACAGTCCTGCGCATGCGCTTCGGCCTCGACGACGAGGAACCGAAGACGCTCAAGGAAATCGGCGAATCGCTCGGCCTCACCCGCGAACGCGTGCGGCAGATCGAATCGGAGGCGCTGAGCAAGTTGAGCGAGAGCATGCAGGCGGAGATGTGATCCTTTGAGCGAACAACGATTCGAATCCTAGGGTGGGCTGAGTCTTCGAAGCCCACCAAAAGGTGCTGTGGCCGGATCTCGTTTCAAACCTGTCGGTGGGCTTCGAAGACTCAGCCCACCTACGTCTGCCCGCTGTCCAAGCATTTCTCGCCCGCATTCCCGGCAGTTTTCGCGGCCGGAGTTGTTCGGCAAACTTTCGCGCAACTCCTAAACCTCGATGAATGTTCTCGTTAGCTTCGACGCCAATTCCTCGCATTTCGCGGCACGGCGATTGCACTTCTCATAACCACAGTTCGAAATCGCTCTCTCCGTTTTCGACGCCCACACCTGGGTCGCTCGTCTGAGCGCTCCGGGGCTTCTGTCATTTCCACGACGGAGAGGCCCACTTGGCCGATATCTGCGGTGAAGGGATTTGTCCCTATTGCGGCGTCGGCTGCCGGCTGCAATTCGACGGGCAAGTTCCCGGTCCCGTGCGCATACGCGGTGTCGCCCAAGCCGCCGCGAACCTTGGCGGCATGTGCGCCAAAGGAGCGCAGCTCGGCCCCACCATTGCGACCAGTGATCGCTTAACAACGCCGCAATTCCGCCTCAGCCGCAGCGACGCTTTTCGATCGCTCTCATGGGACGACGCGATCGTCTACGTCCGCGAAATCTTCCGTAACATCATCAATACTTATGGCCCCGACGCCGTCGCGTTCTACGGGAGCGGCCAACTCGACACCGAGGCGGTCTACCTCGTCGGCAAACTCTTCAAAGGCCGGCTCTGGTGCAACAACACAGATTCCAACAGCCGCCTGTGCATGGCCGCCGCGGTCGCGGGATACCGCACGAGCCTCGGCAGCGATGGCCCGCCGACGTGCTATGACGACATCGATCACGCCGACGCCATCGTCATCATGGGCAGCAACATGGCCGAGGCTCACCCGGTCACCTTCGACCGCGTGAGGGCCGCCAAGAAAGCGCGGCCCCATCTCAAGATCATCGTTATCGACCCGCGCCGCACTGCAACGGCGCAGCATGCCGACCTCCACCTCGCGGTCGCCCCCGGCGGCGATGTTGCACTGCTCAACGCCCTCGGACGCATGCTGATCGATCGTGGCGCCATCGACGCCGGCTTCATCGCCGCCCATACCTCCGGCATCGAACAGTTTCGCGATTTTCTTCACGCGGAAGACCTCGATGAATTGTGCGACGTCGCCGGCCTTTCCACAGACCAAGTCGCCGCCACCGCCGACATTCTGGCGAAGTCGAAGGGCTTTCTCAGCTTCTACTGCATGGGGCTGAATCAAAGCACCGTCGGCATGTGGAAGAACAACTGCCTCATCAATCTTCATCTCCTTCTCGGGCAAATCGGCAAAGTCGGCGCGGGGCCGTTTTCGCTGACCGGGCAACCGAACGCCATGGGAGGCCGCGAGGGAGGGCTGCTTTCGCATCAGCTTCCGGGTTACCGCTTCGTCGACAACGCCGATCATCGCGCGGAGGTCGAGAAGTTTTGGAAGGCGCGGCCCGGCGCGATTTCGCCAAAGCCGGGGCTGACGGCCGTCGAGATGTTTCGTTCCCTCGAACGTGGGCAACTCAAAGCGATTTGGATCGCCGGCACTAATCCCGCCGTGAGCATGCCCGACTTGCATCAGGTTCGCCGGGCGCTGGCGAAGGCGCAGCTCGTCGTTGTGCAAGACGCGTATTTTCCGACCGAGACTGGGCAACTCGCGGATGTGCTGCTTCCCGCCGCGCAGTTCGGCGAAAAGGATTGGACCAGCACCAACAGCGAACGCATGGTGAGCTTCAGCCCGAAGCTGTGGGACGCCCGCGGCGACGCGCTTCCCGATTGGGAGATTCTCGCCCGCTTCGCCCGCTCGATGGGCTTTTCGGGCTTCGATTTTAAGGATTCGAGTGAAGTCTGGGACGAGTTCATCCAGCTCACGCGCGGCCGGCCATGCGACATGGCGGGCATCACATCGCGGCGTTTACGGGAAAAGACAGAGCTTCAATGGCCGTGCCCGACGGTCGATCATCCCGGCGCCAAGCGGCGTTATCTCGACGGCAAGTTCGCGACGCCGGACGGCCGAGCGATTTTTCAATGCCGCGAACACAAGGAACCGCGCGAAGTCCCCGATCACGAGTTCCCGTTCGTGCTGACCACCGGCCGGCTCTACTCGCATTGGCACACGCTGACGCGCACCGCGAAGGCCGAGAAGCTTGTCAAACGCGAGCCGTCGCCGTTTGTCGAGATTCATCCGCTCGATGCCGCCGAGTTGGACATCGAGCACGGCGACCTCGTGCAAGTTTCGAGTCGCCGCGGCACGATCCAATTGCCGGCTCATCTCAAGGAGAGCGTGAGCCGCGGCATGGTGTTCGTGCCTTTTCACTGGGGCGATCTCTACGGCCCCGGCAACGCCACCAATTATCTGACGATCGCCGCCATCGGCCGAGTTGCGAAACAGCCCGAGTTGAAGTTTTGCGCCGTGTACCTCGAAAAGGTGCCGACGCCGCGGAAGCAGGGCCAGGCGTTGCCAATGGTCGACGAAGCGTCGCCAGTCTGACCCCCTCGCCCCCGGTACTCCGGGGGAGAGGGGCTGGGGGTGAGGGGTCAGTGTCCCTGGCAAAAACTTTTAGCCATCGCGCGCGATGCTCTCCCCTCACCCCAACCCTCTCCCCCGGAGTACCGGGGGCGAGGGAGCCGTCTGTTCGAGCCATTTTTTGAATTTGAGGTGTTGCCATGAACATGCCAGTCAACGAATCACACCAACGGACGATGGTGCTGACGCTGTCGCTGATCGCCTTCACCCTCAGCTTCGCTGCTTGGCTGATGTTCGGTGTGCTAGGCATTCCGATTCAAAAAGAATTCGAACTCACCGACGTGCAACTCGGTTGGCTGTCAGCCATCGCGATCCTCAACGGCGCGATCTGGCGGCTCCCTTTCGGCATGCTTGCCGACCGCATCGGCGGTAAGGCGACATTTCTGAGCCTGCTCGTGTTCGCGTCGGCCAGCGCGTTCCTCGTCCCTTTTGCTCAAGACTACACGACGCTCTTGTGCGTCGCGTTTTTGGTCGGCATCGCGGGCAACGGCTTCTCGATCGGTTCAGCCTGGAACGCGGCCTGGTTTCCACCCCAAACACAAGGCTTCGCGATGGGCCTCTTCGGCGCGGGCAACGTCGGCGCCTCCGTCACAAAAATCATCGGCCCAGCGATCATCGCCCTCGTTCCCGCGAGCGGCCTTCTGGGCGGATACATCCCCGGCGGCTGGCGCTTCGTGCCGTTCCTCTACGGGACGCTCCTACTCGCCGTCGCGATTGCCATGTTCTTCCTCGCGCCAAGCCCCGACAAGAAACCCGCCACCGGGCGGTCGATTGCGACGATGATGCGGCCTCTTCGCGAGGTCCGCGTCTGGCGGTTCAGCCTTTATTACGTCGTTGTCTTCGGCGTCTACGTCGCGCTGTCGGCATGGCTCCCCAAGTACTTCGTCAGCGTTTACGACGTCCCGCTCGCCACGGCGGCCCTCCTCACGACGCCGTTCATCTTTACATCGAGCCTGCTGCGGCCTCTCGGCGGTTGGTTGTCCGACAAATTTGGCCCGCGCAAGGTAACGACCGCGGTCTTCATTTGCGGCGGCCTGTGCACGTTGTGTTTGTTTCTCCCGCTGGACATCGTGCCGTTCACGATCGTGATCACGCTTCTGGGCGTGACGCAAGGAATCGGCAAAGCGTCGACGATCAAGTACATCCCTGTTTACTATCCGCGCGATGTCGGCACGGTCGTCGGCCTCGTGGGCGCTCTCGGGGCTCTCGGCGGGTTCGCGTTGCCGCCGCTTTTCGCGTGGATCGGCCCGCTGACAGGCCTTCCGCAATCGATGTTCTGGATCATCTTTGCCATTACGGCGACGAGCTTCGCATTGCAGCAGCGTGCCATCTTCAAGCTGCATCGAGAAAAGTTGCAATGGACGACGTTTAGTTCCGAAGCAATTTTCTCCAAGTCGGGGGCTGAACGATGATTCTTCCCGTTCAAAAACCGACGCTCGTCGTGCTCGGCACCGGCATGGCCGGGGCCAAGCTCGTCGAAGAAATTCTGGCCCGGACTCCCGACAGGTTCAATATCCGCATGTTCGGCGCCGAGCCGGGCGGCACCTACAACCGCATCCTCCTGTCGCACGTCCTCGCCGGCCACGCCGATCCACGCAAACTCTGGACGCACCCGCGCGAATGGTACGAAGAACGCGGCGTCTACCTGCACGGCGGCGTGACGGCCGAAATCATCGACCGTGAGAAAAAGCTCGTCATCGGCGGCCGCGGCAAGACCGTCGAGCCGTACGACTATCTCGCCATCGCCACCGGTTCCCGGCCGTTCGTGCCACCGCTCGCCAACGTCCGCCAAAACGGCGTCTTCGTCTTCCGCACGCTTGACGACTGTTCCGCGATCGGCGCCCATGCGACGCAGTGCGACAAGGCGGTGGTCCTCGGCGGCGGCTTGCTCGGCCTCGAAGCCGCGGCGGGCCTGTTGCAGTTCGGACTCGACATCACCGTCGTCGAACTTGCCCCACATCTCATGGCTCAGCAGCTTGATCCCACTGCGGGACAACTCTTGCGGCAAAAGCTCGAAGCCATGGGCCTCTCGTTCAAGCTCGGCGCCAAGGCCACGGAAATCGTCGGCAACGGCGACGTCGAAGGCGTGCGCCTTGAAAACGGTGAAGTTCTCGAAGCCGATCTTGTCGTCATCAGTTGCGGCATTCAGCCCAACGTCGATCCGGCTCGCGATGCTGGTCTCAATGTGGAACGCGGCATCGTTGTCGACGATCAACTTCGCACCAGCGACCCATGCATCTACGCCGTCGGCGAATGCGCCCAACATCGCGGCAAAATCTACGGGTTGGTCGAACCGATCTTCGACCAGGCTCGCGTCTTGGCCGATTACATCACCGGAACCAAACCCGAAGCCAACTACGCCGGCTCGAAATTGACGACGACGCTCAAGGTCATGGGCATCGATCTCGTCTCAATGGGCGACGTCCAGGCCCGCGAGCCGGGTTGCGACGTCGTCAGCCGACTCGATAGCGCCCGCGGAATCTACAAGAAATTCGTGACGCAAGGCGACAAACTCGTCGGCGCCATCGTCGTCGGCGAATCGGACCCGCTCGACCGACTCTCGCGGGCATTCAAAGAAGCGTCGTCCCTCGACAAATCCGCGCTCGAGTTGTTGGCCGACGCCGAGGAAGCGACCGGCGGTGTCGAAACGCTGGCCGACGATGCGAAGATTTGCAACTGCCACTCGGTTCCCAAAGGCGCGATCGTCGAAGCGATCAAATCGGGCAAAGTCACCGTTGGCGGCATCGGCGAATGTACCCGCGCGGGCACGGGCTGCGGGTCGTGCCAAGGGACGTTGCAATGCCTCATCGACGCCTATTCCAAAAATGGCGAAAAGAAGCCGGCGGCGAAGAACAAGATCGAAGTCATGAAGGACGAACAAGACGGCCTCGATTTTCTCCCCGATTTGATGAGACTTGCCGAAAACGACTCGTGGAAACGCATGACGGAGGACGACAAGCAACGTTCGAAGTGGTACGGCCTCTTCTTCCGCAAGCCGACGCCGGGCAACTTCATGCTCCGTGTGCGCCTTAACGCGGGGCGGTTGAACTCGAAGCAGTTCCGCGTTCTCGCCGATCTTTCGGACGAATTCGGCAAAGGCTTCGCCGACTTGACGACCCGCCAACAAATTCAATTGCGATGGTTCACGCTCGGGCAAACTCCCGAGATCTGGCGGCGGCTCGAAGAGGTCGGCTTGTCAACGAAGCAGACCGGAATGGACAACGTCCGCGGCATCTGCGGCTGCCCGCTCGCCGGCGAAACGCCGAACGAGCTTTTCGACGCGACGCCGGTCATTGAACGCTACAACGCGATGATGCTCGGCGACAAGGAATTCAGCAACCTGCCGCGTAAGTTCAACGTCACCATTACCGGCTGCCGGGAAAACTGCACGCATGGCGAGACGCAAGACATCAGCCTCGTCCCCGCCGTGCGAGAAGGAGCCGCCGGTTTCAATATCCACGTCGGCGGCAAACAAGGTTCCGGCGGATATCGTCCCGCGACGCCGCTCGACGTCTTCGTTTCGCTCGACGATGCCCCAAACGTTTGCGCCGAAATCACCCGCATCTTCCGCGACCACGGCCCGCGCGTGACCCGCAACCGTGCCCGCATGGCGTTCCTCATCGAAGATCGCGGCATCCTATGGTTCCGCAACGAACTGCAGCGCCGTTGGCCCAAGACTTTAGTGAAAGCCGGTAAAGACGATCGCCAAAACTTTGACGTCGACCATCTAGGAATTCATCCCCAAAAGGCCCATCCGCTCGACCTGCATTCGGTCGGTTTGCTCGTCCCCGTCGGCCGCGTGACGACGAAGCAAATGCGCGCCGTCGCCCACCTTGCCGATAGCTACGGCACCGGCGACATCCGCGTCACCGTTGGCCAGAATCTCGTCGTACCAAACGTTCCCAAAGACCGCCTCCCCGATTTGATGAAGGAGCCCATTTTCAAAGAGCTGCCGCACGAACCGTCGCCGATCATGCGGAACCTGGTTTGCTGCACCGGCAACGATTATTGCGGCATGGCGTTGATCGACACGAAGGGTTACGCGATGGAAGTTGCCCAGGAACTCGAACGCCGCACCGCGGGGCGAAATGTGTTGCCGCTCTCGATTCATTGGTCCGGCTGTCCCGCGAGCTGCGGGCTGCATCAAGTGGCGTCGATCGGACTGCAAGGCTGCCGCTCGCGCATCGGCGGCGAGATCGTCGATGCGGCTCACGTCACCGTGAATGGCAAATCAGGCCCGAAACCGGTCGTCGCGGCCGATTTGATGTACGACGTCCCGCTGTCGCAATTGGCGGCGTCGCTGGAGCCGTTGGTGTTACATTTGGCGAGATAACCCTTAATTACTTTTTCCCACAACCACATCCCCCTTTCCCAGCAGGTAATTCATCTGCGCCGCCGTCTTCCTGTCTTTTTCCACATCGACCTGCTCGAAAAAGCATTTCACGCCACTGGCGTCTTCGATTCTCGGCGTGTTTTGCAAATGAAAGTGCAAATGCGGTTCGGAGGAGTTGCCGGAGTTGCCGCATTGGCCGAGGAGTTGGCCGCGTTTCACTTTGTCGTTGGGTTTGACTTGGATGCTGTGCTGTTTGAAATGAGCGAGCAGCGAGATTTCGTGTTTGGCGTGTTGGATGAGGACGGCATTGCCGAGGGCGCAGTAGGGGTTCATGACGCCCGGCTTATTGTCGTGGACGCCGTCGATCACTTCGATGACGACGCCGTCGGCGGGGGCGAGGATGTTGCGGCCGAAGCAGTGGTAGTCTTCGTTGCGCTTGCCGTTTCCCTTGAATGACTTGCCGTCCTCGCCGGCGCCGACGAGGTCGATGGCGTATTTTTGGGCGCGGTCTTTGAAGTGGCCGCCGTTCGACGCGGCGGTGTCTCCGCCCCAGACGACGAACCACTTGCCGCCCGTCAACGGAAGGGCCATGGCGGTTTCATTTCTCACAGGCACCGGGATCTCGGAATGGGGAAGCATCTGAAGGCCGCCGACCTTGCCTTTGTCGTTGACGGAGACGGTCAGGTCGGCGGGGATTTTCTCACAGCGGGCGACGAAGACGGCTGTGCCGGGGGCCTTGAGCGTCGGCGGTTCGAGCTTGCCGATCGTGCCGAACGTCGATTTCACGTTCGCGAAGAACGCCTTGCACTTGTCGGGCGGGAGGGCCTTGAGCATGGCGTCGTCGAAGTCTTTGCGGAATTCATCGACATCGCCGGCGTTGATCGACTTGACGATGGCCTCGGCGAGTTCGATGACGCGCTCCTTCGAGGGTTCCTGGGCCAGCGAATGAAAGACGTAAAGGAAACTGCCGAAAACGCAAATCGCGGCGAGGCGAGGCATAGGTCACCTGAGAACGGGAAGAAATTACAACGCCGAAAAAAGCGTAACCCCGGCTGACAAGAATGTCACGGATAAAAGACGACGCATCGGACACGAATGCGTGCCGGCGAACCCGCTTCATGCTTGCGAATGCTCGTCGTCCCGGCTACGATTCGAAGCAGACGTGCCTTTTCTCCTGAGGAAAGCCTAACGATGAAGACGTTTTCTCGCATGTTCGTCGGAATCCTGACGTTCGGTTGTTTCGTCGATACGATCATGGCCCAAACGACATGGGTCGGCAAAACGGTCGTCCCGAAGCGAAACGGCATCAAGCTCTACAAGACCGATGTCGCCGGCGAAAAAACCGAAGTGGGAGTGCTCGATACATTTGCTTATCGGGTTGTCGAGGACAAAGATGGCCGGTTGCGGGTCCCGAGTGGTCGCGGGGTACTCGGCTGGTTCGACAAGAACGATGCCGTCTTGCTCGACGAAGCGATTCCCTATTTGACCGGAGAGATCAAGAAAGACCCGCAAAACGCCAGGCTTCATCAACTCCTGGCGGGTGCGCGCACTTCGAAGGGAGACTTCGACGGAGCGATCAAGGACCTCGACCGAGCACTCGAATTGGCGCCAAACGACGCGAGTTGCTATGGCAATCGCGGCGCGGCATGGCATTACAAGAAGGTCTATGACAAGGCGATCGACGATTATTCGACCGCGATTCGGCTTGAAGGAAAGCCTTCGGACCTCAATAACCTCGCTTGGTTACTGGCGACTTGCCCCGATGAAGACTATCGCGACCCCCGATTGGCCGTCAAATACGCGCTGCAAGCGTTGGCCGCCGATGAAAAGCACGCCGGCGTGATGGACACGTTAGCTGCCGCATATGCGGCCAACGGCGAGTTCGACGAGGCCGTGCGCTGGGCCGAAAGAACGCTCGAAGACCCTCGTTATCAAAACGACAAAGGAGCCCGAGCTCGTCTGGCCCTCTATCGCGAAAAAAAAACATATCTTGAGAAATGAGCGACGAGCCATTCACAGCGTTTAACCACCAAAGGAGACGCCCCGATGATCGAGAAACTGCCCGAAAGTACCGACACCGCCCTCGGCTTCAAACTCTCCGGCAAACTTCACGACGCGGACTATCAGACGTTCGTGCCGCAAGTCGATGAAGCGATCGCCAAGCACGGCGGCAAGATTCGGCTGCTCGCCTTCTTCCACGACTTCCACGGCTGGGACATGCACGCCCTGTGGGACGACGTCAAATTCTCGACGACGCATTGCACGAAGATCGACCGCATCGCGCTGGTCGGCGAGAAGAAGTGGGAAGAATACATGGCCAAAGTGTGCAAGCCGTTCACCATGGCGAAGATTCAGTACTTCGACGCGGCGAAGATCGCGGATGCGTGGGCGTGGGTCAACGAAGCGTGAATGCGTCGGGCCGAGACAAAGACAAAACCATTTGACCACGGATGGCATGGATCACACGGATAGAATTAGGCAAGTCCACTCTTATCCGTGTGATCCGTGCCATCCGTGGTCAATGGTTTTTCTGACTGTGGCTCGGCCGCGCCATGCCATCCGTGGTTCGTTGTTGTTTTGGAGAAGCTGAATGCCATTTAAGTTCCAGTCGGCGGCCATCGTGGTCGTTCTTTCGTTGTCCGCGATGTTGGTCGTTGGAGGCGATGTCAAGGATTCTGATGCCCTTCAAGGGACCTGGCTGCCGACCGCGGCGGAGCTTGGGGGCAAGGAATTCCCCGAAAAGGTCCGCGAGACGATCAAGCTCGTGATCAAGGACAATACCTACACGGTGACCGTTGGCAAGGTCATCGACAAGGGAACGGTCAAAGTCAACTCGTCGGCGAAGCCGAAGGAGTTCGACATCACCGGCGCCGAAGGCCCGAATAAGGACAAGACGATCCACGCCATCTTCGAACTCGACGGCGATACGATGCGAGTCTGCTACGACCTGGGCCTCACGGGCCGACCCAAGGAATTCAAAACCGAGGGCGAAGCCAAGTATTTCCTAGTCACATACAAGCGGGAGAAGAAATGAAATGGTGTGACGCGGGTTAGCCGCGACGCGCTAGCGGAGCGCGGGCCCGACTCGGGGCCATGATCGCGCTCCGCTTTCGCGTCGCGGCGAACCGGGGGCGGGCGACCCATTATTTGGTTTGCCGCAATACGGAATCGCGCATCAGCGTCGCCGCCTGGTTG
>JADMIO010328148.1_pt1 | contig 12786 bp, 5 predicted proteins | sample 8958161 | NCBI WGS metagenome assembly JADMIO01 (sample SAMN16585339, study PRJNA669376) | soil metagenome | isolation source: Crop rotation soil | place: USA: Cullars Rotation, Alabama | collected 2011 | reverse complement strand
GGGCCAGGTGGATCGGGACACGACGGCGCGCAACAGACGGGACAGCACCAGGCAGCCGATGACCGTATCCGCCAGGTCAAGCCAGAGGCCCGAGGGCAGATGGATCGCGTGGGCGAGCGAGTACCGCAACGCCGGGACGCGGAGAACCGGCAGAAATGGAAACCATTGGGCCACAAGCCACGCCAGCGCGAGGACGACAGGCGTTGACCAGCGTGGCGCGACGAGAGACGACGTCGCGGCGGATCCACGGTCACGGTTGATCGTGAGGGCAAGGCCCGCGCCGACCATGGTGCCGAACGTATTGAGCAGCAGGTCCTGCACGCTGCTATCGCGGCCAGGAATCCAGGCCTGGGCCGCTTCGAGGATCAGAGCGAGCGCCGCTCCACTCGCGGTCACCGCGATGACACGCCGCCACAGGTCGTCGCGCCTCCTCCACGTCAGAACCCCCAGAACGCCGAGAGGAAGGTAAAAGAAGATGTTGCCGACGGCGTCCACGTACGCACGCGGTCCGGCGAGCGGACGGAGTCCCTGAAGAAGGGACTCACCCGGGGAGGCCACCTGCCAGGGATACAGTGTGAAATACGCGATGAAGAACGCGTAGAAGTAGACAGCCTTCTTCAAGTCACGGCTCGGATACCATCGTACTGGTTCCGGCGCCACCAGGGTCAAAGAGCAAGCCTCGTACCGTCCTGCAGTCCGCGCGGTGCAGCATCGGAAAAAGACCTGCTACACTGACGCTCTGACCTCGCGCGCCCGTAGCTCAGGGGATAGAGCACCCGCCTCCTAAGCGGGGGGCCGGCAGTTCAATTCTGCCCGGGCGCACCACTCAATCTCGATTCACCGGTTACAAAACCCCCATCTGAATTTCGTTCGGTCGATATCAGCGCCGTTCGGAATCGCGTGTCGCCAGCGTGCGTAACTCTGTGCAACTCCTGCGGTTGTTCAGATGCGATCGCGCGAGCCTCTTCACGCGATTCACACGGCACGTCTCCTGCGTCTCGTCATCGCGACACATTCGACAGAGCAGCCGTCGACGATGCAGGCGTTGATCGCCCGAGATCTGGCGATCCGCGTATCAGGAGAGACACAGTGTTGAAGATCCAATCGGTTCGACGAGTGATCAGGGCGTCAACAGTGGCGGTCGCACTCTCGTGGTCAGCCGTCGCGATGTGGGCCGACGGACCGGGGAAGTCGTTCATCTTCCTGCAACACCAGCCGACGGGTCCTCAGTTCACGCAGGAGTTGTTCGGGGTCAGCGGTGATCTCGGAACGGACCAATACAACAACACGAAAATTCTCGGAGGCGTCGCGTTTGCGCCCAATGGCGATGCCTGGGCAAGTGAGTGTCTCTTCGAGAACACCATCCTCCATCGATTCGCGGCAGACGGAACTACCGTGTCGGGCGAAACAGGAATCTCCCTCGGCGGTGCTGGTGGCTGCGGGCTGGTCAACCATCCCGACGGCTTCATGTATTCGGCCTCACTCACCGGTCTGTGGCGACTGGATGCGTCGACCGGCGCCGTGATCACCGGACCAATGGGTGAACCAGGCAACGCGCTGGGCGTGGCGGTCGACCCGCTCGTGCGCGGGAACGCGCACCACATCGTCTACGTCGGTCAGGACTGTCACTACTCGTCGGGCACGTGGGACGAGGCGTTTGAGAACTTCACCCCCACGACGACGTGCACCCTGTTCGACGTGGACCCGACCGACCCCCAGCATCCGAAGGTGTTCGCTCGGATCGCGCGCAGCCCCGGGGCGTTCATTGATGGCTTGTACTTCGATCCAAGCGGGCAGTTCCTCTTCGCCGCGCACCGCGACGTCTATTCACTCGAAAACAGCCTGGTCATCCTGAAGCGGCCGGCGGTACTGCTCTCGCTCGACGCGCCCGCGGACGGTGGCGCGCTCAATTGTCCGGCCGCACCGCCCTCGGGCAGCGCGTTCGCGCAGTGTCCGATCCACATGGAATCGGAACCCGACGGAGTCGCCTTTCACGCCACGGAACCCAGGTTCGTGGTCACGTTGAACGAGTCGGATGACCTCGCGGGCCAGTGCGTGAACGCAACGGGGGCAACCTTCGCGAAGCCAGCGAGCGGCTGTCCCGTTGGGACGGCACCCGTCGGCGGCACCATGACGCGCTTCGATTTCCCGACCCTCCCTGGATCAACCTCGCTCGATTTCACGCAACCGCCAACGTCGCAGACCTTCTTTGCGATGGGCGGCTTCCGCGGCGACCTCCTGCAGGTGGGTCCGGATGCGTGTCTCTACGCCACACAAGGGCGCCTGGCGGTCGAGGGCGGTACGAGCGGCGTGCGGTACAACGACGGGACCGTGAACCCGTCGAGTCAGAACCTCAATAGCCTCGTGAAGATTTGCGGCAACTTCGCGTTGCCGCCTGGCGTGGGAGGCCATATCGGCGATTTCGTGTGGCGTGATGTCAACGGGAACGGCGTGCAGGATGCCGGTGAGCCGGGTATCGCCGGCGTCGAAATTGTCCTGCGAGGCAGTGATTCAACCGTGCTTGCCGTCACCACGTCCGATGCGAGCGGTGCGTATTCGTTCGAGAATGTCCCGTATGGCAGCTACACCGTCGAGGTCACCGCTCCTCCGGCCGGTCTGGTGCCGACCGGCACGGGCGCGGGCACCCCTGGAACGGATAGCAACACGAGTCCGGCGAGCGTGACGGTGAGCCGCGAGACGCCCAGCGACCACACGATTGCGTTCGGCTACAAAGCCGGTCGCATCTCCGGTTATGCCTTCTGCGACACGGACAACAACCACATTCGAAGCAACGATGAGCTCTCGATTGCTGACGTGGAGATCAGTCTGACGAGCCCCACGGGATCGTCGAACCAGACGACGACTCTCGCCGGTTATACCTTCGGCGACCTCGTTCCCGGCAGTTACACGCTCAGCGCACCGACGACCGTGGCGGGCAACACGCTGACGTGGAGTCCCGCGTCTGTCACGCTCGCAGAGGGCGCATTTCAGAACGATCTGAATTTCGCCTACAGCTGCCCAGGCAGCGGCGATACGCCCGCGCCGGGCATCAAGATCGTCGAGAGCACGAACGGCACTGATCACACGGCCGGCAGTACGGCAACCGTCGAATCCGGTTCGACCGTGGTCTGGACCTACGAGGTGACGAACACCGGCAATGTGCCCCTTTCGAATATCGTGATCACAGACGACAACGGCACGCCGGGGAACCCAGCGGACGACTTCACTCCGACGTTCAATCCTGCCGGGGACACCAACAGCAACGGCAAACTGGACACGAACGAGACGTGGACCTACTCGGCTTCAGGCACGGCCGCGCCCGGCGAGCACACGAACGTGGGCAGCGCGACGGGCACACCGCCGACCGGCGCTTCGGTCAGCAGTACGGACTCGGACTCGTACTTCGGCTCGGCGCCGGCGATCACCCTCGTCAAGTTGACGAACGGCGCTGACCACAACGCGGTTCCGGGCGTCTATATCCCCGTCGGGGATGCGGTTGTTTGGACGTACCAAATCACCAACTCCGGTAATGTGGATTTGACCGGCGTCACCGTGACCGACGACAGGATCGGCGCGATCTGTGTAGTTCCGACCCTGGCGCATGGGCAGAGCACGTCATGCACGGCGCAGGGGACGGCAACAGCGGGTCAGTACACCAATACCGGCACCGTCATCGGTACGCCGCCCGTCGGCGCGAATGTGACCGCCAGCGACCCGGACAACTACTTCGGCGCCACCAGCGGCATCACGATCGTCGAGACCACCAACGGGACCAACAACGACACGACGCCGGGCCTCTACGTCGAACCAGGGTCGACGATCACCTTGACCTACACCGTGACCAACACCGGCAACGTCCCGTTGACGAACGTCACGGTGACCGATGACCAGGGGGGAACGGTCACCTGTCCTGCGTCCACGTTGTCGGCCGGCGAAACGATGACCTGCACGCAAATCGGCACCGCCACCCCCGGTTCCCACACCAACGTCGGTACTGTCGTCGGGACGCCGCCGGTCGGTCCGAACGTGACGGCCAGCAACCCGGACAGCTACTTCGGGTCGGCGCCGGGGATCGCGATCGTCAAGAACACCAACGGCACCGACAACAACGCTGCGCCCGGTCCGTACGTGGCCGTCGGCTCGACGGTCACCTGGACGTATCTGATCACCAATACTGGCAACGTGGCGCTGTCGAACATCGTGCTCACGGACGACAAGGTCGGCGCCGTGACATGCCCGGCGACGACATTGAGCGTCGGCGCGAACATGACCTGCACCAAGACGGGGTCCGCGGTGGCCGGTCAGTACACCAACATCGGAACGGTGACGGGACAGTCGCCGCTGAATCAGACCGTGACGGCGAGCAATCCAGACAACTACTTCGGCGTGACCGCCGGCATCACGATCGTCAAGACGACCAACGGCACCGACAACAACGTCGCCCCTGGACCGAGCGTGGCCGTCGGCTCCACGGTCACGTGGACGTACCTCATTACCAACACCGGCAACGTGACGCTCACGAACGTGACGCTGACCGACGACAAGGTCGGAGCCGTCGGCTGTCCGCAGACGACACTGGCTCCTGGCGCGAACATGTCGTGCACCAAGACCGGGACCGCCGTGGCTGGTCAGTACACCAACATGGGAACCGTGACCGGCACGCCGCCGGTCGGTCCGAACGTGTCGGCCAGCAACCCGGACAACTACTTCGGGTCGGCGCCGGGGATCGCGATCGTCAAGAACACCAACGGCACCGACAACAACGTCGCGCCCGGCCCGTACGTGGCCGTCGGCTCGACGGTCATCTGGACGTATGTGATCAGCAATACCGGCAACGTGGCACTATCGAACATTGCGCTGACCGACGACAAGGTCGGCGCCATCACATGCCCGGCCACGACATTGGCCGTCGGCGCGAACATGACCTGCACCAAGACAGGGTCCGCAGTGGCCGGCCAGTACACCAACGTCGGGACCGTCACAGGCAAGTCTGCTCTCAACCAGACGGTGTCGGGCAGTAACCCGGACAACTACTTCGGCGTCGCGCCGGGCATCCGGATCGTCAAGAAGACCAATGGCACCGACAACGACGCCACGGCAGGTCCAACGGTGTTCGTCGGGTCGACCGTGACATGGACGTACGAGGTCCAGAACATCGGCAACGTCACCTTGAGCAATGTGGTGGTGACCGACAACAAGATTGCCGGCACGATTTGCACGATTCCGACGCTGGCCAGCGGCGCGAGCTGGACGTGCACCAAGACCGGCACGGCCGTGTCCGGCCCATACACCAATACCGGTACGGTCGTCGGGACGCCGCCAGGCGGGCTGCCCACGGTCACGGCCAGCAACGTCGACCACTACGTGGGCGTGCTGCCCAGCGGACTCAACGGATACGTGTACGTCGATGCGAACCGCAATCAGACGTTCGACGCGGGCGAGGCGACGATCGGCGGCGTCACCGTCACCCTTTCGAATGGTGCGACGACCACCAGCGCCGCGAACGGCAGCTATTCGTTCTCGAATCTCACTGCGGGGAGCTGGTCGGTCAGCGCCCCGGCAGTGGCGGGCGACAAGGGCCTCTTCACGGCGAGCCCCTTGACGGTGACGCTCGCGGCCGGTGAAGTGCGCCCCAACCTGAACTTCGGCTACGTCACGCTTGTCAGCGTCGGCGACACCGGATCGGTGGGCTATTGGAAGAACAGCAACGGGCAGGCACTGATCAAGGCGATGAACGGTGGGCCGACAGCCAAGAACATGGCCAACTGGTTGGCGTCGAATTTCCCGTATCTCTACGGAGCGAATTCGAGCAACAACCTGACGAACAAGACCAATAACGATGTCGCCGCGCTCTTCGTCACGTTCTTCAATCAGGGGTCGCCGAAGACCAACGCGCAGATGATGGGCGCAGCGATTGCCGCGTACGTCACGAGCTCGACGCTGGCGGGTGGCAACTACGCGGCGGCGTACGGTTTCACAGTGACGCCGACAGGGTGCGGCGGCAAGAGCTACAACGTCGGCGCCTCCGGAACGGCCATCGGGCTCGTGAACGACAAGCTCTATACGGTGATCCAATTGCTGCAGCAGGCAAATCTGCGCAAGCAGCAGGGGACGTTCGATTCAAGCGCGTTCAGCCTGATTTTCGGCGACATCAACCAGTCCGGACACATCGTCTAGGGGCTGGACGTGCGCCTGCCGGCGTGAGGATAGAATAGTGAGGTATGAAAAGGGCAGAACGTCATCACCTCAAGCAGAACGAGCTGCAGCACTTCGCCCTGCAGGCGCGGGATGTCTTCGAACAGCGGAAGCGGGAAACCACGATTCTCGTGGCGGTCGTGGCCGTGGCGATCGTGGTGGCCGCCGGCTACCTCCTGTATCGCGAGCGGGTGCAATCCCGGGCGCATGCGTTGCTCGCCGATGCGATGAGCGCGCAGGAATCGCGCGTGGCGACGCCGACGCAGCCGGGACCGTATCCGACCGAGCGCGCGCGCCTCGAGGCCGCCGCCGCGAAGTTCAAGACCGCCGCCGACGCGTATCCCTCCACCGACTCCGGCATCTTCGCGAGATACCAGGAAGCGGGCGCCCAGGTTGCCATGGGCAATCCGGCCGCTGCCGTGACCGCGTATCAGGACGTGATTCAACGCGCCGGCACGAGCAGCATCTACGGAGAGATGGCTCGGCTCGGCATGGCCGAAGCGCAGGCGCGCGCCGGGCAGTACGAACAGGCCATCAACACGTTCAAGGAACTGGCCCAGCGCAAGGACGGCCCGCTGCCCATCGACGGCATCCTGATGCAGCTCGGACGGACCTATCGGGACGCGGGCAAAGGTCCTGACGCGAAACAGACCTTCAATCGCCTCGTCACGGAGTTTCCGGATTCGCCGTTCACGCAGGAAGCCAAGCGCGAGCTGGATACCCTGAACAAGACCTAGAACGACCCGCCGATACGCACATACGCCACTGAGCGATCGCGAACGCTGCCGCTGCCGTCGTGGCCCCGCGCCGCGCCAACGGTGACGGTTACCGGGAACGCGTATGCCGCGACGAGATTGAACGAGAGCTCGCCGCCGACGGACGTCTTGAGATCGCGGACGCTGAACTCGCGTGTCCAGGTGTGGCCCACGTCGCCGAAAATCCCGGCATGGATCGTGTGAAGAAACAGAGGCCATGTGCCGTGCCCGGCCTGCGGACGTGCGAGCGGCCAGCGATATTCGGCGTTCGTCAGGGCCACGTGGCTGCCGGCGAAGGTATCGCTTTCGAATCCACGAAGCAGGCTGAACGCCTGCCGGTTGAAGCTCAACGTCTGGGCATTGGGCTGAGGGCCGCCGAGATGGAACGAACGGCGAACGGCCTCGTCGCCTGAAGACCACCCCCCGCCAACCCGCAGCGCCAGCACGTGATGACGCGCGAAGGGCGACATGTAGGCGCGAACGTCAACTGTGGCGGCGTTCGCGTCAGCTGACGATCCCAACGCTTCGCGAGCCAGCTCGCCCGTGACGCCCACCTGCACGCCGTCTTCCGGACTGACTGAATAGCCATATCGCCGCGAGGAGTTCAGCGCCCAACCCATCCGCCAGGCGGCGCGATTCACCGTGGCGACCCGGTCCGGCAACGTGAACTCGTTCGAGCCTCGCACGAGCGTCGTGAGGGCCAGCTGCGACAGCCTGACGTGGCGAAACGGGAGAGACACGCCTCCTTCGATCTCTCGCTCGCGCAACGTGGCTGTGGACGGGAGACTCCCGTCGCCAGCCGGTCCGGCAAAGAACGAGGTATTCGCCGACGCCGACATCCAGAGGATCGAGCGCCAGCGCGCGTACTGGTAGGACGCCCGCCAGTCGGGTACGGCCGAGCGGGGAGCGGGAGCGCCGGCGGGGCGGCTCGCCAGCCAGCTGACGGCAGCCGAGTACGCGTGATAGCCGAGGAGATCGGACGCCGCGCTGGCGGCGCCGATGCGGAGCTGATTGCGATCGCCGTCGATGATCGGGGACCACGACGTCGGAATCAGTGTCGGCAACGGGCTGTACGAAACGGAGACCGGTTCCGCTGACTCCGTTGCTGGCACCTCCGTTCGGTCGTTCAGGGCTCGTGTGCCAAGCGCCTCGCGCGGGTAGGGCATCTCGAACAGATCGAAGCCGTCAGCGGTATAGCCGACGAAGACGATCGTCGCGCCGTCGGGCGACACGTCGGGCCACGTCGCCCCCCCGGTCGTCGCGGTGAGCTGGCGAACGACGGTTGGAGTCGTCACATCCACTTCGTACAGATTGAACGGCTCCTCGTCGAAGTCGGCCGCGAGCACAAGGGCCCGGCCATCGCCACGCCACGCAGGCGTGACGAAACGGACACCCTGTTGAGCGGCAACCACCCGAACCTCCCGGCTGACCGGATCGACGAGGACCACCTCCGAATCGCGCCCCAGGGAGTGGCGCTCGACGTCCGGCCGTCCGGGGACCAGCGCGGGGCGTTGAACTGTGTGTCGGGCTCGGACAGCAACACGGTGCGAGTGAAGCCGCCTGCGATCGAGACCAGCACCAGATCGCGGCGGCCCGGCGCCGCCTGCACGCACACGAGCGTGGCGCCGTCGGGTGAGAGATCCGGATCGAGCAGCCGGACGTCGGCGGTGAGCTGCGTGATATGTCCCGTCGCACGGTCGAGGCCGTAGAGATCGCTGTACAAGCTGCTGTTACGGCGCAGTTCGTGTTGGTCGAAATAGATGGTGTCGCGCGCAACGGCGGTTGTCGACCCGAAGTAACGCTCCGCGATTTGCCGAGGCGGCGATCCGTTGCGTGTGATCTCGTAGAGGCCGGGGAAACCCTCAGGCGAGCGCGCTGAATAGACGATCGAGGGGGCGCAGCCTGCGCAGGTCGTGCGGTCGTAGCGGGGACCGGTCACGTTGAATCCATGCGTGGTGAGGCGAGTCGGCGTTGCGGAGGCCATCGTGACAGGCGCGCGCGCGATCGGCTGACCTTCGACGCTCCGCTGATACGCGAGCCACAGCGTGCCAAGCGACTCGCCATATACAGTCTGAAAGACACGCGACGCCGTGAACGGCACGCGGCCTGCGGTAGCGGCCGCCAGGCGCGCAAACGAATCCGACCCATACCTCTGGGCGAGATACTCGTGGAACCCGACCCCGTACGCGTAGGCACCGAGTTCGCCGGGCCAATCCGTCAAGCCCCCATTGACCTCACCGAGTGGGCGGAACCTGTCGGCGCGCGCCGCTTCGCTGACCACAGCGCGGAATTCCCCGGCGTGCAGCCTTCCGGCGCCGGTGAGCCGGCTTTCTTCATACGTCGCCAGTCCTTCGATCTGCCATCTGGGCAAATACAGGTTCGGAAACGCCAACGCCGTCCGGCCGAAGACGCCTCGGACATATTTCGCCCAGCCCTCAGATCGATCGAGATGCACCACGTGTGTGAACTCGTGGGTAAAGGCCACCCGCAACCAGTCGTCGGTCTTGCCGATAAACTCGGCACCGCCGGGCCACGCCGCGGTCACGAAGATGGTGTTGTAGGGAAGCGGAGTCGCGAACCCGTTCGACAGTTCACTCAGATCAGCAAGCACGACGTGCGTATGACGTGGAAGAACAGTGCCGAACGGGCGTCCCAGCTCCTGCCAGACGTCTTCAGCAATTCCGGCGAGTCGAGCAGCCAGCCGCTCTTCACCCTCGTGAAAATGGATGGAGAAATGCTCAGTCGCGATCGTGCGAAACGAGTACGCGTAATCGACCCACGACGAGGCCCGGAGCTCGGTCGCAACGGCGATGAGCGCGACGCTAGTGATCAGTCGAGCGAGCAGACGAGGTGCGGGCCACATCTTTGAGGAAGAGAAAATCGGCGGCGGGTCTGAGATGGATACCCGTAAGCGTGCGTTGCGCCACCGCGTAATTGGTTTTGTCCCACAGACTGATGTAGGGCACCTCTTTCGCAAGGAGTTTCTGGACCTCGCCGAACAGCCGTTTTCGCTCGGCTGGATCGGTGGAGGTGGTGCCCCGATCGATGAGCGCGTCCACACGTGGGTCGTTGAAATATCCGCGGTTGAAACCGGAGGGCGGCGTCTGCTGCGAGTGGAAGACGCGACGGAGGATGTCCGGATCCGCGCAGTACCCGCCTGACCACTGCAGGAAATAGAGCTGGAAATTGCCTTTCAGGACGTCCGCATACAGGGTCGCAAACTCATACGTGCGGACGTCCAGGCCAATGCCCACCGCCCGGAAGTTCTGCTGCAGCACCGCCGACTGCAGCCGGTTGAACTCGCTGTTCGACACCTTCAACGAGAGGTTGAACCGGGTGGCTGGACCGTCGCCATCGGGATCGGGGTACCCTGCTTCGTCGAGGAGCCGGCTCGCGGTGACAGGATCGTGGGTGAACGCAAACAGACCCGGTTCGAACACCCACGAGACGGGCGGAATGAGACCGACCGCCGGATAGGCGAGCCCGCGGCGCAGATACTGGATGATGGCCTGATAGTCCACGGCATACGCGAGCGCCTGGCGCACCCGCAGATCTTTGAGAATCGGGTCCCTCAGATTCAATCCGATGTACTGATAGTCGGTCCCGGGCGATTCCACCTTCTGGAGCGTCGGCTCGGACGCCAGTTGATGAACGATGTCCGGCGCGATGTCGTTGACGACGATGTCCATGGTGCCCTTGCGGAGCTCGAGTCCGCGCATGATGTCATCGGGCACAAATCGAAAGACGATCCCGTCGTTTCTGGGCCGCCCCCCCCAATAGTCCTCGAACGCCGCCAACTCGATGCGGTCGTCAACCAGGTGGCGCACGAATCGGTACGGACCCGTCCCGATCGGATGATCGCCGAATGACGCACCGGCGCTCTCAGGAGCAATCGGGGGAATCACGAGGTTCCCGGGAAAGGTCTGAAACGGCTCTTTCAGCGTGAACACGACCGTGTACCGATCGCGCGCGTCGATCGAGCTCACCATCCGGAACGCGCCCCTCAAGGGCGTCACGAAACCCGGCGCGAGCATGCTGCGGAACGTGTGCACCACATCCGCCGACGTCAGTTCGTGACCATCGTGGAACTTGACGCCCCGACGAAGCGGCACGACCCACGTCAGCGGGTCCGGGTTCTCAAAGCGTTCGGCAAGGTGGGGAGCCACCTGAAGACGCTCGTCAAGATAGGCGAGGCTGCTGAAAATCAACTGGCCGAGCTTCTGGGAGGTGTCATCGGTCCCGATGCGCGGGTCCAGGTTATTGGGCCCGCTCGTCACACCCATGACGATGATGTTGGGGTTGTCCACAGGACGACGCACACATCCCGACGCTGTCAGAACGATCACCAGAGCGAGGCAAAGCTCTCCACCACGGAGGACGCGGAGGACAGAAGGCCGCGGGCCGCGTGTCTGTGTCATCCGCCGCTGGCCTCTTTTTTGAGCGCGGCCAGCGCCGTCAACGCTTCGAGCGGCGTCATCCGATCGACGTCAATCGCCGCGATCTGCTCGCGCAGCCGATCGTCCTGGGGCGGCGCCTGGAACAATCCGAGCTGACGCTGCGGGTCGGTCGTGGATCCCGTGACCGACGGCCGTCCGCCTCGCGCGAGCTCGTCGCGTTCGAGAGCCGAGAGGATTTCCCGCGCGCGGTCGGTGACGGCGCGGGGCAGTCCGGCGAGGCGGGCGACCTGGATGCCGTAGCTGCGATCGGACCGGCCGGGCACAATCTTGTGGAGAAAGACGATGTCGTCCTTCCATTCGCGGGCGGCGACGTGGAAATTCACGACTCCAGGCGTCGCGTCGGCCAGGTCCGTCAGCTCGTGGTAATGCGTCGCGAAGAGCGTCTTGGGACGCATCCGCGGGTTGGTCGCGAGAAATTCGGCCACTGCCCACGCAATGCTCAGGCCGTCGAACGTCGCCGTACCTCGCCCGATCTCGTCGAGGACCACCAGGCTGCGCGATGTCGCCGTGTGGAGGATGTTCGCGGTTTCCTGCATCTCCACCATGAACGTCGAGTGTCCGCGTGCGATGTTGTCCGACGCGCCCACGCGGGCAAAAATTCGATCGACCAGGGGCAGCTTGGCGGCTTTCGCAGGGACGAACGATCCGGCCTGCGCCAGCAAGCACATCAGCGCTGTCTGGCGCAGATAGGTGGACTTCCCACCCATGTTCGGCCCCGTCAGGATCACGAGCTGACACGCCGCTCCGTTCAGATTGATGTCGTTGGGGACGAACGCCTGGCCTGACGACCCCGTCCGCCGCTCGACCACCGGGTGCCGTCCATCGCTGACCGACAGCTCGTCGCCGTCATGCACGTGCGGCTTCGTGTAGTTGCGAACCGCCGCGCCTTCGGCCAGGCCTGCGAGCACGTCGAGCGTCGCGAGGGCACGTGCGGTCGCCTGAATCCGCGGAGCCTCCGCCGCCACGCTCGATCGCAGGCGCTCGAAGATGTCGAGCTCGCGTTCGAGAATCCGTTCGTCGGCGCCGAGCACCTTCTCTTCGTACTCCTTCAGTCCCGGCGTGATGAAGCGTTCGCCGCCCGCAATCGTCTGCTTGCGCTGGTAGTCCGGTGGCACGGCGTGCAGATTCGATCGCGACACCTCGATGTAGTACCCGAAGACGCGGTTGAAGCGGACCTTCAGCGAGCTGATGCCGGTTCGCGCGCGCTCGCGATCCTCCATTTCGGCAATCACCTGCTTGCCCGAACGGCTGATCGTGGTCAGCTCGTCCAGCTCCGCGTCAACGCCGTCGCGTGTGAAGCCGCCGTCCCTGGCCAGCGCGGGCGGATCGTCCACGAGCGTCGCCTCGATCAGGCCGCGCACGTCCGGCACATCGTCCAG
>JADMIO012779291.1_pt1 | contig 12787 bp, 7 predicted proteins | sample 8958161 | NCBI WGS metagenome assembly JADMIO01 (sample SAMN16585339, study PRJNA669376) | soil metagenome | isolation source: Crop rotation soil | place: USA: Cullars Rotation, Alabama | collected 2011 | reverse complement strand
TGCAGGAAGTGATCAACTGCATTATCAAACATTTTTCGGTTGTCAGTGAAGATTGCAATAGACATTATTGAATGAATGATAGCACCATCCCAATTTCCATTCGCTTGCGGATAATAGTTTCTCATCAAAGGATAATAAACGGTCATCAACATATTGGTGAAGGACGTTACATCTTTTTGTTGCCAACCCGAATTAGTATATCGAAGAATTTCGGCAGCATTGCACAGGACATGACCGGTCCAGGCGGCAAGTAACTTTGCATCATTATAATCAAAGTGCCAAATCACGGGCGACCACGTGTTCAACACTTCGATTGCCTTATTCGCATATTTCTTATCGTTTGTGATATACCAAACTAATGCATAATTGTACGCCATGTTCGCGCTTTTGGAAAGATCGTCGCCTCCAATATTGGGTCTGCCATATGGACCGCGCAATACATGTGTATGAGGAATGATGGTGAAAGCTGTATCTGTAGCGGCTTTCAGTCGATCGAATGCGCTCTTGTATGGTTCTTTACCCTCTGTCACATACTTCTTCATCGTTGCTAAATCCGCGGCAGTTTGATTGATACCAGGATGAACAAACTTTTGCGCCGTGCTGCTGATTGCAGAGAGGAAGACTACAGTTGAAAGTAAAAGGATACTGATAGAATTTCTCATAGATGTTATTTTATAAAACTCCCCGCGAGTAGCGGGGGTTTTTTTTAAGCTATTAGCTGTTAACCATTAGCCGTTAGCAGAAAGTATTTATGATTGAAGGTTTCTCGTTCGTCGCTTGTCGTTTGTGCACCCAACTGTCAACTGTCAACTGTTATCGGTCATCTATAACGGATACCGTTTCATACTAATCACAGCACTCTTATTCGCAGCGTCTGCAGTATTTATAAAAATGTATGCACGCCATTTCTTGTCTGCTGTTTCAACCCACACTCCTGCTTCCTGTTTGAGATTGATCGCAAAATTGGGAGCATTAGTCATATCCAATTGTTGAAAATCCGGATCATCCACGTAGATACCGGGTTGTAGTGTTGGCGCCAATTGATGGTCCTGCAGATTAAAGACTTTCAGAATCTTTGTATTTGCATTCACACCTGCAGGAAGCGTAACGCCTGGTAAATACTGCGGATCAGCAGCTGGTGCCACCAGCGCGTGAGCAAAAGTTTTATTTGGGATTACACGATATAAATAAACGAGATCAACCTTACTTGCATTCGCTCCGAGGTTTGCTGCAGTGTAAACAGTAGAATCAGCAATTGAAATGTACATTGCACCGGCATCTTTCACCGCCAAATTTCTAACCATATCCATTTTTGAAATAGTGTATGGTCCCATTTGCTTGGAAGAAGATTCACCATCGGTGGCAGTAACTCTGAATGTAAAGGATACGGTTTGTCCTTTTGCTGCCGCGGGCACAACATAGAAATATCGAAGCGTTGCTGCCGGAGTATCAACAGTGAAAGTAACAGTGGTCTTCGTTCCATTTGTAACAGAAGGATTTCCAATTTTTACGGCAACATCTGCTCCTGCAGAAGTATAATAAGAATTATTTTCAAGGTAGGTACCTGCTCCCCCCGCAACAGTTGCCTCCACTTCTGCAGACACCAGTTTACCCTTTGAACTGGGCAGTGCCATAGCATAAGCGAATTCAATGCTGGTTCCTGTTACGTTGGGACCCAGACTCCTCTTGATAACATCGTTCTGCAAAACATCTTTTGGAACAGGCAACGCATATGGATCCTTTTTACAAGCCGCTGCGAGAAACGCGATGCCGATTGCTAGAAAAATAATTTTACGAAACATCTAAATTATTTTTAGTGATTTTTTGATTAAGGTTGAACAGTTACAATTACCGTATACTCTTTTCTTATGTTCCTGTCTCCTGATACGACCGTCCATTTTTTTGGATTCGCCAAATCAGAAAAATCTACACGACCTACAATTTTTGGATCCAGCTTACAGTCAGTGGCGAGCGTAAACTGCGGATAAAGATTCTTTAAGTCTGTTCCAAACAACACTTCCACCTTGATCGTTTTAGCCGTAGTGTCAATGACCGCAGTCTTTGTTCTAACGGTAACATAATCGGTACCCAGCAATTCGAAATTGCTCACGTAACATTCCTGCCTGGTGGTGATCAGCAAACCATCTTCATCAACAGGAAAATCTTTACTGCACCCACTAAATGCCAGCGCTACCATCAGTACTCCAAATGATATTCTCACAATTTTGTTCATATTAGAATTTGAAATTTGTAATGATTCGTTTTTTGTTCCTCGTTTTTTCTTCTTGGATCTTGTTTCTTGGATCTTGTTTCTTTCTTCCCACTATCTCCATGGTATGTTCTGAGTCAACTTCGGATTCCTGTCACGCTCTGATGGTGGAATCCTGAAGATGTAATCCTGCTGATATTCCAATTGAGATGTGTTTTGGAAATAGCGACTCTGTTGTACTCCCCAAGTGTCAATTCTCCAAACACCAGCAGATCCCGGAGGTCCCCACACTCTTTCAAGAGCTCTCCATCTTCTCAAATCAAATGAACGCTGACCTTCTGCCACCAGTTCCACAATTCTCTCTTGCTCGATTGCACTGAAGAAATGATCTCTCGTATCAGTTTTTGTGCCGGCAAGTGGTGGAAGGTTTCCGCGATGACGAACCAGATTTACAAATGCGATAGCATCAGGTAACGGACCACTAACCTCATTGGAAGCTTCTGCATACATCAGATATACGTCGGCTAACCTCATCACCGGCCATGCAAAATCACCATCACTTCTTCCTTGTCCGGGATAATTGCGAACGAATTTGCGAAACACATATCCGGAGTTGGTTCCGTCAGTATTGTAGGTAATATATTTCACACCATTAATTGTTACCTGCCCTGCATAATTCTGATAAATGAATGGTACCATACCCGTGGATTGCAGAGAATTTAATCCAATGCTCATTTCATAATCCCATTCAATTGTGGATTTCATCCGGTAATCGCGATCTCTATAGCTATCAGGATTAACTGCTGCACCGGGTGTGGTCCGAGCCGCAGCATTAGTAGTTGGATTCAGTGTTTTCATTGGAGCAGCAAAATCACCTGTGCTGATCAATTGGTAACGATCAGCCAATTCATACCTTGGACTTACCCAACATTGTGAACCTTCATGAGATCGGCCAGAAAAATCGCGCATTAACTCTTCTCCTTGTCCGGTACCTGTTCCACCGTGTGTGAACACCATGATCATTTCAGTACTTCCATTTCCTGTTTTTGGATTGAACAGGTAATAATAATTAGGAAGCACATCTGCCTTTCCAAGCGAGTCAATGTTTCCAGGATCACCATTTTGATACAAGGTCAGACCGTAGTCGTTGGCCACTGATTTGAAATCGGCAGCAGCCGCAGTGAATGCAGTTGTAGCCTCTGCAGCGCTAGGTTGAAAGCCTTCCAGTTCAGGCCAGCCATACTTATTCCAGGATGCCCAGTACAAATTCAATTTCCCTCTAAAGGCAAGTGCCGCAGGCTTTCCAGCTCTTCCTAAAGCGGACCCTTTCATCGGCAACTTGTTAAAAGCGTAAGTGAAGTCTGCAAGAATAGAATCCTTAACTTGTTTTATTGGCATCCGGGCAACATCAAGTACCTCAGAATTATCATAGATCACTTTACTTATGTATGGAACATCGCCATACATACTGATCAGTCGGAAGTAAACCATTCCGCGCAACAATTTTGCCTCACCCATAATGGCTTCGAGATTTGCGATTGATGTTGGATTAGCTTCCGGCAACATCTTCTGAACGTTTTCAATTACATAGTTGGTGCGATTGACACCACCATACAGGTAGCGCCACATTTTGTCAAATGCTCCGCCATACCCTGTGGGATTGTAGTTTGCACCATTATATGCATCACCCAAACGCAGGTTGCCTCCTGTTGTACTGTTGGTACCACTGCGATCTCTCACATACTCGCCTTGTCCATCGAAATAATAATCCCGATCGAACAATGGCCTGATCGACGCGTAACAACCCATCAACGCTGCTGTTGCATCACTTTCCGTTTTCCAAAAAACATTCGCAGGCAATTCCGATGGTGGTTCAACGGTGAGTAAGTTTTTTCTACAAGAACTCAACGTCATTGCGATCCCTGCAACTGTTATGATCAATAGTTTCGAAATCAGATTAATTTTTTTCATACTAGTATTTTAGAAACCCAGGTTAACCGCAAGGGCATATGATTTATTAATGGGATATAAGTTATTACTACTACCGTTCTTCTCAGGATCCAAGCCTCTATACGAAGTAATTGTTCCTATATTTTCGAAAGAACCTGCTATGCGCAAACTATTAACGTGTGCTTTTTGCAACCATTTCTTTGGAACGTTATATCCGATCTGTATGTTCTTTAATCGCAGGTAACTCATGTCATCAAGCCAAAACATTGTATTTGCGGTATTGTTTCCACTTCCACCCAGGCGAGGCCAAATGCCACCTCGATTATCAATGCTCCACGGATTATTCCAATGATCCCATGTGGCTGCATATCGTTGGGTGCTAAAATTTGTGTTGTTGAATGCATTCAGCCAAAAATCTTTTCTGCCTGCAGCGCCCTGTACGAAAAACACAACATCAAAACCTTTCCATGCGGCAAATGTGTTCAATCCAAAATAAGTTGTCGGTCTATTCCTGCTCCCATGTGTATATGCAACCATATCATTTCCATCAATGCGGCCATCACCGTTTACATCTTCGCGTAGAATATCGCCCGGCTGTGCGCCTTGTGGAGTAGCATTATATATGTCCTGCCAGGTTTGTGCAATTCCCCTATCGCGATAGGTATAGATGTAATTCCATGGCATGTTCACAAATGCAAGATTGCTGGTATTGTAAGGATTTGTAACCGCCTGACCTCTCAAAAGAAGTTGACTCCACGACAAGAGTTGATTTTCGTTATAAGAGAAATTGCCGCTGACACCATAATTGACATTTCCTACATGATCCTTCCATGCGATATCTATTTCAATACCTCGGTTCACCATCTCACCAATATTGATATTAGGTGGATTATAAGCTCCAGAAAGAAGCGTGGACAGGTTGGAACCTTGCTCCATATCTGTTGTCTTCCTGCGATATAAATCAATAGAGGTAGTTAACCTATTCCGCAAAAAGCTTAAGTCTAAACCAAGATTCAGAACGGTTGTAGTTTCCCAGGTCAAGTCTGGATTAACCATTTTTGTATTCACAAATCCACGTTGAACAACTCCGCCGATGATATAATTATTTGTAGTAAGCGTAGGTTGTTGCTCATAACGAGTGACGACTGAATTATTTCCCAAGCTTCCATAAGAAACACGCAGCTTGCCGCTGTTTAACCAATTCTCTGTTTTATCCCTGATGAATTCTTCTTCAGTAAATCTCCAACCAGCAGCGATAGATGGAAAATATCCGTATTGGCTACCAGGAAGGAACTTTGATGAACCATCAACGCGAAGATTTGCTTCCAACAAATATTTTCCAAACGCGGTATAATTTACTCTACCAATATAAGAACGCAGTCCTTCTTCGCTCGAATTACCGCTTGTTGATTGAATATCTGTTAACGCCGCATCTATTTCATGCAGCGTTGGATACAAACGGTCGTTCCTGCTGCTACCTTGCCTGCGATCATACCAATATTCTTCTGCATACACAAATGTTGCCGCTACGTCATGATTCTTCGCGAACGTATGCTGGTAATTCAATTTCGCATTCATTAATGTCTTATATCCTGTTTGCGTATTGTTGCTTACGCCAGCGTTCGGCCCTACATACACGCGACTACCAAATGTGTTTGTCTGAAAATTAAATGCTTGGTTGGGAATGTTTGCAGTCCAACCAAATTCATTGTAATAATTTATTGAGTAATCCAGTCCTCCTGTAAGTCCTTTAATGGGCGTCCAGTCGAAATACATTTGCGCCAACGCTTCCTGCCTGTTCACGTGTTGAATGTTATTTACATAAAGAGTATATGGATTGTATGCTTGAGGATCCTCATTAAAAGCCATTACTCCGCCAAAATATCCAGTCTTTGGATCGTAAGGTGTGATGCCCGCAATTGCATACTGCATGTCTGTACCCGCTGTATTGTTCGGATCCGGATCAGTAAATCCTTCAGCCAATGCAAATTGATATTGCGACCAGTTGCCACTAAACTTTGCACCTGCATTCATATTGTCGCGCAACTTATAATCAAAGCTGAAGCGGGCGTTGTATTGGCGATAGGTATTATTCATTTGTAATCCCTGCTCGTCCTTCATACCCGCAGACAGATAGAAGTTAGATTTTTCACCACCTCCTGAAGCAGAGACGTTATAATTCTGAAAGGTTCCGTTTTGCATGACCACATCAAACCAATCAGTGTTTGGATAGCGTAAAGGATCAATCATGCCTAATGCCATCCACTGATCAATTGTACCATTCTTAAAGAACTGGTTGAAGGGAAGAGTAGTCGCTATCCTACGCTGCTCCAATGTGAGCGCACGCGGATAGTCGGCCATAAATGAAAAACCTTTTGTAGGTGTTGTAATCGCAGTTGAACTATTAAAAGTGATATTCGTTCTCTTCTGTCCTTTTCCTGATTTTGTTGTGATGAGTATGACACCGTTTGCCGCACGTGATCCATATACTGCGGAAGAAGTCGCGTCTTTCAAAACGGATACCGACTCAATATCATTTACGTTTACACGATTGATATCAACATCCGGAACTCCATCAACTACAACAAGTGGGTTGGCATTATTAATTGTACCCAATCCGCGAATCAATAAAGAGGTTTGATTATTTCCAACCATTCCTGAATTGTTGGTAACGGCCAAACCAGGCACCATTCCTTCCAATCCGGAGGAAATATTCGGAACTGCACGACTTGTCATTTTTTCATCAACTGTTACCGCCGATACCGCGCCAACGAGGTTTACTTTCTTTTGCTTTCCATATCCCACCACCACAACATCACCCAGCGCTTTTGATTCAGGCTGCAGCACTACGTCAATGACTTTTCTGCCCGCGACATTTATTTCCATCGCAGTAAATCCCACGTAGCTAAACACCAGCGTGTTGCCTCCCGCCGGAATTTCGATTGAATACTTACCGCTGTTGTCAGTGACTGAAGCAGCTTCCTTTCCTTTTACCTGGACTGTTACTCCCGGTAGTGGATTGCCTTTATCATCCGTTACTTTACCTGTTACCGGATCTGCAGCCATGGCAACCGGAGCCAGGAAAACCACCGTCAACAGTAGCGCTAACAGTTTTTTCTGACTTGCATTCTTCAGCAAATAGCATATGAACTCCTTCCCGGTCTGGGTAAAAACTTTCATACAATTTCTAGTTTGAATTTGAGTGGATGAACGGAACCAAGATAAAATACCTGGGGAAAAACAAACGGGAGATGAAAGCCAAGGAGGGCTTTGCAATAATTAATTGTACGGCTTATCCCTGCAAAACAGGCAAGCATCATCCAGTTAGTTTTAGTGTTTGATGGCGAAATCGAATTCAATTTAGGGATAAAATCAAATACACGCACTGCTGCATATATCCAAAAAATTAATCCTAATTAGCTTTCTTTAAAATGATTCCTTCGGGAGTTGATGGATAAGGCTTGGACGAAGGTTGGAAGGTACAATAGTTTTTTTAGACCACATAGTGTTGTTGGTTGCTGGTTGCTGGTTGCTGGTTTCTGGTTTCTGCCTATTCCATCGGAGCTCTTAATTATTCGCGAAGGACAAAACAGTTCGATGCATTGTACTTGGTGAATGGACGTCGGAATTTCCAAAAAGGCCTCTCGATTGCCCCGCTCGACTAAATCTGTTCCGGACGCTTGCGATTTGATTTTACTGTTTTGACTCTTAACTATAAAAAGGGTTCCTTGGCATTAATAAGTAGCCACGAGTATCTAGCTACCAGCAACCCCTTCAAACTATTTCTTCAAAATCCCATCTCTCTGCAATTGCTTAATCATTGTTTCCGTATACTCTTTGCAGAATTTTTCGATGCTTGAAGGATTGTAGGCTTCCGTTCTTACCGACCAGAGCAGTTTCTCCGTGTTGGCATCAAACAAATTACTTTGGAGATAGTAAGCTTTATCTATTGTGTAATATCCGGGCGTATAAATAGGACCCGCAATAGTTCCATAATATCCGCCAAAGCTGCCATACCAACCGTATGACGGACTTGTATTCACTTCCCCTTGGACGTACCTGGACATATCTTCTTTACTCACGAGTGCAACTGTAAATATTGCATCGCTGTTTGATTCTCTCACCTTTTTTAGTATATCATCTTTTGAGGGAATCAGTTTTTGTGAGAATGTTGGTGTGAACACCATTCCTCCCCGCGTTGTTGTGTAACCCCGGGCTTCAGCCGCCTCCGCGATATTTTCTTCCATCGTGTTTCTTGCAAACTGATTTTCGGTGAGCGCAGTAATAAATATGGAGTGATACTTTTTTCCTGGCTTATCTGGCGTTGGAGTCTTCCAACTGTTAGTGACTTTAATGCCGGGTGAACAGCCAGTGATTACTATGCCCCAAAAGATTAGTTTGATTAAGCGGTTCATATATTTCTTGAACTTTTACTGGTAAATCGTGATTAGATCTGTCTCCGGAACTGGCAATTGGCAATCACTGTTGTCCGGGTAACTTTTCAAATTCGTTAGTTCTTTTCGCCTCAGGCCGGCTGGGCCTCGTGCCTGCAACGCCGCTCTATTTTCCTCTGCCTAATAAAGCCCAGCGCCAGCAAACTTTTCTGCATAAATACTATTGAGCTGCAGAATAAAGCTCACGGAAAATAAAGGCGGCTTATGCAGGCACTGTTGTCAACTTCACAAAATCGAAGCCCTATCCAGTTCCAATCTTTTGGAAGCCTTGTGACGAAAACCCTTGATCACAATTGCAAAATTTTTTTCCGGACAGTAATGATTGCCAATATGCAACTCATAAATTAGCAACAGGCCTTTACTGGTTAGTTCTTACAAGAAGTCTGCCTGCGGAAAACTTCTAACGGTGAGTCCTCCTTATTCGAATAAATCAAACTCTCAATTCAGTCTTGATCCTCAATTCTTTTTTCCTTTGCGTTCTTGGTGATTCCTTGTGCTATTCGTGGCCTTTTCCGTCAAACAGATAAGGCGTCTATTTCAATTGCAACTTGTATTGCCTATTGCCTGTTGCCTGTTGCCTGTTGAAACGAAAGTTCGTTAAAACGTTTCCGCGGCCCCGAAATAAACACCACTGGATTTCTTGCCGAAACCAAAATCAACCTGCAGATTAGTTCTCGAGCGTTTATCTACCATCATTCTCAAGCCGATTCCATATCCTGGTGCTATATAATCGAACAATCGAACTGATCGATCGGGCTTATCCGTTGTATTCGCATTTACAAATAGAATACCTCCTAAAATACCCCCGCATTGTGAGATCGGAAATCTATATTCAGATTCCAGATACAAATAATTTGGTCCTCTGAACCTTCCTTGCGCATAACCACGTCCCGCCCTTCCGCGTTGATCATAACCCAGCGCAGGTAACGCGAGGTACGGCATGTTACCAACGGGGCTCAGGTTTCCCAAAAACCAGAAGGCCATTTGATGTCGCGGATTCATTTTTGATAAAGGGAAAAATCCTCTGTACTCGGTACTCAACATATTTCCATCACGCGTGCTGCCGAGAAATTTGGGATCCAACCTGTAATTTATATTGATGAATTGACCCCTATAGGTATTTATAAGATTGTCCCTGGTGTCATAAACGAAATTTAAACTGAGACCTGAACGAATATAATGCTGCGGATTAAATCCATATTTTTTGCTGTATAAATAATGACTCGTATAAAGAGGTGTAATGGTGTCCAACTTCTCATCTTGAATACTGTAGAAATAATCCAGGTGATAGCCAAATCCGAAGTAGGATGCTTTTCCAAAATTCTTGTTGATCGTTTGGTAAAATCTAATCTGGTTAAACTTCATGGGCTGTGTTAGGGAATCATCGCTAACCTCAATTCCATTAATGCCAAATTGATAATCCAAGGCGCCTCCTTCCGGTGCATTCGTTCCTAAACCATACGTCGGTTGCGAAAAGATTAGAAATCTCCAGTCGCCACTGAGGAAATATTTGTTATTTGCTACATAGGCGTTGTTCTTCAATTGGAAGATCAATTGCTTCTTTGTAGTGAATGTAAGACTTCCGTTCAGCGAAGAATAAAGGCTATTGGCACCTGCTGTTTTAAATGCATATTGACCCGCAACGCCGAAAATGAAACCATTAGCTGGATTTGAACTGATGACCGGCACCAATAATAAAGAACCAGTAGATAACGAAGGAGGCTTGGGCGGCTTATTCATCCATTGTCTTAGCAAGTCTGGAAGATCTCTTTGTTTATCTACGCACGTGGAATCCTTGACAACTACGGTTGAATCTTGCGCCGCCACGAAACCCGAAACGAGCGTAATAAGCATTAAACAAAAAAATCCTTTCCGAAGCTGAATGACACACGCATCAGGAAAGGATGAATATATGTTCATCAAATTTATTTCATACTACAAGGTGGCCAAGCCCACTTTAATTTTATACTGCAGTATCATTATTACTCACGACTTCTTTGCACCCGGAGGGAAACTTGCCATGATCTTGGCAACTGCCTCATTGATTTTCTGATCAGGATTTTTGTTGGGCTTATCAATTTCCTTATTACCTACTCCTTGCCAAACAAGTTGTTTTTTTGATGCATCCACTACGTCGATCATCAATGTTCCATCGTGATAATTATAAGTACTATACGTTGTAGTTCCTGATGCCATACCACCTCCCCATGCGTATGGACGATAATAACCCCCATATCCATAATAATTTGTATTTGCCGTCACCTGTTGTCTTTCTTTCAGATAAGTTATCACGTTCACCAGTACGTCTGGATTGGCGTCGTTCTCAGTAAACCCTTTTGCCAACATTTGTTTTTTGACTGCGTCAATAATCCGATTTTGGTTTAACTGGCTCACTGCACCACTCTTATCTTGCAATTGATAAAAACCAAATGTTTTGTATTTGGTAAAGTCCACCGAATTATCGAAATCACTTGTCACTTTTAAGGGTGAAGAGCAAGCGGCAAACAATATTAGGGTGACAAGAATAAGCAGGAGGTTCAATGTAGATTTCATATTGATTCTTTTATTGGTGATACGATTGGGAGTAAAAAGCCCGGTTGCAGAAGCAACCAGGCGACCCAAAAATCAAGAAAAGCACAGTAACCATTTAAGGTTACCTCTTGATTTAAGCGAGTTTCACTTTTTGTTTCGGAAGTATTCGGCTAACGACAAGCCGAGCTACCCCTGATAAGGCGTGTGATATGCCGGTAGAATATTTAATTTTTACACCTGTGCTCACACGAAATAATTTGTTTCAAGACTTTGCTTTTCCCCGATGCTGAGCTCCGAAATTTTGAAGTATCCGAATCGGGATGATTTTTGGCCAGTGCTGCAATATTCATTTTTATATTTTCTGAAAACAAATAATTGAAGGCTTGAATTGACAAGAGTTATAAGATTTGGCTTAGAGGAAGATGCAGGTTACAGGATGCATGATGCAGGTTACCGTATGCAGATTGTTGTGGTGAGTGGAATTGCGAAGGATGCTAGTAATTTAAGACCAGGATGCCTCTGTATTCTTTGTTCACATTGCAAGAGATTGGAAAATGAAACAGCACCAAGCTTTTAACCCTTGGCCATTAGCCACTAACTTATTTACATTTGTTCTTCCTAATGACTAGCGGCTGAATGCCATTACTATTAGCCATTAGCCACTTGCTTATTTACGTGTATTCTTCCTGAGGGCTATTAGCTAGTAGCCAACCTGGACTTCGAATAATAAATCAAGCATGGAAAATTAGAGAGTCTCTTGCATTCTTGCATCCTGCATCTTGCATCAAGCGCGCTTCCGCTTTAAGTAATTCCGCCACTCCTGATCCGTCATCACGCATCTGAACCCGGTATGACTTTCACCTGAGTCTGGTGAGGTCTTCATACGCGCAGACGGTCGATAACTAGCGCAATACACTTCATTACAAAGGAAAGATCCGCCTCGTACTACTTTTTTTGGAGTGAATGGCTCCTGCGGATCATACCCATCTGGTGGGCCTTGGGGATTTTTTGCAATCATTTGTTCTGCTTCGACTGCGTATGTGTTTGGCCGATACCAATCGGAACACCATTCCCATACATTGCCCATCATGTCATATAATCCAAATTGGTTTGGCTGATAAGAAGCAACAGGGGCAGTGAAAACAAATCCATCTTCTTGAGAATTATTATATGGAAACTGCCCCTGCCAGATGTTTGCTTTGACATTATTATTTGTGGGTCGATCATTTCCCCAACCATACACTTCTCCTTCTTTTCCTCCCCTTGCTGCATATTCCCATTCTGCTTCCGTGGGTAGTCGCTTACCATAATAACTGGCATAGGTAACTGCATCGAACCACGAAACCTGCACAACCGGATGTTGATCTAATGCTGTTGACGACAACACATCATCTCTTAGTCCATTAGGATGTTTCCAATTCACCCCGGGTATCCACTTCCACCACTGAGCGTTATCATGAAGGTCAACAGGTCCAGGTGTTGGAACAAAAACCAATGCTCCAGGTACGAGTAATGATTCATCAGGTTTTGGTGTTCCTGGTGGCAGTTGTTTTTTCAATTCTTCCCAGTCTGGTTTTGTTTCCGCAGTAGTCACGAATTTCTTTTGCTGCACAAATTCTTTGAGCGCTTCATTCGTCACTTC
>JADMIO011276650.1_pt1 | contig 12787 bp, 12 predicted proteins | sample 8958161 | NCBI WGS metagenome assembly JADMIO01 (sample SAMN16585339, study PRJNA669376) | soil metagenome | isolation source: Crop rotation soil | place: USA: Cullars Rotation, Alabama | collected 2011 | reverse complement strand
TGAAGCCAGAGGAGAGGAGGGAGGTGAGGAGGGGGGCGAGCGGGGGATTCGCGGGCGGCGTTGAGGGGGAATCAGGCATGGGGGCGCGGGTGCAACAAAGTGGGTCTCCATGGAGGGGCGATTGTGGGTGGATTTGCTGCGCAAACGCGCACATGCGCGGGCGGCGGAGCGGGGGTAAGTTGAGGCGGGGACTGGAATAGAAAAAATTGTGCGCGGGGGGCGGATTTGCCGTGGGGATTGTCGGCGGATTTGTGCGCAAAGGCGGACATGCGCGCGGGGGAGGGGTCGGAGGAAACGGGAGGGTTGAGGCGTCCAGCAGGGCGACGCGGCGGTGGCGCGTGTGGTGCAACCGGGCCGCGTGTGGTTCCGCGAGATCATCTCGTACTCGGAGATGCTGCAGCGCGAGGAGATCTCGCTGCAGAAGCGGATGAACTTCAAGGGGCGGGACGGGTACTCGAGCATGCTCACGAGCGGGCGAATGAGAGCCGAAGCGAACGGGTAACACGACAGTGGCTTGCGGTACGCTGTGCAAATGAACCGAGTCGCCTGGACGCGCGATCAGCTCGTAAAAACGCTCGCGCTGTATTGCCAGATTCCATTCGGCAAGATGCACTCGCGCAACCTTGCCGTCATGGCGCTTGCGGAGGCGATCGGGCGCACGCCTTCGGCCGTCGCGCTCAAGCTCGTCAACTTTGCCAGTCTTGACCCGGAACTGCAGGATCGCGGGATCGGCGGCATGGCGAATTCCTCCGCCGCGGACCGCGAGGTTTGGGCTGAGTTCTATGGTCGATGGGATGTCCTCGCGGAGAACACGATCGACATGGAATCTTTGGAGAACGAACCGGCAAAGCAGCGAACGCGACGGGCCCCCACCGCGGTGCCGACGGGTCCGACCGAGGTCTTGCGCGAGACGAAGCAGCGTCGTGGACAGGCGTTCTTTCGTTTGGCGGTTCTCGCGGCACATGACCGCAAGTGCTGCATCACCGGGATCAGCAGCGAGCCGCTTCTGCGGGCGAGCCACATCGTGCGGTGGGCGGACGACGAACTGCTACGGCTCGATCCCAGAAACGGCCTCTGCCTGAACGCGCTGCACGACGCCGCGTTCGATCGCGGGCTGATCACACTCAACGAGCGGTTCGAGTTGAAGGTGTCTCGGCGGCTCAAGGGCGAGGTGCCGTTGCCCGTGTATAAGGAAATGTTTGAGACCCGTGAGGGAGTGCCAATGATGAGGCCAGAACGGTTCGCGCCGTCGGCGGCGATGCTGAAGATTCACCGGACCCAAGTCTTTTGCGCCTGATGAGACTCCCACAGACTCAATCACGAGTTTGACGACAGATCAGTTCGCGAGGAGCGCCGATTCCCGGTAGCCCGTCGGGCAACTGAAGACTGCTTCTGCAAGATCAGCTCGCTCAAACGCCTCTCCAGTGTCCCCGCGTCTTGCGTCCAACACTCCCACACGACAACTATCCGCCAACCTCGCCTTCGCAGACTGCGCTTGATTCGGGCGTCCCGCAGGCGATTTGCTGCGAACTTTGCCAGCCAGAACGCTTGATTGTTCTTCGGCGTCGTCGAGCGTGAACAGCGATGGCGGTGCCAGAAGCACCCATGCACGAGAATGGCCAGCGATTCCGACTGCACGACAAGATCGGGGGAGCCCGGAAGGTCTTTGCAGTTACACTGATATCGATAGCCCAGAGCTCGAAGGCTCCGGCGCACTGCCATCTCCGGAGCTGTTCCTCTTTGCCTCACGGCGGCCATCATGCGGGAGCGCGCCGGGTTGGGCCGCTTCGCCTTCAGCTCTGCTGGCCTATCTCGCTCTGCCTTTCCCATGCGACGAGACGGGAGTGGCTGGCGCGCGCAAGCGGCCCCACCCCCGGTCCTTGCTCTCTTTCTGAAGGGACTTCTGAATATCCCGTGCAAGGCCAAACTCTACGGGGTACATTGGACCATACAACGACACCAGAAGAGCGTCAAGAAGATGGACTGAATCCCGCGCGTCGATCGGAAGGGTAGGACAGTCTTCGACAATATGGTCGTGCGACAAGTCGAGTGGCACGGATGCGCCCGGGCTAATTCGGACACTTATTATCGGCTGCGCATGGTAGTAGTCATGCTTTCCGACGCCGCCAGGACCACCCTCCGGAGGTTCCCAACGGAATCCAAAGCGTCGATCCTTTCCCGCCACAACGACCTGCATCGCCACTTCGTCAAAGGGTGTTTCTGCCAACCACAGAAACGGAACCCAACGGGTCGAGTGTTTCGGCCACGAACGAAGCCGAATACACTTGCCATTAAGAGCTGCCAGACCTTTGTTGGCAATCTCCTGAAGCTCCCTCTCACCCGCAGCAGCTTGAGCACGGGTACTTACGAACTGATCGTCGAGAAACCCGGCGATCTGTTTCGGCTCGTCGGCAGCGGCGATCCCGATAGCCCGTACGACAGATTCTAGCAACGCGGTCTTTGGATTTGTTGATTTCGATGAAGCCACAGCGATCCCTCACATACTGAGCCGGACAGCTGGGCGGTAATCCGACGACTTCGGAGCACCGGCAACCTTTGGCTTCGCCACGTATCGGATGGCGAATTGGGACGGCACATCGGCAATGAACTCGTGTGCTTTAGATCGTGCCACAAACCGCGATATATCTTCACAAAATACGACGTCGGCGACTTTAGTCGCCTGCGCCCATTCAACATAACGTTTGTTCTCCGTGATCAGTGGCCAGAACCATGCGGGCCGCGAAAGCCACACGTCGGCAGCAAACCGACTGGCTTTGATCTCTTGGTGCCGAATCACTTTGTTGATGGATTCACCGTCTCTCGCTTCCAAGCCTCGCCAAGACGCTTGCTTTGAAGGATCGCCGACGAGCAGTCCCGGCAGTCTAGACGCAAGATGAGGTGCATCTACAAGTACGCTCTGGGCCGGCAATACCACGTGCTCAAGCCACGACGACAAGCGAGCCGCTGCGATGCGCACGAGTTGACTGTTTGCGTTCTCAAGGGCCCGCCTGTCACGGCGATGGACACCATAGCCCGAATCGAGGACAAACTCTCGTATCGTGTACGGTTTGCTGGATCGTGACGATGAGTCGACGTTCGCCCCACTCTTCCTCGTGGCCACCGCCTCCGTCATGATGTGGTCCAACGCCACACGAGCCTGGTCGGGAATGTCGACCACATCGAGTGTCGGGGAGTCCAACGCGGCTTGCAGAGCCTTTTCTTGGGCTCTGCGGCGGGTTACGGCATCAGGAAGGCGAGGCCACGACCACGGCGCAAATCCGTCCGGGTCATCCGACCACAGCCACTTGTTGTTCAGCTGGTTCGTCCCAAGCACCAGATCTGCCCAAAAGTCCATGGAACGACGCAATCGCAGATCGAAGAATTGCTCGCCTAAATCGGGTGGATTCAAAAGCACAATCACCCCGCACGTAGTGAAGCACCGCAGTAGATAGGCGATGTCCTCGCCGGTGAGGGCCGTCGTCTCTTCCAACTCGATCAGATCGTAGTCGACGAACACGAGATCGGCTGTGTTAAAAAGTTCTGCGTCTGCGACAACTTGCACCTTCCGTGATTCACGAGCCTTTAACCGTGCCTTGTCCAAAGCCACCACTGCTTTCCTGGTTTCAGCCCGGTCGTTTGTTCTGAGGGTCAGCCCATCTGGGGGGGCGGCCCTTTTGAATGACTTGCGCCACGTGTCCAGAAACTCGTCGTTATCATCGACAAAGACAACATTCAGCTTTGTTGCGACGTTCTTCATGCACGCTCGCTCCATGCAAGTCTGAAAGCAGTGGCGTAACCCTTGTCTGGCGCCGTGAAAGATACTCGACAACCAAGGTTCATCGCGATCATGCGGACGATCGAGAGTCCTAGACCAGATCCGCCGATCCCCAAGCCTCGTCGTGCAGGAGATAGCTCCAATCGACGTACGAAGGGCTCAAAGAGCTCGTCAGAGGATTCGAGATCAACGCCCTTCCCGGTATCTTGTACCAGGATGACGCGAGCCGAACCCTCATTGCGATACGAAACGAAGATCCTTCGATTGTCGCTATCCAACGTCGCGTTCACTGCATTCACGAGGACGTTCTGGAACACCGCAGACCACTCGACAAACGTTCCTGACGGCAATCGCACTTCAGTATCGACCGCCGATACGTCTATGGGAATCCCTCGGCGAAGCGGTCCGAGGCGCTCTATGACCTGCTGAATGAACGACCTGGCGCGCAGCCGAATTCGTTCTTCACGGTTTTCCGGCTCGGCGATCGCCGTAAACAAGTGTCGCGTCGCCCGAAAGTCCGTCACCCATTGACGCAGTTCCTCCGCAAGCCCCGCAAGCTCGCCGGAGAGCGGTCCCGCCTTGCGACCCATCGTCTCCAGTTGAGCCGCAATGGCTTCCAGGCGCTTGACTTGTCGGGCGGTTTCATGCTCGAAGGCGGCCGAAGCCATTCCTGCCGTTGCCAAAGCTCCAAAGAGGTTGGCCCGCTTCGCCTGGAGATCCTCATCGAGCTTGACTGCCGTCGTAGCCTCCTCCACAGCGTTCTTGATCTCCGTGATGGCACCTCGGGGGAGGGACGCCGTATGCCGTTCAACGATCTCCGCAACTCGCTGAACCGCAGATCCCGCTCGGTCCACCTTCCGAGTCGTTTCCGCCGTCTTCACCACCCGAGCGGCCTCTTGCATCGCATAGAAGTCAAGCGAAGCCCGGACGACTGCGCGAAGCAGGTCAAACGCTTCATTTTCAATCAGACGATCGCGCGTAAGGGCGATCTCCAACGGCTTGACGCCTTCCGCGCCACCATGTTTCACCCACGTGCGTTCTCCGCTGGTATTGACCCGAACCTCACCCAGGATTCGCTGGCTCGTAGGAAGGAAATTGAGGCCACGATCGAACTGATGCTCCTTGGGTAGGAGTTCGGAGAGTGAAAGCCGTCGAGAGTGATCGAGCTGGATCCGAAGCCAATCGGTGTCGACGCCGTAAAAGGGCAATCGAAAGCCAGTATCATAGATCCCGACGTTGCCAAACTTCCGAAGATACTCGCGGAGGTCAGGGACTTTCACGCCGTAGGGCTGTCGACCCGTCAAAGAGTAGACCGCGATCGTGAACTCAAGCGCGCGCAAGGGACACTTGGGGATCTCGTGGACGTATTCGGCCTTTGCGTCGTCGTCAAATAGTACGACTATCGAGCAACTTGCCTTGCCGCCGGGAATTCGAGGAGGGTGCAACTTCCCAATGATGCGGGCGTGCGCCAATACACGGAACGCCTGCATATAAGCGGCGAACGAGTCCGACAGCTCTTTCGGCGCTTCCGCAATCGTCACCCTGAACCTAACTCTATCCTCGGCGGAGTCGAAGGGCGGTTGAAGTGACCAAATCTGAAGTGCGAGATCCCCAAGAGCACCGGGCGTCCACGATTGGGAAAGAGTCTCGACGGTGAGCTTTGTTCCATGATCGGAGCCGCCGGCAAAGTCTTCGGCGGTGGCGACACGCTCGTACTGCAACTCGACACTCGTCAGGTCTTGCTCCTTAACGGCGTTGTCCCAATTTACCGATGTCTTGAGTCCCTTGTCGTCGTCCTTGCTCTTCGTCAGGAGTTTCAGACGTCGTCCAAGAAACTGAACTGCCAGCCTTCCGATGCCTTTCTGGCCGGTAAGCGGCCGCCCCTTGGGCGACTCTTTCTGGCGTTCCTTGTGCGGAGAACCGATTCGCATCCAGTAATCGAGAAACTCCTGCTTCGTCATTCCGATGCCGTCATCGCAGACTTCGATTTTGCCCGGCAGAATGCGGAGCTCGACGAGTGTGGCGTCGGCGTCGTACGCGTTCTTAATGAGTTCGGCCAAGGCGACGTGAGGTTTGCCCACTAATCGCTCGCCGAGCTCTCGGAGGAGTGCCGCGTCGACTTTGAAAGTGACAGAGCCCATGCCGATGGCATTGTTCAATCAAGAAATCTGTGTCCGCGCAAGTCGGAGGGCCCGACCGGCAACTGTAACCAGCCCGATACGCCGCCCGGACTTGGGCTTGAGGAGTTCTATATCAAGAAGATGGCCCGTGATCCACGCCGCGACTCTGGGAATCACGGCATTCCCGATCATCGATTGCAACGAACCTCGCGATACCACATCGTCGAAACGGTACCAATCCGGAAATCCCTGAAGCCTAGCCGCCTCATGCGGCGTGATCATCCGGCGGCGCGTCGGATGCACGTAACGACCCTGCCCCATAGAGCCAAAGCCGCTCGTGATCGTGTGTGCGGCGCCAGTATTGCGAAGGCGACCGTATACGCCTTGATAGCTGTGATCACCGTGCTTGTGACAGGGCGGTCGCCTGGAGTCGGGCAGATCGTATTTCCGGGTCGAAAAGAGAAAGTCGATGCGCCGTTGGTTACGGCCCATGCACTTGCTGGCCGTGCGAAACGTCGACGCGGCGGTCATCGGCTCATCCTCGATTCCCGCGAGCACCGCTCCAACCGACATCGCCGGTCCCTCAAACCGTGGAAGTGGTTGCCATTTTGCCGCGGTTGCGTCCTTGAACGCGACGAGGAAGTGTCGACGTCTGCGTTGGGCCACGCCGAGGTCTCTCGCATCGATTCGCAAAGACTCCACGGCGTACCCGCTTCCGGCAAGGAACCTGCGGACTCGTGAGAGCACTCGCCCCCGGTCGTTGGCAATCCCGATTACGTTCTCGATGATGATCACGCTCGGATCGAGCACCTCCGCCGCGCGTGCTACCCGCGCATACAGCGCGTTGCGTCGATCGAGCCGACGCGAGTGATTGTTCAGGTCGGAGTGACCTTGGCAAGGAGGGCCCGCCACGAGCAAGTCGATTCGACCAAGCTCCTTCGAAAGCCGCCGCTCCGAATCAGCGATCGGAGTTCCCAATCTTCCCTTGAACAACCGTTCAATATGGACGCAATCCGCCCGCTGACATGCGACCCCAAAGTTCTGCCTGTAAACTTGGAGCGCGTCCTCGTCGGCATCTAGTGCCAGCGCGATGTCAGTCCTCACTCCGCGCAGACGGCAGGCTTCGGCTACTCCCAGTGACAAGCCTCCACAGCCGCAGAAAAGATCGACGACGCGAATCTTCGGGCTGTCCTCGCCCAATCCAGGCGGTCTCTTCGCGCACAGAATCCACTTCAGGTTGCACGGGCTGGACGGACGACGAGTTCTCATGGCTTGGATCAAGGGCGCCAATCGTACCGGAATGGCACGGGTCTTGCCCGGCATCTCGCCCGCACTCCTGACCTCTCGCGGGCCCTTGGCCTGTTCGCATGACGCGAACGGACCATACGCCACCGCGTGCTTGCGTGTCTCGGGTGATCGAGTCAGAGCGCGCGGCGAGCCGGTTCACTGCTCCCGCACGAGGTATCGCTCGCCGGTCCGACTCGTGAGACCCCGGGCCTCGTGCTCGGCCTCTTGCCGGTAGCGCCAACCGAGTTCGAGCGAGTCGTGCTGGTAGAACACGTTGCCCTCCTTGTCGCTGATGACCCAGCGTGGGTCATCTTCGCCGAGGAGGATCGTGTTGCGCGCCTCGGCTCGATCGAACGCGGTGTCGTTCTCGTACTCGCAGACCGCATCGCCGGAGAAGACGACGAGCGAGCCGTCGGCACGGTTGACGGTGACGAGCCAGGTGTCGCCGCCGCTCTGCCATGCTTCACCACCGACGATCGCCGCGAGTGCTTCAGCTTTCTTCTCGTCCATGGGCGGCTCCTCCGCGCGCGGGTGATGAGGGGAAATTACGCAAGTGCGTGACGGAGTGCAAGGGAGTTGCTGGCGCGCGAACGGGGCGGTGGAGTTCATGCGAGGGTGAACTCATCGGGTCGCGGATGTGCGGGAACTTCGTCCGCCCCTTCAGGACGGTGGAGTCAGGGGGACACCTTTCCAGGGGTTGCACGGCGAGGCGCCGCTGACCCTTGGCAACGTTCGTGCGCCCCGTTGGGGCGAGAAACCCTTGCGGCGCGTCAGACTCGTGGTCGGAGTGTCACCGGAACGGGTTCACGATCTCGACGCCGCGGATCGTGGGCGCGCTCTGCCGGTCCTGCGTGTAGAGCCTTGTCACGCCCGCCTCGACGCACGCCGCGAGCAGCAGAGAATCCCAGTACGAGACCTGATCGCGGGCATGAATGTCAAAGGCGTGGTCGAGGATGTCCGGCGATGGACGGATGAGCGTGAACTGGCCGCGGAGCGCCTTCACCTCGTCGAAGATGGTCTCGGGCAGTTTGCGCTTCTGGCGGATGCGCGCCATGACGGCGCCGAACTCGCACGCAACCTGCCAGAGGAGCACCGTGCCGGTAGGGTTCAGGCTCTTGAGAAGACCGACGGCCTTCTTCTGGCGGCGTGAGTCGCCGGTGTCGAGAGCGTAGACGTAGATGTTGGTGTCACACGCGATCATACAACTGGTCACGAGTAGGAAGCATGCCGACGTCGATCACGCCGCGCTGAGAGAGGCGCTCCAGCGCGGCCGCGGCGGCGGCTCGCTGCTCGGGAGTGGGATCGATGCGCGTGGGACCGGTGCCGTTCGACGTGCGCGCGGCCTCGTGAACCGTGATGCGGACCCGCGCGTGGTCGGGGATCGCGAGAGGCTCATCAGGGCGGAGCACCCCGCCCTCGTACGTCGCGTTGATGTCGTGATCGCGATCCATGACGCATTCATTGTATCGGCGGATCCGCACCGACGGAGGAGGAATGGATGCCGGCGCGCGGGAGCCGCGGGCATGCGAGCGCGACGACTCGCGGCTCGTCGTCGGCGTGGGAAACGCGCCTCGCTTGCGTGTCGGGCTCGTCAGCGCGCGCCGGCGCCGACCTCCACCCTCACCTGCACAAACGTCGGCTTCACCCGCTTCTCGAACTCGCTCCAGTACTTGTTCATGATCGTCCGCACCGCCCAGTTGTTCCCGTCCGCCAGGCCGCAGATCGTCGTCCCCGGCATGCTCCCCATGCTCGTCGCGATCTCGAGCGCAAGGTCCAGGTCCTTGGTGCGGCCATTCCCCTCTTCGATGCGCATCAGGAGCTGGTACAGCCACCCGCTCCCCTCGCGGCACGGCGTGCACTGCCCGCAGCTCTCGTGCTTGAAGAACCGCGCGATGTTCCGCGCCACCGCCACCATGTCGGTGTCCTCGTCGAAGATCGTCGGGCACGCGGTGCCCAGCCCCAGGACGTTGTACTTGCGGCCGATGTCGAAATCCATCTCGGCGTCGTACTGGTCGGGGCCGAGGATCCCCATCGAGATGCCGCCGGCGATCGCGCCCTTGAACTTCTTGCCGCGGGCCATGCCCTGGCAGAGCTGCGGGTGCTCGACGAGCGTGCGGAGCTTGATGCCCAGCTCGAGCTCGAAGACGCCGGGACGGTTGACGTGACCGCTGACGCCCATGAGCTTGGTGCCGGCGCTCGGGGGCGAGTTCGGGAACGTGGACTGCGAACCCTGCTTCAGGAACCAGTCGGCGCCGAAGGTGATGATGGAGGGAAGATGCGCGAGCGTCTCGACGTTGTTGATGATGGTGGGCTTGCCGAAGAGGCCCTTGATCGCGGGGAACGGCGGCTTGATCCGCGGCCAGCCGCGCTTGCCCTCGAGCGCTTCGAGCAGCCCGGTCTCCTCGCCGCAGATATACGCGCCCGCGCCGCGATGGACGTAGCAGTCGACCTTGAACGGTTCGTTCTTGGCGGTGTTGGAGCCGTTCAAGAGTCCCTTGCCGCCGAAGACCCCGTTCGCGTACGCCTCTTTGAGCGCGTTCTCGAGGACGTGTGCCGCGTGGTGGTACTCGCCGCGGATGAAGATGTAGGCCTTCGAAATCCGGCAGGCATAGCAGCAGATCGCGATGCCCTCGAGCATCAGGTGCGGGTCAAAGTCCATGAGCAGCCGGTCTTTGAACGTGCCGGGCTCGGACTCGTCGGCGTTGATCGCGAGGTAGCGCTGGCCGGCGTCGGGCTCTTTGCCGGTGGCGGCGTCGGCGGTGACCTTGGGAAGGAACGTCCACTTGAGGCCGCACGGAAAACCTGCGCCGCCGCGCCCGCGGAGTGCGGACTTTTTGACTTCGTCGGTGACGGCGTCGGGCTTGAGAGTCAGCGCCTTGCGGAGGCCCTCGTAGCCACCGGTCTTGACGTACTCGTCATAAGAGACGATGTGCCGGCCCTTGGGGTCCGCGTAAGGCCAGCTCGGGATGCGCTGGGTGAGGATGGGGCCGGAGAGGTTGGGGTTGAGGGTTTCGGGCATGGAGCCCGAGTGTAGGAGATTGGATGTGCGATGGCGGATGGCTGGGAGCGGGCAGGAACGTAGAGGCTCTGCTCGGTCTGCTCCGTGTTCCTCCGCTCTCTCTGGCCCCTCTGCGTTCGATCGGGATTGCGAGCCGGAACAACCGCGATCAGTCGGCTCGATCGGGCTGCGCCGGGCGCGGGGTGAGGACGAGGCGGCCGTCTTTCGAGATGATGTCCCGCCTGGAGCCGCCCTTGGGGAGTTCGTACACGAAGAGCGCGCCGTCGGGCGGGGCGTCGAAGGGGCGGAGGCGGGCTTCGAGGTAGTCAGAGTCGTAAAGGGTGAACGAGCTCACGTACGCGCCCCCGGGCGCGAGGTCGGTGCGGACCTTGACCACGTTGCGCGAATCGACGCGGAGGAGTTCGAGGCGGACGGGGACGTCAGAAGCGTTGCGGATGTCCACGCTGTAGTCGTACTCGCGCGGCCCGCTGACACACCCGGGGAGGAGCGCGGCGGCGAGGAGGAGGAAGGAAGCGCGGCGGCGGGAGTTCATGGCAGGGTTCCGTTGTGGCGAGGAGGGCGCGCGGGACGGCCGCAAAGGGTAGAGACGTGCGTGGAGCGCCCGGGACGAAAAAAAGTTCGCGGAATGCGCCGAGATCGCGCGGCGGCGGCGTTCTGGTGTGACGGGCGCTGCCCGACTCATGGAGAACTCAGCATGAACGGTGTGACCAGGATGATCGGGCGGGCGGGAGTCGTGATGCTGGCGGCGGTGGCTTTGAGTGCCGCGCCGTGCGTGCGCGGGCAGCAGCCGGACGTGCCCAAGGGCCTGCGCGCGGCGATGCGGCTGGAGGCGCAGCGGCTGGTGGTCACCGTGGACTTCAAGGGCGGGACGGTCGCGGAGTACGTGGCCGCCCTGAAAGAATCGTGCAAGCCGAGCCCCGTGAACGCCGTCCTGTCGGAGGGCGCGGCGACGGAGAAGCTGGCGCCGATCTCGCTGCGTCAGGCGTCGCTCGCGGCGGCGATGCAGGCGATCCCCGCGGCATCGCAGAGCGGCGTGAACGCGTGGCAGATCGTTCGGCTGATGGATTCACTGCCGGGCGACGGCCCGGCGGGCGCGGACGACCCGGACTCGGCGCCGGTGTACCAGGTGTACCGCGCGCCGCTGAGGAAAGACTCGGGGCCGCAGCGCGTCGTGATGGAGGTCTTCTCGCTGCAGCGGATCGTCGGGCGCGAGGCGGACGCCGCGGCGGCCGAGAAGAAGATCGCCGCGGTGCTGACGGCGGCGCAGACCGCGCTGCGGATGGACGAGCAGCACGGGACCGCGCCGGACATGAAGCTGCACAAGGAGTCGGGGCTGCTCATCGTGCGCGGCGAGCAGGAAGATGTGATGGCGGTGAAGGACGTGATCGAGCGGATGAGCGACGATGCGGGCAAGAACGCCGACGAGACGGCGCAGCGTGAAATCGCGGCGCGCCAGGCGCAGATCAACATCGCCAAGGCCGAGCTGGGCGTGAAGACGGCGCGGAGCCAGCTGGATCTGTCGAGGGCGAAGCTGGGACAGGTGGAGCAGTTGGTCGCGCAGGGGGCGACGTCTTCGACCGAGGCGCTGGAGATGAAGGCCGAGGTGGACCGCCGGGAGGGCGTGCTCGAGATGGCGATACTCGAAGCGCAGTCGGCGCAGGAAGCGGCCAAGCGCGGGACGCTGGGCGTGGTGATGGGCGGCGGGCGATCCGGCAAGGGGGGCGGCGAGGGCGCGGACGTTCAGGTGCTGATCCAGCAGTTGCGGGACGAGAACGCGTCGCTGCGCACGAAGGTGGACGACCTGACCAAGCACCTGCAGAACATGCAGGCCGCGATGCAGGCGGAGCGGGCGAACAATCCCAAGGGGAAGTAGCTCCCTAGGGAAGCAGGGTCGCTCGGGTTCCGCACGTCGCGGAGGGCGCGTGGGTGAAGCGAGGACGGAATCGGCGCGGGGCGTGCCGCCGGACCAAACGGCGGCACGTCTCACGCGCGGAGTGGCGCGGGGAGAGCGCGGCGCGGTTGAGGAGCTTTATCGCGCGTGGTTCGACCGAGTGTTCCGGATGGCGCGGGCGGCGACCAAACGCGATGAGAGTTTCTGCCTGGACGTGGTGCAGGACGTGATGATGCGGGCGGTGAAGAGCATGAAGCCGCTGGAGGGAGAACGCGAGCTGAAGGTGTGGATGGGCCGAGCGACGATCTCGTGCGCGATCGATGCGTTGAGGAGAGAGCAACGCAGAGCGCGCCGCGAGAAGATCGCGGCGAGCAACTCCCCCACTGCGGTGGATGCGGAGCGTTCCGGAATCGATGAGCAGGTCGAGTGGCTGCGCGGGGAGATGGAGAAGATGGGGGCGGAGGATCGGCTGCTCGTGGAGATGAGGTTCGGGCGCGGCAGGACATTGGAGGCCGCGGGCGACGCGCTTGGCGTGAGCGGTGATGCGGCGCACGGGAGATTGAGGCGGCTGATGCGGGCGCTGATGAAGGGCGCGGCGGAGATACTGCCATGAGCGCGAGCGAACGGGCGGGCGTGTGGGAAGCGATGGACGCGCCGGCGGACGATGCGATCGCGCTGAGCGCGGCGGGCGCAGC
>JADMIO010983931.1_pt1 | contig 12789 bp, 9 predicted proteins | sample 8958161 | NCBI WGS metagenome assembly JADMIO01 (sample SAMN16585339, study PRJNA669376) | soil metagenome | isolation source: Crop rotation soil | place: USA: Cullars Rotation, Alabama | collected 2011 | reverse complement strand
GTTCTTATTTAAGAACGGAGAAGTAGTCGAGCAAATCGTTGGATCCGTGCCCAAGGAAAGGTTGGTTGATACTTTTGGCAAACACCTGAGTGCCGAAAGTACCGAAAAACCCGAGGATGCCGTCAAGCCTGATGCCGTCAAGCCTGATGTCGAAAAACCTCAGGACACCGAAAAGAACCAGCAGTAGGCGATTTCTGGTTCTCAAGAATTTTTCAAAACCACGACTCTATACTCACTGAACAAAGCAGCCGAGATAGCAAATTCGGACTTTGCAGACCGTTAGTTACTAATTCGACAGATGAGGGCCGCAACAAGTTGCGGACTGGCGCTGGCGATTGGAGGTTTATTGTGAGTAATGCTTATAGAGCAGAACAACTTGATTCTCATGTTAACGCTGGATTGGCCGCTGAAGGACAACAGTTGGAATATCAACCACAGTTGTTTGCTGCTGGAAATGGCGATTATTTCGCTGCCAAGCAATCCGCAACAGAGCAAGACCTCCATTCCGTGCAATTTGTCGATTCTAAATCTGAAGCTCAGAAGCCCAAGAAAGAGGTTGAACAAAAGCCGGACACCAACGAGGTTGAGCAAAAGCCTGACACCAAAACTGCCGCTCAGGAGGTGAGTGTTCAACCAGTGCAGCCGATGGTGTCGTGGAAAATCGATGTGAAGGACACTCCCGGTGGTGGCAAACATATGGCAATCAAAGGAGTTGGAGAAGGCGAGCTTACCAAACAAACCGATGGTTCTTTTAAGGGAGAACTAGTTGATGCAAACGGCGAGAAAACGCAGGTCAAGATAAACTCTGATGGAACAGTTAAAGTCGAAGTCGATGGCAACGATTACCAGTTCAAGCTAAAACCTGATGGTACCGTTGATAGTGTCACCAGCGGCAACGAGCTCATTCAGCGCACGGATCGCCCTGACGGAACAGGCGAAGTGACATTTAAGGACGGAACTCCATACAAAGCCGGAACGCCCGGCTACAAATTCAAAATCAACGCCGATGGTTCTGAAGAGCGACAATATCAGGATGGAAGCACGGAGCACGCCGCCGAAAACGGTTCTCTCAGGACGTACCCTAACGGCTCGACGCGTGAAGTTATGGCTGATGGCACCACTGTATACAAAGACGCAGTCAACGGTATCGTAGTGCGCGCAACGCCAGATCATATAACAACCATTACATATCCGGACGGCACTAAGATAACAAAACTGCCGAATAATACAACGGTAACTCGCGATCCGGATGGCACCACCAGAACACAAACATGGGATGGCTCCAACACAAAACTCCCTGATGGAACGGTCATCCGCACGACCGCACGTCCCAATGGTGACGTGCATGTTGACGTCATACCTCCAGGGCAGAAACCTGCCGCTCCCCACAAACCGGCTGTTCAACACAGACCAGTGGGACCACGCAAGCCGCCAGAAGGTCCGCAACCGGCAGGCGATGGACAGAGTCCGGCAGACCCGCCGCAAAGACCGGAAGCTGAAGCGCAAAGGGCTGGCAAATCTGCCGATGGGCGAATTGCCCCTGATGGTTCGCAGCTATACGATTATGCCGATCAGAAACCGCCGGCAGATAAACAAAAGCGCCACTAATCGTAGTGCCGCTGAGACCGGCACTGCCTGGACTGTGTGCAGCCCGAGTTGAACTCGCTTCTCTAGCCAATTTGGTCAGTCATTAAACTCGTCATGTTCAGGAATTCGTAGATGTTGAAACGAGATAGCGGTAGGTTTGCCGATTATTGGAAGCTGATTTAGCAAAGGAACTGCGCTTGCGTCGATCAATGGCTTCATAAGATAATTCGCACGAATTCTGTATTGAAGAATCTCCTTCGCCAATCCGGATGAGGGGAGAGTTTCTCGCTTGCTGGCGGTACGATATATGATCACTCTGATTTCGCCCTTCGAATTCGATTTGACAAGATTTAGTTGAAATGGCTCTGCTCCCGGTTCAACTTTGATCAGATGCGCAACATTATCAGAACGCATTTTTTCATTGCTCTCGAACAGAACCTGCTCTGCTCTCTCGAAGTTCATTGCTTGGGAAGCCTTATCGGCAGCCACGCTTGATGCAATGAAGGCGTAAGTGAAGGCGACTCCGAAATTGAGGAAGCAGAACACTGGAAAAACAATGCAGATGCAAAACGCATAGAATGCGGCACCAAATTCGGTGACCGAGTAGCCAGCACAAGCCCGTCGCCTTCGATTGGAAATCATAACCCACCCCCAGCGCTGGCTGTATTCAGCGACCTGGGGCTGCAGATTTCCACTTCCAACGCCAGCCGAGAACGGTCATAGCGGCTGCCCGCCTTCTCCAGAACACGTTGTGATTCGTCTTGATTCCGGTCCACAATAAGAAGTGATGGCATCGGCTGACCGCCGTGCTTGCCACCATTTGTTCTGCCAAGTCTGTGAACTTGATCTCGCAATCTGATTGTCCACGTCGCGCCACCGGTATTGATGGCGTCGAAGGCGACTGTATAAAGTTGTCGCTCGTACGCAGTCTGCATGGTAAATGGATAACTTCTTGGACAGTCGATCGTTACTTGCCCGCCTTGATCTATTGAAAGAAGAAATGTGTTTGTTGAGTGTTGATGGTTGAACCGATAGTCCAGTGCGCTGATCACTGAGTCGTGCTGCGGTTTTGCGTGCGCAGTGCGCAGCCAGTCGAAGAACGCTCGTGTAAGTGCGTATCGGACAGTCATAAACGGCTTGCCCGGGTTCTCCTTCAAGACTGCATTGGGCTCATTGGGATAATCGCCACCAGATGCGGTGTACATAGGAATATTCTTCAACAAATATTCCGAGGTCAAAAGTTCTCTAATCGAATTGATGTTCGAGGGGGCGCCGTCCGGCAGGCGCAGCACCATATATGATGCTGGAACCTTGTCTTCGATATAGGCCGGCTGCGCGCAAGCGATTGATTGAATCGACGTGTTCGAATCGGGCCTGGTGAGTTGAGCGTCGAGTTTAACGACGCTGCAGTTACGGGCTATATCGAATTTTTCGAAGAGTGATGATTCTACGAGCCCCGCCTGTTTGCCCATTCCGGCGAAATGGAAACTCTCGCCGAATGCGGGTACGTCAACGAAGGCGGGATACTGCTTGCCATAAAGCAGAACGTCATCGAGTGCGGCGCAATTGTCGGCGCCGGGCAGCGGAGTGTTGGTGGTTCCTTCACCATCGAGCCACCCAAGCTCGGCCTTGAGGCTTTCCATCTTCCACCCGAGCGCACTGGTGAGCTGCTCGGCGTTTCTTTTATATATCGCCTTTGCACTCTCCAGAGGATAGACGCGCACGCCATGAATGTCGCGAGCAATTAACTCGTCATCCTCCTCCTTCTCCGTTTCACGCAATGAGTATCTGAGTACGCGCGAGAGTTTTTTTACGGCAGCGCGTGCGGCTGCCAGATCTTCTTGCGCGCATTCGATGGCTTCGTTGGTTCCTATCGTATGAGCGACGATCAACTCCATCCTCGCTGTGGCGAGAATGGTATTAGCGCCGGTGACTGGCAGCGGGTAGCCGTCGCGAACACGCGTGCCGTCGCCTATTGGTGGTTGGTCGGAGAGTGCCACGAAACCCCAGTTAGGATCGTCGATCACGATTCGGGACATTTCGCAGGATGCCCCAAGTGCTGCGGCTTCTAGCGCGCACTTGTTTCTGTAGCTGACGATCCAATTCATGCAGACGTTCGCGAACAAACTCCATATCACAAGGAGCATGGCAATCAGTCCCACATAAAGGACGTAGAAACTTCCTTTTCTATTGCGATGGTGTTGCTGCAACTTCATTCGATCTTGAAACACCTGAGGTTTATGTTGAAACAGCCGAGTGTTGCACTACATATTGATCGCAGTCTATGTACTTACCGTGAAGTTGTCGTGAAGCGGGCGTTGCCTGAATGTTCGCGTCAGGCTGCGCGAAATGATGTGCTGTGAAATTTTTCTTGCGACTTCACGTACGCTTCACTTTAGCCTCACAAAGAATTCACGTTATCTGAATAGAGTTGAGGCACATGGAACAAAGCAACCCATAGAAAGGTTGCGATCAAGTCCCCGAGCGCGACAGCTGGTCTAAGCTGTCGGGGCATTGTTGTGTTTCGTTTTCGTTTCAGCGTTTCAGGCTCGAGCGACGGTCGTTGTACAACGCCGGCGTTCAAAAACGTCTGTCCATAGTGGGAGAAATTCAGATGACCAAATCGATTAAGTTCAAGTTGAGGCTGATTGCAGGCCTTTTGTGCGCAGTCGCTTCGACGCTGACAATTGCTGTCGATGCGCAAGCGCGGAATTTGTATGTGTCGCCTTATGGAGATAACAGCAGTGGTGCGACGTGGACAACAGCGTGGCAGTCGTTCCTTAGTATTGATTGGAACCAGGTGGCAGCCGGCGATCAAATCATCGTAGATGGTGGCGCGACGAGTACAACGTATTCTGGGGCGTTCACAATTCCAGTCAGTGGAATTGCTATTAAACAAGCCGGTGGAGCAGGGCGAAATGGGCAAGTCATTATTAATGGTAGCGGACCTCCTCAACAAACTGGTGTCAACATCACAGGATCGAACGTTCAAATTCTGGCGACCAGAAGATCCGGAATTAAGGTAACGGGCTTTGCTGGTGAATGCGTAAAGGTTCAGACAAACGGAAATGTCCTTCGCAATGTTGAACTCGGTCCAGTATTTGGATTTCCTCCCTACGGTGGTGGCAGGGTTGGTGCCCTAGTTTTTGGTGGCAACAATAATCATTTCGTGAATTGTGATCTCAGAGATACGTCAACATGCGCTTACGAACGCCCTGTCGGCGGCGTTCAGAACGTCACCGTTTTTCGCGATTGCACGTTCGGTACCCTCGGATACGGATGGTGGCAGCAATGGGGCGTCGGCATTTTTGGCGCTAGACCTGGTGCTTCGCCGGTTGATTCCACGATTCATGCACGTTCCTGCGTATTCGGACCGATGCTCAATAAAGGTGTCGATATCCTGCAAGGACGCTGGGCGCTGGTCGACGACCTGTTCCTCGGCTCCAATGTCGCAAACATTTCATTCGAGCCGGCGGCTGGTTCCACAGCCAGAGTCAACGTGGACAACTGCACAATTTACGCTCCGAACTACTCGGGACCAGCGCAATATGCAACGTATTTCTATAGCATATCGAGCAATGGTAACGGCACTCTTCGCGTGAAAGATTCCATCGTATATGGTGGCTCGGTGCATGTTCCGACAATGCAAGTAATCAACGCTGGTGGCAATTTCCAATACCACGTCACCGGCAACACGACGGCTCTTGCATCCGCAATCGTCGATCCGCAGTATGCCGACGAGACAGTTCTGTGGCGCCCCGTAAACGGCTCCACGATTTCGCCCAGGGCATGGACGACACAGAGTTTCGCGCTCACCAGCACTTCACCTGCGATTGGCAAAGGCTCGAGCATTACACAGGTGTCGTCAATCGTCGCCCCATACGGTCCCGATAGAGGATTCCCGCCGCTCGGCGGTCCGTAACGCGGTATCCGAAGTCCTCGATCACAAATGTCCCAATTAGATCACAAGGTTTAACCCCAACCACAAAATCCCTGTTCCGTAAAACCGGCAGGGATTTTGATTTGCGTCCCCTGTTCCAAAAATTATTTACCGGTAAGAATGCAACTTCAGGCGAAGCAGTATCGTCTCAGTGCCTGACTCTCCCAAGAGTCTTAGTAAATCGGCTCTGCATGGGCAATTCAAGACAAAGTATTGAAAACTGTTTGTGAGAACGCTTTAATTCGTGAATTGTTCTTTGCATCCTTAATCTACACGCAGCTTGAAACTGGTCAAAACATAACTAGAACTAAACTTTAGAACCCACATGGTTTCTAAGTGCTATGGTTTAATTCTCTATGTACGCCAGCACCGAATGTGAGACCGCTCTTAGATTCGGCGAGGCGAACGATGCGCATGCTGCAATGGAATCCTGAGCTAACGAGCTCAATCGTTTGGTACGAATGAAAGTACTCGATCTATTTCTACTAAAAGAGTTTCTGACGCCGTTTGTCTTCATCCTCGTGATCATGGTCGGCGTTTGGATGGGCTCTTCCTATTTGCAGGATTTGTTTTCCATGATGGCGGTCTACGGGCTGCCGCTTCACTATGCCGGCATCATCATGCTGTTGCGCATACCGTTTATCGTAGCCGCTGCCATGCCTGCATCTATTGTCGTTAGCGCGGTCATAGCTCTGGGTCTGAGCCGCCAGGGCGAACTGAAGTTTCTCAGAACAAACGGCGTCAGCGTATTTCGAATTCTCGCCACACCGATCGCTCTTTCTCTGGTGCTCACGTTACTAACTTTTCTGCTGTCCGAGTTTGTTGTGCCCGCAGCAACAATAGCTACGAAAAAGATTTTGTTCCTCGGAATGCACAAGGGCACATCGCCTCTCGGTGCCAACAGAACGATGGCGTCGTCGTTTCAGCCCAATGGCATGATTGAGCGAGTTATTTACCTGGCTAATCCCAATCAACGACCGCTTGGAAGCGTCGTCATGCTCAATTTCGAGAAAAACAAACCGATGAGTTTGATGTGCGCTCCAAAAGCACAATGGGAGCATGGCGACTGGATTTTGAAAGAGGGTCACACGTTCGAGTTTGGTGGCGAAGAAAAACGGAAGTTGACGTTCCAGAAGATTGTCATTCCAGGCCCGGCTGAAGATGACTTCAAAAGCTTGTTTGAAAAGAATTCGCACAAAGAGATGGGCTTCTTCGAACTCAGAGAATATCTGAATAAAAAAGAAAAGCAGCTGAACAAGAGGACATTTCTCGAGATCTCAACGCGACTCTGGGACAAATTGTGGTCGCCGTTCGGTTGCATTTGCATGCTTCTTGCCGGCAGTATCGTTGTCCTTAACACCAATCGTAAATCGATTTTCCACCCTGTGTATCCGGCGCTTATACTCATCGTCTACTACTTCATGCGTGGCTTTACGATTGGTCTTGCAGAGAATGGACGTCTGGCTCCCGTTAGCATCGCTACCGCGATTCCAGCCGTACTGGTTGGAACATTCGTCACCGTATACCTCCTGTGGAAGAGCGGTGAATGGAACCCCGAGGGCAAAAAGAAACGTCCGGTGCCGCAGCAAGCCAACCCTGCCAGAGTCGAGCAAAGAGAACCAGTTGCTCCTACGAGACGCACCAGATAGTTCGTGACATCGAATAATCCGTGCCATTGCATCTGGTGGCGCATGTATAATTAAATCAATTGGTCTCACGTGTTCCACTCCGTTGCCGTCGAACAATGTCAAACTTCGTCATTCGTCTAGCCACCACTGATGATGCTATCTCTATTGCCGGCGTCCATCAGATCTCGAGACAATTAGCCTATCGTCTCATTCTTTCCGAAGAGTTGTTGAATGCGCAGACGCTTGCAGATCGCGAAAAATATTGGAAGGAACAAACAGCCCTCGCATCGGCATCCGATGCTGAGATCTATGTGGCGGAGTCTAGTGAGGCGAACGAGGGACAGACCGCTTTATCGCCAGTGGATGACGCTCGAATCGTAGGTTTTATCGTTCTTTTCAAACATATAGATCCGAGTGGCTTGAACAGTGGCGATCGTGTAAAGGGCAACGACGCCGATGGCGAGATCGATCGCATCTACGTGCATCCGGATTTCATGGGCAAAGGCGCGGGCAAGGCGTTGATGTGTCACGCGCTCGAACGGCTCAAAGCGCTTGGATGCAAGAAAGCGTTTCTCTGGGTCTTCGAAGCGAACACAACCGCGCGCGAATTCTACCAGGCGATGGGCTTCTCGACTGACGGCGACAGACGCCAGATCAAGCCGTATCCACATGATCTTTTATATACGCGGGCTCTATGATTTAGATTCGCGTGATTTAGATCGGCGGACTTTGTGATTTATTTTCGCGGACCTTGGGATTCAGATTCGCGAACTTTGTGACTTTGTTTGGAGGGCTCGATATTCCAGCTCGTCTTCTATTATTGTCTCGCGATGAAGATCGGCTTGTTTCTTGATTTTATCGGCGGCCGCAATCGCTCCATTTTTTCGCAAAAATGCCGCGTAGTCGTCCCAGAGTTGCAAGCCGTCAAGAAACTGAGGACGCTTACTCGTCTCTATGGCGTCAGCATACGCCTGAGCCGCGTCGCGAATCATTCCCTTGCGCTCGAACTGCTTTGCTAGTTGGTGTAGCCGCCTCGTTTGCCTTAGATTTTGCGTTGGGCAAAATGGAACGCCGATCTCCGATTTGAGCGGCAGCTCGATTGAGGGCGTTCCATTACTCAAAGGAACATAAAGCAGCGCTGCCGTGAACGACGATACGCACAAGGCTGTGCCCAGAAGTGCTATGCGGTTGGACCAGGCAATCTTTACCAAGGTTCTGGACTCCTCTTTGGTGCCGCTTGATAACCATTATAGCTTGCCGCTGGCGTGTAAGAACTGGCGCGGATTCAATGATTCTATTGTGTTGAAACTGTATTATTTAGGAACGTTTCGTGCCGACCGGGAGTACTCACAATTGAAAGCTCGCCTGGCGGCACAACTGTTCCTCATAATTTCGATTCCGATCGTTGTTCAGATCGTTCAATTTGCGATTCTGGGTCACCTTCAGGCGCAGGCCGAGCCGGACGCGGCAAAGCTCGAGCAAAACAAGCAGCATACGGCTTCCCTGTTGCGCCTGCAGCACGATGTTTTGCATATCTGGTTCAATGGATATCGCGATGCTAATTACACCGGGACCAGGGACTTCGACAAGACGCATGCCGACGCTCTGAAGCGAATCGGAGAGCTGAAGGAGGTCTTGCGCGAAAACTCAGAGGCTGTCGAGTTTTTTAAGCGCTTCGAGCTGCAGCTCAAACGTTCGGATGAGCCTTCGAAAGCGCAGGAACAGTTGAATTCAGCGGCTGGCAATCGGCCCGACTCCTCTGATGGACGCGAGTATGACGCCATTCTGGCGCTCGAAGAGGATTACCGGACGATCGGAACTTTCGTCAATGCGATGGTTGCGGATACCAATCAAATTTCGGAACGTCTTAGCGAACTCGATCAAAATTACCAACGCGTTCTCATAATTGGTGCGATTGTCGAGTTCTTCTTGATTGTGTTTGCAGCGTGGTGGTTCCGCCGTGCGGTGGCGAAACGGTTTCAAATCATGGCTGACAATATGCTGGGAATGACGTTCAGCCACAAGGTGGGGCGAACACTTCACGGTAATGACGAACTCGCCGATCTCGATCGCGCCTTTCGAGATATGGCTGCTAAAACGGCGATAGCCCTGCGCGAGGAGCAGGCTGTCGCTGAGAACGCGACCGATGTGATCTGCTCGCTCGACGAGCGGCTTGCTTTTACCGATGCGAATCGCGCATCCGAAGCTGTTTTTGGTTACTCGCCCGACGAACTCATTCAGCGCCGTGTCGCCAATTTTATCGATGAGGATAGCGGCAAAGTCGCCGCGCATTTCGAGCGTGCCAAAGCAGGTATCGAAGAACCGCTCGAGGTGCGGGTGAAGCGCGCCGATCGTCATGTTGTAGACACCATCTGGTCTGTGCGCTGGTCGAAACAAGACGAATCGTATTTCTGTGTTGTGCATGATAATTCCGTTCGAAAAGAGAACGAGCGATTGCGTAACGATCTGATTCGACTGATCAGCGATGATCTCAGGTTTCCGTTGTTTGCCGTGAAAAACTGCCTTAACCATCTGAAGGCAGGCATGTATGGCGAGCTTAGCGAGAAAGGAATCAAGTATCGTTCTAACGCCAGCAAAGCGACAAGCCAGATGCTCCAACTCATAAACGATCTCCTCGATATCGAGCACATGGAGTCAGGTAATCTCTCACTGGAACGCAAGTCGGAGAGAGTGACCAGAATTACGGAGCAAGCCATCGTTCAAGCAAGCGGATTGGCGAACAAAAATGGTGTCACGCTTGAATCGAAAGTCCAGGAGAACATACGCGTCTTTGCTGATGCAAACCGAATGATACAAGTGCTCACAAATCTGTTGTCGAATGCGGTGAAGTTTTCACCACTGGCCAGTACCGTGACGCTCTCTGCCTTTCAGAGTGATGATGGAACCGTGGAGTTCTCTGTAATCGATCGCGGAAGGGGAATTCCCAAGTCCGCGTTGCCGTTTATTTTCGAACGATTCCGTCAGACCGAAGTTGCTGACGCGACAAAGAAAGGTGGCTCTGGGCTTGGGCTGGCAATCTGTAAAGCACTCGTAGAATTACACAATGGTGAGATAACAGTTGAGAGTGTGGAGAATGAAGGAACTACCTTCACCTTTCGAATCCCGGCAGCTGACCAGCAAGAGAGCACCGCCACTGGTGCGTCGCCTGGACCTTCGGCAGTCCAATTTTCGCCAGAGGAACTTTCGGATGAGGACTTTTCCGATGAGGATTTTTCCGATGAGGACTTTTCCGATGAGGAACTTTCCGATGAGGAACTTTCCGATGAGGAGGACTCTGAGTGAAGTTCACCAGCTTATTGTCGAAAGGAATGGTCGCGATCACGGCGCTGGTCGTCGTGCAGATCGCTCTATTCCTCGTTCTTGCTGGATTGCAACTCGACCTGAAACATTCGACCGAAAATGCTCGACGTTCTACCTTGATCGGCAACAACCTCTCACAGACTTACAAGTGGATTGCCGAGATGATCAAGGTGAGAAACACGCCGGAACTTGTCGAAGACTTTCCCAAAATGCGGCAGCGGTTGCTTGCTCTATTCGCCGAATTGAGGGGTCTTCTTACGCCTAAAGAGCAAGAGCAATTGCAGCTAGCCCAACTCGAAGCTGATTCCAACGAGATCTTCTACTGGTTGAAAGGCGTCAACACGCAGGAAGAGATCGATCGCATGGTCAAGATTGGCGCTCGCATTATGGAGCGCTATGATAAGTTCATAGAGTTGAGTGAACGCGAGGACCTAAAGGCAAGCCAGATTGCGAAGCATCAGCAGAATGCTCGCGATGCCTCGAGTATCATCATCAAGATAGGAATCGTGATGCAGGTCCTGCTCCTAGTATGTATTTCACTGTGGATGCGATACGATATTTCCACCCGGCTTGCGGCATTGAAGGAGAACTTGACGCTCTTCGCTGAACAGAAGGCTCTGCACCCGCGCGTAGGTGGCAAAGACGAAATCGCCCGTCTGGACTCGGCGTTCCATAAGATGGTCGAATCGGTCAACGATGCTGCTAATAAGAAGAAAGCTATTTTCGATAACGCCAGCGACGTGATTTGCAGAGTCGATGAAAAGCAAAACGTGCTCGCCGTTAATAAGGCATGTGAAACAGTTCTCGGTTATGAGCCCAAGGATCTGATCGGCAAAAATATCGAATACATCATTTTAGATGATGATAGAGCACGGATGCGAAAACAGTTTGCCGAAGTCGCCGGAGCCAAAGGTGCCGACGAGAAGGGTGCCAAAGAGAAGGGGCACCAGCAAGAACAATTCGAAGTGCGTGTGCGTCGTAAAAATACATCTGTCGTCGAAACGCTCTGGTCTGTTCAATGGTCTGAGGCAGAACGTTCTTCCTTCTGCGTCGTCCACGACATCACCGTGCGCAAGCAAGCAGATCGCCTGCGTCAGGAGATTCTGCAAATGGTCAGCCATGATTTGCGGACACCGCTTGCCACCGTCAGTGGTTTCTTCGAGATGGCAGAGGAGGGCTTCGTCGGAAAACTTTCGGCTGAAGGGATGAAAGACGTTTCCGGCTGCCTGACTGCGAGCGCGTCGATGGTGGAGTTGATTCGCAATCTTCTCGATATTGAAAAAATTGAAGCGGGGATGTTGGAGTTAGATAGAAAGAACCTTCCACTCATCGAACTCTTCGTTCAGGCGGTGGGTGCTGTGATCTCCGATGCCGAGGAGCGATCTGTCAAGATTCATGCTCCTGAAGATGCCGTCTGGAACGTCTATGTCGATGAGGATCGCTGTGTGCAGGCCCTCACCACACTTCTCAAGGAAGCTATCAATTCATCACCTCCTGGCTTGAGTGTCATCCTCGATGCGTGCACCATGGGTGATGACTTTATTGAAATTCAAGTTGTCGATCATGGCCAACTCGTTTCGGATGAACTTCGGCAGATGATTTTCGATCCTTTTGCGCAAATGAGCCTCCCAGGACACAAGCAGGCTCGTGGCAGCGGAATGGGTCTGGCGGTATGTAAAGCACTCATAGAGCTTCATGGTGGCGCCATTAGCTTTACTTCGCAAGAAGGTGCCAACAAGTTTGTATTCACACTACCGACCAAGCCATCACTTCCCCTAAGTGATGGCTGATCGTAGGCTCATGGACCACTCAGATGGAATGCAAGCCGAGAGCTAGAAAATGCTGTCGAACAGTCCGCCAAGAATTCGACCGATCGGATCGCGGGGACCATGATTACCTTTCTTGTCATCATCGCCGCCATGGAAAATGTGCAGCGGATCCAGGAATTCCGATGGCGATGGTGGTCTGAAGTCTTTTATTATGTCCAACGGATCTGGCGGTGTTGGAAGTCTATCTAGAATACCAAGCGGATCTGGCGGTGTAGGAAGGTTCTCGAATAGTTCTCGTGGACTTGGGGGTGTAGGAAGTTTTTCGAAGAGATCGCGTGGGCTTGGCGGTGTAGGTAGGTTCTCGAAGAGATCGAGTGGGTTCGGCGGTGTAGGAAGATCATCAAACAGATCAAACGGATTTGGTGGCCTCAAATGTTTGAAGAGATTATGCGGAGCCGGAAGCTTGTGGAATACATCTCCGGGATGCGGAAAACGCGGATGAGGAAGTCGCGGAAGATCATTGAAGACGTCCCCTGGATCTGGC
>JADMIO010690539.1_pt1 | contig 12789 bp, 9 predicted proteins | sample 8958161 | NCBI WGS metagenome assembly JADMIO01 (sample SAMN16585339, study PRJNA669376) | soil metagenome | isolation source: Crop rotation soil | place: USA: Cullars Rotation, Alabama | collected 2011 | reverse complement strand
CGTCGCTCAGGATCTCGCGGTGGATCGCCAACTCATCAATCATCCCGCGGAAGCTGTTGCCCGGATTGCCGCCCTGCGATGAGCCGACCCAGATCGCGTCGTTGTCCACGACCGGCGCTTCGGTCGTGGGTCCGCCCATGTCCCAGGCGCCCTTGGTCGGCTTGCCGTCCAGCCAGCCGCGGATGCTTTTCGGATCGCCGAAGCGATAAGCAACGGCAACGTGATGCCATCCGCTGCCGGGGACCAGGCCGCTGGAGGCGGTCCAGCGATGCCAGTGGGCATCTTTGGCGACGGCTTTGTCTTTTGTGATTGGCGTGGCGAAGAGGAAGCTGGCGCGGGCCTGGCCGGCAACTTCGCGCATGCGCAGCGCCCAGTTCTGATTGTCGCGCGCGAACCCGGGATCGCCGGTTCGGCCTTTGCCGATGAGGTAGAGGTTTTCCCCCTTCTTCGCGTCGGCCATGTTCACCCACGCTTCGAGGGTGATGGCGTCGCCGTTGGTGAAATCAAAGGGACTGTTGTCGCTGGGATCGAAGAAGGAGAAATGCGCTCCGCTGCCGTCAAATTTGACGGCGGTATTGGAAGGCTCGAAGTCCGGAAACTCCGGCGGCCGCGGCCCGGGAATGTCCCGGTGAACGCCGCCGTGTGCGATCAGCCGGGTCGTCTCCTCCGAGCCGAAGTGCCAGTTGGCGATGGGATCGGCGCAGACGATCCCGGCAAAGCCGAGAAGCGCCACACTCGCAAGACAGGCGCATAGAGGTTTGCAGAGCCTACTGAAGATCACACGATTCCCTTGTTTTTGCGACGGAATGAACCACACACCGGGCCATACCGCGGCTGGAATGTTTCTGTTGCCTGCATGAGAGCAATGTCCCAGTGGCATGGCAACGCGCCGTGCGAACGCCGGCACTGCTTTCGGTGCCGGGAGCCAGTGAGCCCGGCAGTGCGAGCACTGCCGGCGTTTTAAAGCGCGCAACCGAAGAGCATTACCGTCACCGCTTGTACCACGCGGGTGTGCCAAACCACTCGTCCATCTCGCGATCAAATTTCGCGACGATCTCAGACGGCTCGAGAAGTCGACCCTGATCGTTCGTGCGCTCGATCCAGCGATCGAGGTCGATCCGAAGCCGCCGCAGAACCCGCTGGTGCTCTACGTCATTCGATGCGGCAAGGTTGTGAATTTCATACGGGTCATTCTGCAAATCGTACAGTTCTTCATCCGGGAGCCTCGGCGCCATCAGCGCCTCCTGCGGCGGCATCAGCTTGCCTTGGGCATGAAGCTCACGCAGGAGCGGCATGACCAGGAAACACTTTTCCTTGTAGCGGTTGAGCGCTGTGAACGGACGGTCGGGCATGAAATTTCGGATGTAGCGATACCGGCTCGTGCGAACGGTGCGGATCCGCTGGACCGTTTCGTCGATGCGATCGCGCGCGCTGAACGCCATCTCGCGCGGCGGATCGGCGTTCGGGCCGAAGAGATTCCGCGACTGCATGCCCGCCGGCTTCTCGATCCCGGCGATGCCCAGGGTCGTCGCAGTCAGGTCCAGCAGGCTGACCACCTGCTCGCTCACAGTGCCCGGCTTGTACTGCGACGGCGGCGCGAAATTCTTTGGCCAGTGCACGATCAGCGGCACCCACAGCCCGCTGTCATAGCACCAGTGGATTCCCCGCGCCTCCAGCCGTCCGTTGTCGGCGAACAGGATGATCACCGTGTCGTCCGCCAACCCCTCCTGTTGCAGTTTCGCGAGCACTTTGCCGAAACGCAGGTCCATGCCGGAAACCGAATCGTAAAAGCGGGCGCACTCCTGCCGCGCAATCGGGTGATCAGGGTAGTACGGCGGCACGGTCAGCTTTTGCGGATCGGCCAATTTCGGGTTCTCGTCTTCGCTGGTCCACTTCACCCGCGGCACATTCGCCAGATGCCCGCCATAGATGTCGTACTCCACCTCGACGGAGTTCACCTGAGCGTAGAACGGCTGGTGCGACTTGAGGTCCGACCAGTCTGATGACTCAAACAGAGGCGGGTCGATCGTGAAATTGAGGTCCACTTTGCCAGTGCCGATCGGCGCACCGTCCATGGTCTTTACGTTTGCGGTGAAATAGCCCGCGTCGCGCAGACGGTGAGTCAGCGGACGGACTCCCTCAGGAAGCCGATAGCCATCATCGCGGTGTGAGCGGGCATTGTGGGCGCCGATCGTCGTCTGGTACATGCCGGTCATAAACGCCGATCGACTGGCGGAGCAGACCGGCGCGGTGCAGAAGGCCTTGCTGAAGTTCATTCCCCCGCGCGCCAATCGATCCATGTTGGGCGTGCGCACCTGCGTCTGGCCGAAGCATCCGAGGTCCGACGGCGCGATGTTTTCCGCAACCAGCCAGAGGATGTTCGGGCGCTTGGCAGGTTGCGTCGAATGCGCCCGATCAGCGCCGGCGCAGGCAATCATGAGCAAAGTTAAACAGCCGATCCGCAGCAAGGGCATGAGCATTCCTCGCAAAGGCTTGCAGGTCCGAAAAGGCAATAGTACACCGGATTGGTACATCCGCGGCGCGGCTGATTCCCTCCGTTGACAGTTGCGCCAACAGGAACGCAGAATTGCCGACTCATTCAACCTCAGGGAAAAGGAGATCCGTCATGGCAGCGCAACCGAAAAAGCACGGAACAGGAAAAGTGAAGCCCGGAGACGTCAGCCAGCGCGTTGGCGTTGAATCCATCCGTGCCCGCGGGGTCAACGTCGAAGAGCTGGTCGAGAAGCTGATCGATGCGGCCGGCGCCGAGTTCACGACCTACTACTATTACACGATTCTCCGCATGTATCTCGCGGGCAGCGAAGATTACAAAGAGATTTGCGAAGACGCGCGGCTGGAAGATCGAGCGCATTTCGAGTTGATCACGCCGAGGATCTACGAGCTGGGCGGCAGCATTCCGCGCGATATCCGCACGTTTGCGGACCGGGCCGGCTGCCCCGATGCCTTCCTGCCCGACGACCCGACGCCGGCGAATATTCTGACCGTGTTGCTGGAGGCGGAGCGATGCGCGATTCGTACCTGGAGTGAGATCTGTGATCTGACCTTTGGCAAGGACCCGCGCACCTATGACATGGCATCACGCATCTTGAACGAAGAAGTCGAGCACGAGGCCTGGTTCATCGAGCTGCTGGCCAAGGAGCGCGACAACAAGGTGATCCCGTCCGGCCACTTCCGACGGGGCGAGCCGGGCGACGCGCCCTACAGCAAGAACCGCGGGTTCTACAATCCATAATGGCATCGTACGAAGTGAAGCTCGTCACGCCGGACGGAGAGAAGGTATTCCGGTGCGACGAGAACGCCTACCTCCTGGAAACTGCCGAGGCCAACGGGATCGCTCTGCCTTCGACCTGTCTGCAGGGGTGGTGCATCACCTGCGCGGGTCGGATCCAGAGCGGCCAGGTGGACCAATCGGAGGCGGTCCGTTTTTACCGGCAGGACGGCGAGGCGGGTTTCGTGCTGCTCTGCTGCGCGTATCCCCGTAGCGACCTGACGATCCTCACCCATCAGAAGGGCGCGATGCGCGAGCACCGCGTCGCCAATGGCCTGCCCGCGCCAATGGGTTGAGCGACGCTTTCTGGGCCGTCGAGAATGCCATCGCTCGCTAAGATCCGTGCATGGCCCAGTTGAAGGACAAGGTCAAGTTCACCCTGGACGAGTCGCGTATCCTGATCCTGGGCGGGCAGGTGCTGGTTGGGTTCAGCTACGAATCCTTTTTTCAGAAAGGATTTGAGCCGCTCACTGCTGCCTCGAAATACCTGGAGATTGGATCGCTGTGCCTCCTGCTCCTGGCGCTGACGCTGCTGATGGCGCCAGTCTCGCGTCATCAATTGGTAGATGACGGTGAAGCCACCGCCGCCCAGCACCGCTTCTCCTCCCGGACATTGGGATGGGCATTGCTGCCATTTGCGGCGGGCCTGGGCACCTCGCTGTACATCGCGGCTGCAACGCTTCAGATGCATGCCGCCGGCATCGCGGGAGGCTCCACCGCGGCGGGACTGGCGGTGTTCCTGTGGTATGGCCTGGGGATGATTTACCAACCGATGTCGAAAGGAAGCGAAGAGCAAAAACCTCAGGAGAAAACGGAGCTGAAGGACAAGATCGACCACGCCCTGACCGAAGCGCGCATGGTCTTGCCGGGCGCGCAGGCGCTGCTTGGGTTTCAGTTCCTGGCGATGCTGACCGAGAGCTTCAGCCGGCTGCCCTCGTCGTCGAAATATGTTCACCTCGTGAGCCTGGGGTTCACGTCTCTGACTGCCATCCTGCTCATCACGCCGGCCGCGTTTCATCGCATCGTGGAGAAAGGCGAGATGACGCCGCGGCAATACCGTCTGACCAGCCGATTCGTGCTGGCTGCGATGGGGACATTGGCGCCGGCAATTACCGGGGATCTGTTTGTCGTGATACGCATGGTGAGCGATTCCGCACGGGCCAGCATAGTGGTCAGCGCGGTGACGCTCCTGGTCTTCTACGGCTTCTGGTTCGCTTTGCCGCTCATTCAGCGGAACAAAGCATAGGCTGCAGCCATCACTTGCCGGCGCTGGCGCCGCTGCGCAAGTGTTCGTCGAAGAACTCGATCACCTTCTTCACAATCTCTTCGTGCGTCGGCTGAATATCCCGGCCCATGGTGCCGTGGACGCCATTCTTGACCATCACCAGCGTGGCGGAGACCCCGGCGGCTTTCAGTTGTTTCTCGAGCAGCTTGGATTGCTCTGGATTGACGAGCGGGTCCTTGTCGCCCTGAATAATCAGGAACGGCGGATCGTCCTTTGAAATGTACGTGACCGGGCTGGCCTGCTTCAGATTGGCTTGGTCGCCGAAGAGATTCCGGATTTTTTCGTTGCCCGTCAACCGCGTCATGTCGGCCGGTCCGAAGAAATCGACCACCGCCTGGACGCGGCTGGACTGATCCGGATAACCGCCATCGCCTTCGAGCTTGGCGCTGGCGTCGGCGGTGCCGAGCAGAGCCACCAGATGCCCGCCGGCGCTGCTGCCCCAGGTGCCAATCCGAGCGGGATCAATGTTGTACTTGGTCGCGTTGGCGCGAAGGAAGCGCACTGCGCATTTGCAGTCATTGATGTACGCCGGCCACTTGTACTGAGGCCCAAGCCGGTAATCGACCGCGGCCACGACATAGCCGCGCGCCAGCAACTCGCCGGCGATGTTGGCAAACCAGCCGCCGGAGGTCTTGTCCCCCTTCTCCCAGCCGCCGCCATGGATGTAAACCGCGCACGGCGCCGCTCCGCTCGATTCCTTTGCGGCCGGACGATAGATGTCCATCTTCAGATCGATGTCGCCGCCTTTGCCGTAGACGACATCCCGATCCACCGTGCCGCCCGACGGCAGTGGCACGGGGGCGGATCGCACCTGCTGCGCGGGATTACGCTCTTTGCGCGCAGGCCGGTTATCCGGCGGCGTGCCTGGCTTGGCAGATTCGGGCGACGCAGCATAGACCGGCAACGCCATGAGGACCGCTATCGTGAACGTACGGATTCCCACTTTTTGCATGTTGTTTCTCCTGTCGTGCCGATCGGCGTCCTTTGCTGAAACGCTCATCGCTTGCAGGTATTCTCTGCATTCGCGTCAATCCGACAACAGGCGCCGGCGCGAGGCGGTAGCCTCAGAGACGAGTTGGTCAACTCTTATCGCGGAAAATCATGATGCCAAAGCTCACCTTCGTCCTCTTTCTCATTGCCGCTCTTTTCACGCTCCGGATGACCGGCGCCGCCCCGGCAACAGATCACGTCTTGGTGCTCATCAGCGTCGATGGGTTGGCCCATTACTACCTCGACGATCCGAAGGCCGAGATGCCGACGATTCGGCAACTTGCCGCCGAGGGCACCCGTGCCGAGAAGATGAAATGCTCCATGCCGACGGTGACCTGGCCGAATCACACGACGCTGGTGACCGGCGTTCCCGCCGGCCGGCATGGGGTCATCGCCAACAGCTATCTCGAGCGGCAGACCGGCAAGGTGATTTCGCTGATTCCCGACCCGGTTTTCAACAAGGACGAGATCGTCAAGGTGCCAACGGTCTATGACGTGGCGAAAGAGGCGGGCCTCAAGACCGCCGCGATCATCTGGCCGGCCAGCCGCGGCGCAAAGACGCTGGACTGGACGGTGCCGGATGTGTTTACCGATGCGCTTTTTCAAGGCTACGGAACGCCCTCGCTGCTGAAGGAGTTCAAGGAAGCGGGCATTCCCTACGAGAAGCAGGAACTCTGGTGCAAGACCGGCAAGGGCGAGGACCGGGATCGCATGTACGTGCGGATGCTGAACCATGTGCTGCACACACATCGCCCGCAGCTTGCGCTGCTGCACCTGGTGGAAGTGGATCACGTCGAGCACCAGAAAGGCCCGCAGTCGCCGGAGGCGTACGGCGCGGTGAAGTTCGCCGACGATCGGGTCCGGGAAGTTTGGGAGGCACTGAAGCAGGATTTTCCCGGGAAGGCGACGCTGATCGTCACCGCCGACCACGGCTTTTTCCCGTTCCAACAGCAGATCCAGCCGAACGTGCTGCTCCGTAAGGAGAACCTGCTGGAGGTGAAAGGGACCAACATCACCGGCGGCAAGGTGCGGGCGCTGTCGCAGGGCGGCGCGTCATTTCTTTACGTGCTCGACAAGACAGATCGCGATGCGCTGATCGAGCGCGTGGCGGGACTATTCAAGGGCGTCGAAGGAATCGATGTCGTGATTACTCCCAAGGAGTTTAAGCAATACGGCATGGCGGATCCGCAGCAGGACCCACGGATGGCTGACATCGTCCTCTCCGCCCGCAGCGGCTATTCCTTCGGCGACACCTCGACCGGCGAAATCGTGGTGACGCCAAAGAGCAGCTCCGTCAAAGGTGCGCATGGCTACGACCCGAATCAGCCCGGCATGCATGCGACCTTTGTGGCTTGGGGCGCCGGCATCAAGCCGGGAGCGAAGCTCGGCACGATCAGTAACACCGACGTCGCGCCGACCACGGCGGCTTTGTTGGGACTGAGTATGAAAGATGTGGAGGGGAAAGTGCTCGATGCCGCGATCGCCAGATAGACGCGTGCAAACGGAGTTCCGGATCCGATCAGCACGAACCGGCAAACGGGTCCGGCAGCGGCACGATCGAACGTGAGCTTCATCGAGGATCACCGCAGCCGAAACGCCATTTGTTTGTCGTCCGAACCCGCGGACCACGGTTTCTCGCGGCCCGGAGATCGGCTGCCGGAGGCTCGGCTACCCTTTGGTCCGGCGGCGCTGTTGCTCCAGAGCCACTGCGGCCCGGAGCCGGCCTTGGCGATTGAAATCCACGTTACCTGGCCCGCCTTGATGATCAGCGGTTCGTCCAGCGCGGCCTGGAACTCGTAAATCCTGCTGCCATTCAGAGTGCCCAAACCTTTGGTTCGTCCCGCTGTGATCTGCGCGGGCGCCAAGACCTTTTGGGTGCGCACCGGCTCCTTTGATGGAACCCCGCCCGCATCCGTGTAAAAGCTGATTTCGAACTCGCTTGGCGACGGCTGATCGGCAGCAGGTTCCGGATGAAACAGACCGTACCAAATCACCCGTTGAACCTTAGCGTCAGTGGCAATCCGAAAGCGGTTTGCCATGATCTGACCTCGTACGGAACAGTAATAGGCGCCTGCGTCTTCGATCGGCGGCTGATCGTAGAGGCCGAGATTCGCGTTCTTTGCGCCGTCAGGCGAGTTGTCGGGCGCGCCTCCGGCACGGACAACACTTGACACCAATGGAGTCGGCCGACGAAGCGCATACGGCGGACGATAGTCCTCGTCACTGGACTCGGCCAACGACTTGAGACGCCGCTCCGCTTTCGTACGGGACAACCCTTTCAGCCCCGCCGCCGCTTTTGTGTACCACTCTGCAGCATGCGCTTCGACTTGTCGCTGCATCAGCGCTCCCTGCTGGGCGGCGATGCCCCACCAGGCGTCGGCGAGCGCCAGTTGTGCTTCCGGTGCCACGGGGCCGGCCAGCTCGCGAGTGGCCAGCGCCTTCAGTTCGCTGTCACTTGCTGCGGCCAGCAGGGGGAGTCCCCGTCGCCAGTCTCCCAGGAAAAAGCAGGCGTACTTCCCGGCAATCTGATTCGCGTGCGAGTCTCGCGGATTCTGTCGAAGCGTCGCCGACGCCTGCTGGTGCTCCAATGAAGCGGCATCGGCTTGCTTCAGCTGCGCGGCGCGGGCTGACGCCATTTTGATCAACCCCCGATCCGAGGTCATGCGCGCTGCACTGGCTTCGACGTCAACCATTTGCTTTGCGATGTCCAGCCGTTCCGCCAGGATCGCCGCCACCACCAGCCCGTCGACTCTGAGAGTGAAGGATTCGCGTGGCAAGGTCGCACGCGCGCTCTTGAAGATCGCGGCCGCGGCGTCCGCCTTTAGTTTCAGCTCGTCGACTGCATACGAATTCCCCATATCCTCCAGCGTCGCCAGGGTGGCTCCCAAGTCCCCCGCCGACAACGCGGCATCCCGGGCATGCATGAACAATGCGAACCGCACCGCGGGCTCAGCCTCTTTTCGCGCGGCCTGCAATAGCTTCAAGTTCAGCGCAAGCTTCTGTTCAGAGGTTTTGGCAGCAGCGATGTCGACCCCGAATACTTCCTGAACGAGCCGCGACGCCTTCTGGAAATCGGACCCCGAAATTGGCGCAGATTTTCCTGCCCCGGCGGATTGCGCCTCAGACGCTGCGTGAGCTGCCGATCCAACAAGGAATGCAGTGAATAGAATGCCGCCCGCGATTCGAACAGCCGCGTGTTTCATCATCGACTCCGATGTGAGGTCGATCTGAGCTGACGTGCTGTAGGAAAAGCGTACTGATTTGACCCGTTCGATGCAAGAATTTGCTGCGGCGGCACAATCGGCTCGGCCGCCGTTTTCCCGTGGAAAGCACGAAGGACGGCGAGCAAGCTCGCCCGCTAAACGGTGCGCCCGTTAGCGTCCCGGCTGATCCGCGCGTCCCGCTTGCGGCGAATGGGCTTCGCTCCATGCCTGCAGCCAGAGTTGCTCGACGCGGTGGACGGCCCAGGCCTGCTGGAGGGCTTTCATCTGCATCACGGTCATCTCCTGACCGCGGAGCTTGCCCTTGTGCCGGAAAAAAACGCGCGTGTCGAACGGTTGCGCCGGGCCGCTCGGATTTTGCGGCGTGCCGCCGACTTTCGCCGCTTCCATCGCGGCCTCGCCGATGAGCGGCAGTGCGTCATAACTGGCCAGCGACATTTCCAGCGAGCCTTTCCATGGGTCCTTTGATGCCGGTGGGTCGTTCGACTTCTCCAGGGCAGCGACGAACAGGGGCCAGAATGCGTCACGCAGGTCCTCGAAATCCTCCCGGTCGTCGTCGCACATCCGGTATTCCACTTCCGTGTGCACGTTGGGCGCTTTGCGCTTGTCGGTGAAATAGGCGCTGCTCTTGTAATCCTCGGTCGCGTGCTGCGGTTGCGTGTTGTCCTCGACGTAGTGTGCCAGCATCCCCGCCCATTTCACGGCATGCTCATCGCGCGGGTACTGGCCGGGCTTGTCGCTCAATCGGCCGGAGCGCAGGTTGGAGACCACCTCTCGGTAGCAGTCGGCGATGCGGAAGGGCAGCATCCCGGCGCGCTGGTAGCGGGCATCATGCAGGTCGCGGGGGAAATCGGTCAGGGCCGGCTTGTGCGAGAGATCGTGAACGTAGCGACGCTTGGATTCATCCGGCATGAAATATTCGCAATCCAGGAAATGCAGCATCCGCTCGTGCACGCCATAGGGCATGGTTTTTCGATCCGGCGTCTCGGTGAGGGCTAACATGTCGGGCATCACGGCCCAATACGACAGCCCGTCCGCCCCCCGTGGAATGATGCCGATGCGCTGATGGAGAAAATACTCGCGCTCCTCCTCGATGCTCATGGCCCGGCCGAGACCCTTCAGAAGCCATTCTTTCATGGGGGCCGGCGTGTCCTGGCGCGCGATCAGACGCTCGGCGGCGATGCGGGTCAGTTGCAGGTGTTCCTTATTGCTCCACCCGAACGCGTGGCACGACAGCACCAATGACAACAGCACAGCGCCGATCACTGCATGTCGCATGAGCTTCTCCGCATGAATGTCTCGCCCGCGGTTCCCGCCACGGTGAGGCAGGGTTGCATATGCTTATAGCCAAGAGGCTTGACCGCCGCCAGATAAAGCTGGCCCGGCGTTTGCAATCGCTGCTCGCATCTGATCTGCAGATCACGGTGATTCATGGCCAAACCGGTCGAACTGTCTCGAAGCTCCAGGTTTGTCATCCTCGCATCGGTCTGCGTGGTGGTTGCCGCGCTTTACTTCGCTCAGGAAGTTCTGATCCCGCTGGCGCTGTCGGTCCTGATCACGTTCCTGCTCACGCCCCTGGTGCGGTGGCTGGAGCGAACCGGGATGGGACGAATCCTGGCCGTGCTCCTAGTGGTGACGCTTGCCCTGACGCTCTTCGCGGGGCTTGGCTGGATGCTGAAAAATCAGTTCATTCAGTTGGCCGATGAATTGCCCGGTTACCGCACGCAGATCAAGGCGAAGTTCGACCGGTTCAGCTCAGCCGGCGGTTCCTTCGGCAGCGCCATCAAGAAAGTGGAGAACACGGTTCAACTGGTTACGCCCAAGGCTCCGACGACACAGGCGACGCAGCCATCGACGCTTCCCGCGTCGGCCGAGACGATGAACATCGTGCAGCCCCCAGCCGAGGCCCCCGGAAAGCCCGCGCTGCCGCACGTCACGCCGGAAAATCCTCTGCCGGTGCGGCTCTATCCCGAGCCGCCATCGCCTGCACAACGCGCGATGGATTATCTCGGTCCCGTGCTCGGACCGTTGGGAATGGCGGGCCTGGTCATCGTCTTTGTGGTCTTCATGCTCCTGAATCGCGAGGACCTGCGCGATCGGCTGATCCGGCTGGTGGGACATGGGCAGCTCATGTTGACGACCGAGGCGATGGACGAAGCGGGCAGCCGGATCAGCCGGTACCTCATCGCCCAATCGCTCATTAACACGTGCTACGGCACCCTCGTGGCCGCTGGATTATGGATGATCGGGCGCCTGCTGGGGCACGGGCACGGTTTTCCGAACTACCTCCTGTGGGGACTGCTGTGCGGCGCGTTTCGATTTGTGCCGTACGTGGGCCCCTGGATCGGCGCTGCAGGGCCGTTGCTTATCGCGTTCGGCTTCTTTCCAACGAACGCCGTCTTCTTCGCGACGGTGGCGATGTTCGTCGGACTGGAGTTGATCACCAGCCAGGCCATCGAGCCGCTCATTTACGGCTCGAGCACCGGCATGTCGACATTGGCGGTGCTGGTGGCGGCGGTGTTCTGGACGTGGCTTTGGGGTCCCATCGGGCTGCTGCTCTCGACGCCATTGACTGCGGTGCTGGTGGTCATCGGCAAGTACGTCCCGCAACTGGGTTTCCTGGATATTCTGCTGGGGGACGAGCCGGTGCTGGAGCCGCCGGTTCGGCTGTATCAGCGCCTACTCGCGGAAGACGAACGAGAGGCCGAGGAACTGGCAGCGGAGTTCCTCGGCGAATTGGGGCTATTGGGCGTCTATGACGAGGTGCTGTTGCCGGCGCTGGCGATGGCGGAGCAGGACCGAGTTCGCGAACGGCTCAGCGAAGAGGCCGCGCAACGCGTCTCCCGATTTGTGCGATCTCTCATCGATCGGCTGTACGTGCAATGGCGAGAGACGCCGTCAGACGAGAACAAGGGCGCCGCCGCCGGGAACGGAAAACCCGCCGAAAAGACCAATGGTCAGTCGCCTGAACCGGCGGCAGAGGAGCCACAGGACATTCAACCGCTCCCCGCGGGTTGCACCGTGAATGTGCTGATCCTGCCCGCACACGATGAAGCGGACGAAATCGCCGGGTTGATGCTCGGCCGGCTTCTGGAACAGCGCCGGTTCTGTGCGCAGGTGCTTTCCCAGGCCGCCCTGGCCAGCGAAATGGTCGAAGCGGTCCAGCAGCACCAGTCGGACCTGATCGCGGTATCTGCCCTGCCGCCCGAAGCCGTCAGCCACGCCCGCTACCTCTGCCGGCGCCTTCACAACCGCTACGACGGCGTCAACATGCTGATCGGCCTGTGGACCGCTCGCGGAGATGTTCGCCAGATCAAGGACCGAATCACCTGTGAGGCAACCGTGCAGGTGTCATTAAACCTGCGCGACGCCTTGGCGGTGCTGCAGCAGATGGCGCAGCCGGTGATTCTGAGAACACAGAAGATGGAGGTCAGGAGTTAGACGTTTAGCTTAGCCTTCACCGCGTACCCGCCGAGCACCAGATACCCGAACACCGCCGGAGTTTAAGCACTCTCACAGTTCGCTGTTGATTTGTCGAAGCGGAGCAGGTCGTCTTCGAAAGTTCGGCTTTTGGGCGTACTCGGCTTTGCTATGGTAGAGATCCTGGGCGCTTTCTACCGTGCCAGACCCGGTGCGGGAGCGGGAGATCACGCTACCGTCACGCTCTCATCGAGGTAGACGTCCTGGATGGCGTTAAGCATCTTGATGCCTTCGTTCATCGGGCGCTGGAAAGCTTTTCGGCCGGAGATCAGGCCCATGCCGCCGGCGCGCTTGTTGATGACGGCGGTGCGGACGGCTTCGGCCATGTCGCCAGCGCCTTTGCTTTCGCCGCCGCTGCTGATCAGGGGGCTGCGGCCCATGAAGCAGTTGGCGAGCTGATAGCGAACCAGCTCAATCGGATGGCCGCCCTTGCCGTTTTCGTCGGAGGCGGTCAGTTCGGTGTAGATGCGCTTGTCGAACTTTCCGTAGGAGCTGTCGCCGGTGCGGAGCGCGACGTAACCGCC
>JADMIO010607313.1_pt1 | contig 12790 bp, 9 predicted proteins | sample 8958161 | NCBI WGS metagenome assembly JADMIO01 (sample SAMN16585339, study PRJNA669376) | soil metagenome | isolation source: Crop rotation soil | place: USA: Cullars Rotation, Alabama | collected 2011 | reverse complement strand
GCCGCGACTTCAAGTCACGTGAATTCCAAGCTTCGGATCCCACTGTGCTGGAAAGATCGTCATGAAGAGCAAGCCTGTACGGAAGCAATTTGTCCGTCAGTTGGAGGACAACCTGCGCGGCACGCTGCGGGAAATCGACCCCTCGGTGGTGGTGCAAAGAAGCTGGGACAAGCTCGGCATTCATACCCGCGAGCAGGACCGGTCCGTGCTCGCCGGGTTGGTCAAGGCGATGTGCAATACCCCCGGCGTGACCCTGGTGCTGGAGGCACAGGAGCACGCGCTGGAAGCGCTGGATACCATCGTAGAGCGCGTTTTACCGGTGTATGGACCGCGTCTGGCCGGTCGCACGTTTGCAGTGCGCTGCAAGCGCAGTGGTCACCACGACTTTACCTCATTGGATGTGGAACGCACCCTTGGCGCGCAGTTGCTGGAGCGCACAGAGGCTGCAGGAGTCGATTTAACACAGCCGGATGTCACAGTTGAAATAGAAATAAGCGGCCAATTGGTGTTTGTGGTCAGCGCCCGCCATCGGGGTTTGGGCGGTTATCCGGTGGGCAGTCTCGACCCCGTGCTGTCGCTGCTATCCGGAGGATTCGATTCGCCGGTGGCCAGCTACCTGACCATGAAGCGCGGTATGCGCACCCATTTCGTGTTCTTCCGACTCGGAGGCAGGGATCAGGAGTTGGCGGTCAAGGAAGTTGCGCTGCACTTGTGGCAGCGCTTCGGTGGCAAGCAACGCGTGTTGTTCATCACGGTACCGTTTGAGGAGGTGGTGGCTGAACTGCTGAACAAGGTCCATGACAGCTACATGGGCGTGGTCTTGAAACGCATGATGCTGCGCGTCGCCGACCGTCTGGCCGAAGATTTGCAGGTTGAGGCGCTCGTCACGGGCGAATGCGTGGCGCAGGTCAGCAGCCAGACTTTGCGCAACCTGTCGGTGATCGATGGCGTTACGCAGCGGCTGGTGCTACGCCCGCTAATCACCACGGACAAGGACGAAATTGTGCGTATGGCAGAAGAAATTGGTACCGCCGTGTTCGCCGCGACAATGCCGGAATACTGCGGCGTGATCTCGGTGCGTCCGAGCACCCGGGCCAAACTGGACCGAACGCTGGCCCAGGAGCAGTTTTTCGATATGACTATCCTGGACCGGGCGATTGCCGAGCGAAAACAGACCCGTATAGACCAGTTGGCGGAGGAGGATTTGCAGCGCTGCGAGGTCGAGGTGCTGTCGGTGCCGCTGGCCCACGGCACCATTGTCGACATCCGGCACCCGGACGAAGAGGAGCTGGCGCCGCTGCAACTGCACGTTCCGGTGATGAAAATCCCGTTTTACGAGCTGCACACACGGTCTGCCGAACTGGCACCGGGCCAGACTTATATGCTGTTTTGCGGCAAAGGCGTCATGAGCCGGTTGCATGCCAGCCATCTGATGGCGAATGGATCGCTGGATATCAAGGTCTACGCACCCTGACTGGAATAGAATTCACATAAGTCGACGGGCGCTGGGGACAGGTCTTGGGGTATAATCCGCGCCTTTTTTACGGCACCCCACTGCCAAGAGGTATTCCCCTTGATCGAGAACCTTCGCAATATTGCCATTATTGCCCACGTTGACCATGGCAAAACCACACTCGTTGACTGCCTGTTGCAGCAGTCCGGCACGCTGGACCGCCGCTCCGATGGTGCCGAGCGCATCATGGATTCCAATGACCAGGAGAAAGAACGCGGCATCACCATCCTGGCCAAGAATACCGCGATTGAATGGAACGGCTATCGCATCAATATCGTGGACACTCCGGGACACGCCGACTTTGGCGGTGAAGTGGAGCGCGTCTTGTCGATGGTCGACTCAGTGCTGTTGCTGGTAGATGCCGTAGACGGCCCCATGCCGCAAACCCGCTTTGTCACCTCCAAGGCCTTCGAGCAGGGCCTGAACCCCATCGTAGTAATCAATAAAGTAGACCGCCCCGGTGCGCGCCCCGACTGGGTAGTGGACCAGGTGTTTGACCTGTTCGACCGCCTCGGCGCTACCGATGAACAGCTGGATTTCCCGATTGTGTATGCTTCCGCGATCATGGGGATCGCCGGCCTCGATCATGAAAAGATGAGCGAGGATATGCAGCCACTGTTCGAGACCGTGATCGAGAAAGTGCCTGCGCCCGCCGTGAATTCCGAAGGTCCGCTGCAAATGCAGATCAGCGCTCTGGATTACAACAGTTACGTGGGCGTTATCGGGGTCGGTCGTATCACGCGCGGTACGCTGTTGCCCAACACCCAGGTCGTCGTGGTGGATGCCGAGGGTGGCACGCGCAAGGGCCGCGTGCTGCAGGTGATGGGCCATCTTGGGCTGGAGCGCGTCGATGTGACCTCCGCCGAGGCAGGCGACATCGTGTGCGTCACCGGCATCGAGGGCTTGAATATCTCCGATACGCTGTGTGACCCGGCGGTGCCTGAAGCACTGCCCCCGCTCTCGGTCGATGAGCCGACCGTCAGCATGACCTTCCAGGTCAACGATTCGCCATTTGCCGGCAAGGAAGGCAAGTACGTCACCTCGCGCAATATCAAGGACCGGCTGGAGCGCGAGCTGATACACAACGTCGCACTGCGCGTCGAGCCGGGCGACAGTCCGGACAAGTTCAAGGTGTCCGGCCGCGGCGAGTTGCACCTCTCCGTGCTGATCGAATCGATGCGCCGCGAGGGTTTTGAACTCGGCGTGTCACGTCCCGAGGTGATTCGCAAAGAAGTCGACGGCGTCATGCACGAGCCTTATGAACAACTGGTGATCGACTGTGAAGAGCAGCACCAGGGCTCGGTGATGGAAGAGCTTGGCCTGCGTCGCGCGGAACTGGAAAACATGGTGCCGGATGGCAAGGGGCGGGTGCGACTGGAGTTCATCATCCCCGCGCGCGGCCTGATCGGTTTCCGCTCGCTGTTTATGACGTTGACATCTGGCGGCGGCATCCTGACCCACGTGTTCGATCATTACGGCCCGGTCAAAAACGCGGAAATGGCCGGCCGCGTCAACGGCGTGTTGGTGTCGATGGTGAAAGGCAAAGCGCTGGGTTATTCGCTATTCAACTTGCAGGATCGCGGCCGCATATTCATCGAGCCCAATATCGACGTGTACGAAGGGCAGATCATCGGCCTGCACAGCAGGGGCAACGATCTGGCGGTCAACCCGATCAAGGGCAAGCAGCTGACCAATATCCGCGCGTCCGGCACCGATGAGGCGCTGACGCTGACGCCGCCAGTGCGCCACACGCTGGAGCAGGCACTGGAATTCATCGAGGAAGATGAACTGGTGGAGGTGACGCCCCTCAGCATCCGCCTGCGCAAGAAACTGTTGCTGGAACACGAGCGCCGCAAGGCAGCGCGCGGCTGAGGCGGCACAGCCCCGCATTGGAGTTGCTGCAGCAATGAAGCTATTGTTGCAACGCGTCAGTAGCGCGAGCGTGACGATCAGCGCGCGTTGTGTGGGTGAGATCCGGCAAGGTGTGCTGGTATTTCTCGGTCTCGACCAACACGACGACCAAAGTATTGCGGACCGCATGCTGGATAGAATGCTCAGCTACCGTATATTCGCCGATGAGCAGGGCCGCATGAACCGCAGTGTTGCTGATATAGACGGCGGAGTTTTGCTGGTGTCGCAGTTCACGCTGTCAGCTGATACGCGCAAGGGGCTGCGGCCGAGCTTTTCTTTGGCCATGGCACCGCAGGAAGCGCAAATGCTTTACCAGTATATATTGGCGCAGTTGCGAGCGCGGCACGCACAGGTGGCTGCGGGTGAGTTTGGTGCCGATATGCAGGTCAGCCTGGTGAATGACGGGCCTGTCACCTTCCTGTTGGAAAGCTAGCGCTGACTGCCGCAGCGGTAGCGCATTTTCTGGTGCGGGATATTGTCTTCCAGGTAGCCCGTGCCTTCTGCCACAAACCCTAATGACGCATAGAAATCCTGCAAATGCGCCTGTGCGCTAATGCAGATATCCGACTGCGGCCACCGCGACAGGTTGTATTCGATGCCGCGTTGCACCAGTTCCCTGCCCAATTGCTGGCCGCGCATGTCGGCGCTGACCACAACCCGGCCTATCGAACTCTCCGCGTACGATTGCCCTGGCGCCAGGCAGCGCTGGTACGCGATCAACTCGCCCTGACAAGTACACAGTAGGTGCGTCGCGGTTTGGTCGCTGTTGTCCAGGTCCAGGTAAGCACACTGCTGCTCCACCACAAACACCTGCTGGCGCAGGCGAATTACAGCGTATAGCTCAGCGAGACTCAGCTCGGCAAAGGCCAATGTCTGCCAGTGCAAAGTCATCGCAGTGCAGGTCATCCGAGGAAGTTAACAAAAGTCCAATGCGGCGTTCTCGACCGACATTTTACTTGTTACTATAGCTCGCAAGAACAGACGATAACAGGCTCGCAAGCGCGAGTCGCAACGCTTGGAAGCAACTTGAACGGTATGTTCAGCGAAGTTTCCGTTCAATTTATACAGGGCATTGCTGATGTTGGTAAACATTGATGCGCCGGACATCTCGGCGCTGAGCCAGCAGTTCGGAAAGCTGGTCAGCTCGTTACTCGAAGTGGTCAGGATGCCGGCCATGCCTCTCGATGTCGAAGCTACGCCGGCCGGAAATTTTCGCGGTTTTGACGGCGGCCAATTCTACGTGGTGCAATCGGGTTCCATCTGCACTCGCTATCAGGGCAAGACGATTTACACGCTAGAAACGGGCGATATCCTGCTGCCGGATATCGCCGGTAGCCTGAACCAGAACATCGCGGTGTATTACGGCAGCGATGGCGGCGCGCAGTTGCGCTGCTACCCTGCACTGGAATTCATGCAGCGGGTGTTTAACGAGCCTGCAGCGATCCGTTTGTGGACGCGCTTGCTGGTGACTTACTCAGGGCTGATGTTGCGCATCACCGCAGCCAACCTGCAGGAAGACAAGCCGGCAACACCGGGTTTTGAAGTGTATGAACCGGGCGACATCATCATTCGCCAGGGCGACCGCGCGGACTTCGTATACAACATGAGTTCCGGCATCGCCGAAGTACTGGTCGATGGCGTTAACGTAGGGCGCATTGGCGACGGTGAGATCTTTGGCGCAATGGCCGCGTTGACCCACGCCGACCGCAGCGCGACAGTAAAGGCAAAGACGGTGTGTTCTGTGGTGAAAGTACCCAAGGAGCAATTTACTGAATTGATCAAGAGCAACCCGGCGACCATTCACAGCCTGCTGATCGATATGGCGAATTCCATCGTCAATCTCAATGAGCAATTGGTCGGCTTGCAGGGAAGTCGCCGGGACCACCACGGAAGTTAAGCCGTCTGCTCGGGCGGCCACCCCATCTTCACTCGCGCAGCCCTCGTGCGTCGCGCAGACACCGATCTTAAACGCAGTCTCTGAAAGCAAAAGCAGGCCAGTAGTTAATGTCTGAAACAGCCAAGATTGATAGCGACGGCACCGAGCAGGTGTCACTCAAAGTCTATGCCGAGAAGGCCTACCTGGATTATTCCATGTACGTCATCCTCGATCGCGCGCTGCCGCATGTGGGCGACGGCCTGAAACCGGTGCAGCGTCGCATCATCTATGCGATGAGCGAACTGGGGCTCAAGTCATCAGCCAAGTTTAAAAAATCCGCGCGCACCGTCGGCGATGTGATCGGCAAATTCCATCCGCATGGTGACAGTGCTGCCTACGAAGCGATGGTGTTGATGGCCCAGGATTTCAGCTACCGCTATCCGCTGGTGGACGGGCAGGGCAACTGGGGCTCGCCCGACGATCCCAAATCATTTGCCGCGATGCGTTATACCGAATCGCGACTGACGCCCTATGCCGACGTGCTGCTGAGCGAACTCGGCCAGGGCACGGTGGACTGGACACCCAACTTCGACGCGACGCTCGAAGAGCCGATGGTGTTGCCGGCGCAGGTGCCGAATGTGTTGCTCAATGGCACCACCGGCATTGCGGTCGGCATGGCGACCGATATTCCCCCGCACAATCTACGCGAGGTAGTCGCGGCCACCGTGCGCCTGTTGGAGTCGCCCAAGTCGACAGTGGAAGAGTTGTGCGAGCACGTGCTGGCGCCGGATTTTCCGACCAATGCGGAAATCATTACACCGCGCGAAGATCTGCTGGCGATCTACAAAACAGGGCGCGGCGGCCTGCGTATGCGTGCCGTCTGGGAGCGCGATAGCGGCGATATCGTAATCAACGCATTGCCTTACCAGGTGTCCGGCTCGCGCGTGCTGGAGCAGATTGCGCAGCAGATGCAGGCCAGGAAGCTGCCGATGGTATCGGACCTGCGCGATGAATCCGACCACGAAAATCCCACGCGTTTAGTGATCGTGCCGCGTTCGAACCGCGTCGACCTCGACGCGCTGATGAGCCACTTGTTTGCCACCACCGATCTCGAGCGCAGCTACCGCGTCAATCTCAACATCATCGGCATCGATGGCCGGCCCGGCGTCAAAGGGCTGGATAAACTGCTCAGGGAGTGGCTGAAGTTTCGCACCGAGACCGTCCGCCGTCGCCTCGAGCATCGCCTCGAGCGCGTGCTCAAGCGGCTGCACATCCTCGACGGTTACCTCGTTGCGTTCCTTAATATAGACGAAGTCATCCATATCATTCGCACCGAGGACAAACCCAAGCCTGCGTTGATGGCGCGCTTCGGTATCTCCGACATCCAGGCCGAAGCGATCCTGGAGTTGAAATTACGCAACCTGGCGAAGCTCGAGGAAATGAACATTCGCGGTGAGCAGGATGACTTGCAGCAGGAGCGCGATAATCTGCAGAAAGTGCTCGGCAGCGAGGCGCGCCTGAAAACACTGATCAAGAATGAACTGCTCGAGGTGGCGGAAAAATTCGGTGACGCGCGGCGTTCGCCACTGGTCAGGCGTGACGAGGCGAAAGCGTTCAGCGAGCTCGAGTTGGTCACGGCCGATCCCATCACTGTCGTCATGTCCGAGAAGGGCTGGATCAGGGCGGCGAAAGGGCACGATATCGACCCGACCACGCTCAGTTACAAATCCGGCGACAACTTCAAGATGGCAGCCTACGGGCGCAGCAACCAGCCCGCGGTCATCCTCGATTCCACCGGACGGGCATACACCCTTGCGTCACATAACCTGCCTTCGGCGCGCGGCCAGGGCGAGCCGGTCACCGGCCGCATCAACCCTCCCTCCGGCGCTACCTTCGGCGGGTTGATGATGGGCGCCGATGACGCGCTGTTCCTGTTGGCCAGCGATGCGGGTTACGGCTTTGTCGCGAAACTCGCTGACCTGCAATCCAAAAACCGGGCCGGCAAAGCGGTCATCAGCCTGCCGTCAGGCGGGCAGGTGCTGCAACCGGCGGCCATTAACGCGGTCGAGGATGCGATGGTAGCTGCGGTCTCCAACGAGGGGCGACTGCTGGTTTTCCCGCTGGCAGACCTGCCGCAAATGGCGCGCGGCAAAGGCAATAAAATTATCGGTATTCCGTCAGCGCGCGTGCAGTCGCGGGAAGAGTACATGGTGGCAGTACAGGTATTTACGAAAGAAGATACCCTGGTGATCCACTCCGGCAAGCGCCACCAGAATTTTAAACTCAGGGATCTGGAACACTATCTCGCAGAGCGGGGTCGGCGTGGCAACAAATTGCCGAAGGGTTTCCAGAAGGTGGATCGTATGGTGGTGGAGAAGAGCTGAGGCGACGCTTCGCGCGGCGAATGCTTAGCGCCGCGCCGGATCCGTCAGGCGTTTCAGGATCAGGCGCAGCTGCCGTTCCAGCAGGTCCTGGTAGGTGCCGGCAAATTCCTCGATGACGGCGTAATCCATCACGTCGGTGGGTCGATGTTGCAGGCGCGCGGCCACGTCGAGGTCCTCACACACGGCCGGTGACAGCAGGATATGCGGGGGCTTGCTCGCACACACCGCCTGCAATTCATCGAGCGTGTGCTGGGTGTACAGCCCGGGATAAATATCCGTGCCGCTGCCTACACCCAACTCACTCTGTGAAATGGCCATCGCAATCGACAGCGACAGCGACATATGGTCTTCCATCGCGCGGCTCACCGCGCGCACCAGCCACGCACAGGATGCGGCGCGAAAAGCAGCGCTGCCGGCGCTGTTGTGGTCAGTGAAGTAAATCGCGAGGCCAAACTGCCGCGCGACCTGTAACTGGCCGGCATAAAAACCGGACGCCGCGTACACCACCTGGTGCAGGCGCTCTATGTACCGCTGCAGCGCGCGCTCATCCAGCGTATCGACGTAGCCCACCAGGCTGGAGAGGTGCAGGTACAACACGGCGGTCGTGCGGTAATTTTCGTCCTGCGGTTCCGGCTCGCTGCGGGTGCGCAGCAGGTCCATCGGCAGCGCATCGATTTTCTGGCCCAGTTGCAACAACTCGTTCGACGGTGGGCGGTTCGGCCCATCCTCTTCCAGCGCAATCTTCCGGCCCATCGCGGACAACTCGCCGCCGAGGCGCTGCCCAAAGCGAAGGCTGATGCCAAATACCGCCAGGCTGAGCAGCACGGCCAGGCCCAGCATGCTCAGCAAAAACTGCGACTGTGCGGCGCGCACGTTATCGGCGTTGATGACGATGACTATCTTGCCGGCGATATCGGATTCTATGTGGACAGGGGCGCTGTAACGGTAGAGATTCTGGCCGTGCGTGTCTCCGGCCTGGCCCAGCGTTTTGCCATCGACGTCAGTGATGATGATGCTCTGCGCGGTTGAGGTTTCCATCAGTCGCTGCAGCGTCGCCGAGATACTGAGCAGGTCTCCGCGCTCCATCGCGGTGCTGATGCGCGCCGCGACCAGCTTGGCCATTGCAGTGCCGTATTGCTCCTGCAACAGCATCTGGATGTGCCGCGTGGAAATCGCGCCCAGCGCAATTAGCGCGAGGCTCACCAGCAAGCACATTCCTGCGGCGGCGATAGCCAATTGTTGACCGAGACTGGAGAGAGAAAAGCGTTTGTTCACGCGAATTATAATTTGGCTGGCTGCGAGCAGGGCAGTATAAACCAGCCTCGGCAAATGGAACGACATCACCTCCGATTCTCGGCGGCGGCGTACGATTGTTCGCTTTTCACTGCTTGTGGCCAGCGGGTAGAATGGCGGCCTCCGATATCCGTGGAATTCCCCTGCGTGAATCAAATACTGCTCATCACAATATCTGGCGAGGACCAGCCAGGTGTAACGGCGGCCTTGACTGCCCTGCTGGCGGAACATTCCGTGAGCATCCTCGACATTGGCCAGGCGGTAATACACGCAACGCTGTCGCTGGGCCTGTTGGTGGAGTTGCCCGCGGCGTGTGAAAGCCAGCAGATCGCACAGGCGGTGCAGGCATTCGCGCTGCGCCGCGACCTGCGTGCGATGACCACACCGGTGGCACACGACAGTTATAGCCAGTGGGTCGATGCGCAGGGCCAGGCGCGCTACATCATCACGCTGCTGGCGCGCAAAATTACCTCGGACCAACTCGCCCGCGTCACGCGGGTAATCTCACAGCACGGGCTGAACATCGACGGCATCAACCGCTTGTCGGGGCGCATCCCGCTGGGCGATCTGCCGGCACTGAGCAAGGCCTGCCTGGAATTTTCCGCGCGCGGCAAATTGCTGGATCCCGCCGAGTTTCGCCGCGAATTACTGGAGGTCGCCGGTGCGCTGGAGGTCGACCTCGCGTTCCAGCAGGACAATATGTACCGCCGTAACCGCCGCCTGGTGGCATTCGACATGGACTCCACGCTGATCGAGGCGGAGGTGATCGATGAACTGGCCAAGCTGGCCGGCGTCGGGCAGCAGGTCAGCGCAATCACCGAGCGCGCCATGCGCGGCGAGATCGATTTCAACGAGAGTTTTCGCACGCGGGTAGCGCTGCTCGAAAATCTTTCCGAGGATGCGCTGCTGCGTGTCTGTGAACAGTTGAAAATTACCGAGGGCGCGCAGCGGCTTATTTCGACGCTGCGCCTGCTTGGCTACAAGACGGCCATACTCTCAGGCGGCTTCACCTATTTCGCCAAACACCTGCAGCACCGGCTTGGCATCGACTATGTGTTTGCCAACGAACTGGATATTGTCGACGGCAGGGTCACCGGGCAGGTCAAGGGCACTATCGTCGACGGCGCGCGCAAGGCTGAACTGCTGCGGCAACTGGCTGCGGAACAGGGCATCGATATGCAGCAGGTGATTGCGGTGGGGGATGGCGCGAACGACCTGCCGATGTTGAGTATCGCGGGGTTGGGAATTGCGTTCCGCGCCAAGCCGCTGGTGCAGAAATCCGCCGAGCAATCGATCTCCACGCTGGGACTGGACGCGATCCTGTACCTGTTGGGTATCTCGGATAAATACCTGAGCGCGGGCTGACCAGTGCAGGTCGGTCAGCGCGGCAGGATCTGGGTCTAGATATTACTCCACAGCGAATCGTATTCGATGCCTGCCTGGCCGCTGTCCGCCAGCACGTCCGCCAATTCCTTGGCATTGTTGAATTCAAACTGCGAGAAGCTGCCGGTAGAGGCGATGTGCCGCAATAACTGAATCGTCATGGATTCAGCACTGGTGCCCAGCGTCACTTTTTGCCGCTCCTTGAAGCCGGTGCGTGGTGTAATCAGTGTTTGCGGTTGGCCGACCAGTTTTATTTCCGGCAGTAGCAACACCCTCATCGGCGGTGCCCTTTCGCCATTTTTCTGGTGCACTCGCGCACCGTAGGCGATTGCCCGTGGGCTGAGCAGTTCCAGCCCGACCAGGGTTTTTGCATTGTTCAGCCGGCTCACCCAGCGGATGACGGCGATCACCCAGTCCTTATGTTCCTCCTCTTTCAGGCCGACGATGTCGCCCGCTTTGATATCGCCCGGCAGGTCTTCGGCCCACTCCAGGCAGTAACCACCGGGGCTGGCATCGGCCAGCTGGACTTGAAACACCGGGTAGCGTTCATCCGGCCCCAGGCTGCCATCGTCGTCCGGCAGCATTTTGGATTTGCTTTTGGTGTCCACTTCGATCGGCTGATTGAGATCGGCCTTGCTCTCGCCGTGGTAGTCGCCGGGATTGGCTTTCTGCCACACATCCAGTTTGTTGCGCGTGTCGAGAAACAGATTGCCGGTACCGCGTGGGTTGCTGGTCGGCAGGGCATCTTCGCCGTAGATCAATTCCTCGAACTCTCGCTCGCCAGCTACATGGTAGTGGGTACTGCTCAGTCCCACGCAAATCCACAGCGGAGTGTCGGTCGCAGTGCGCTTGAAATTTCGCAAACTCATACTCCCCAGAGATGAGATCAGGTGATCCAGCATGGCGGCGGTCACGCTGGTGTTCTTATCGAAATGGATGGGCTTGCCGCCGGAGCCCTCGCGCAGTGTACGCAGGTACCTGACCAGTGGTTCGGTATTGATAAAGCGGCAGCTGCCGCTTGGCGTATCGCGATAAAGAGCGCGGTACAACGGGGGCTGGTCGCTGTCCAGGTCGACCACGAACAGGTCTTCGCCACTGCCTTTGTTGTCGAATTTAACCTGGTCGCTCCATTGCCGCAGGCCGCGGTGCACTGCTTCGAGGTCGCTCTGGCGCAACTGGTTCGGCTTGCTGCAGCCAATCAACAGCGATTGCAGGTAGGTGGTTTTGATCGTGTTTCCGCCAGTCAGCGGTTCGGGTAGCGGCAGCTCGGCAAGCCGTTGGTTTTCGGCCAGCGCATACAGCTGGTGCAGCGTTTGCCAGCCGTGAATTTCCATTGGGCGATGCATTTGAAAATTGTGCAGCACCTTGCGCCCGGTATACATCAACGCACGCTGGATGGCTTCACAGGTTAGCCGCGCCGGATTGGCTTCGCGCAGTGCATCGCGCTGCTGGATGGTCTCGATGGCGACGATGGTGTAACAGGTCGACGCCATGGTGAGCAGCCGGTCGCTCAGGTGCGCCATGCGTCGCGGCTCTTCCGGCATGATCAGCGGCTGGTTCAAGAAGCGTTTGGACAGGTTCAGTACAGCCACATCGAGGCTGGGCCTGAGGATGTCGATAATTCGGTAGCGTATTTCGGGAGAGATTTTGCTGCGGTTGATTTCACTCAGGGCCTGGCCGAGCAACTGCACCAGCGAGTTGGTGTTGGTGACGGGCAAGCTTTGCACCCAGTCGCGAGCACCCTCCTCGTTGGGTACAAACAACGGCACCCCGGAAAAATCCTGTCGAGGTATCGTCAATTTGATTGTTGCCTGATCATCCATTGAAGCAGTCCCGTCTTCTTATATCAGCACACAAACTCTGCAGATTAGAATATCCTAACTGCCGCGTCTCTCGCTACACGAGATGGCAGTTCCCATGCTGGGCATAGCTGCCATTGGCACACCTCGTGCGGTATGATAGGCGCCGTTTTTTCTGCAATCCGATGAGAACCCCATGGCGACCTACTCTACCAGTGAATTCCGCTCCGGCATGAAAGTCATGCTCGATGGCGACCCCTGTAGCATTCTTGATAACGAGTTTGTAAAACCCGGCAAAGGCCAGGCGTTTAACCGGGTCAAGATGCGCAACCTGAAAACCGGTCGGCAGTGGGAGAGAACGTTCAAATCCGGCGAAACCCTAGAAAGCGCCGACGTGGTGGATCGCACCATGCAATATTTGTACAACGACGGTGAGTTCTGGCACTTCATGGAACCCACCAGCTTCGAACAACATCAGGCCGATGCCGCTGCCGTGGGCGACAGCAAGCTGTGGCTTAAAGAGCAGGATGAGTGCGACGTCACGCTGTACAACGGCAGTCCGCTGGCGGTGACGCCTTCCAACTTCGTTGAACTCGAAATCGTGGAGACAGACCCCGGCCTGAAAGGCGAC
>JADMIO011367296.1_pt1 | contig 12791 bp, 6 predicted proteins | sample 8958161 | NCBI WGS metagenome assembly JADMIO01 (sample SAMN16585339, study PRJNA669376) | soil metagenome | isolation source: Crop rotation soil | place: USA: Cullars Rotation, Alabama | collected 2011 | reverse complement strand
GGTCGCGATCAATCCGCCGTTGCGAATCGCCAAGGTCTCCGCTGCGACGTCCACGATACCCGCGTCACCGGTGTCGGCCGCACTACTAAGCACACCAGCAATTGCTCCATCGATCTGCATATCGATTGCTCGTATTACGATGCTTCCGGCTCGTCCGGACGAAAACGAGTTCGTCGCAATCACTCCACCCCGAAGAGATGCATCGCGCGCAAGGACCTCTATGGTTCCTGCGGTTCCGCTACCTTCTGAGTTGCTGAAAATGCCCGATCGTGCGGTTACGTCTCCGTCGATTTGTAGGTTTCCTGCGACGCGCACCCGAATCTCACCCGCGCGTCCTGGTGTGTGCGAACTGGTTCCAATCGTCGCTCCGCCGAAGAGCGCCAAGGTGTTCGCCACAAGGATATCCACTGTGCCTGCATTGCCCGTGCCGTCGAATGCATCGCTGAAAATACCGGTAAACACGCTTGCGCCTCTTCCGTCGGCTAGCAAATTGCCTGCAAGTATCCGGATGGCGCCACCATCGCCGAATGACGCGGTGCGAGTCGCGATGACCCCGCCGTTCACCAGAAAGATCGACTCCCTCGCAGCCAGATCCAACTGTCCCGCGCGGCCTGTGCTACCCGCATCTGCGTCGCTGAAAATACCTGTCCCGAAATCAGAGCCCGATCCGTCGATGAAGATGCTGCCAGCCTGGATGCTGATGGCCCCCCCGTTACCGGACGAGTTCGTGTTCGTCTCGATCACGCCGCCGCTTAAGATCGTCAAGCGACTCGGTGTCTGTACGCGTATGGTGCCGGCATCCCCGGCGCTGTCTTTGCCTGCCCGGCTCACAATCCCGGTGAAAGCGGCCGACGCTGACCCGTCGATGAGGACGCTGCCCGCGGACACTGTGACTTCGCCCGCGTTGCCGAAGGAACCCGGAACCTCTCGCGGGTTATCAGCGACCGAGGCACTTGCACTGATCAGAGCGCCATTGATGATCGTCAATTCATCCACAACATCAAGGATGATGTTCCCGCCATTGCCAAAGCCATAGGCGTTGCTGGTTATACCGGTGGCTACCGCGGTACCCACAGCGTCCGTTGCCGAAATGTTGTTTCGGCCATCGAGCAACAGGCTTTGTGCACGCACCCTGACTGAGCCCGCGTTACCGCTGGAATAGCTGTCTGAGGAGATGAGTCCACCGCCGAGAACGGCGAGACTTCGCGCTGCAAATACTTCGACGTTGCCGGCACTGGCCAGATCTTGCGGAAGAGCGATGGACGAAATCCCCGTGAAAGATAGGTTGTCCTGTCCGTCGATCCGGATGTCGCCGGCTCGAACTTGGATGTTTCCGGCGCTCTGATTGGGCACTGAGGCGGTGACAATGGCGCCGCCATTGAAGATATTCAGAGTGCCATCGACCCTGGGCCATTCGCCTGCCAGCGGGATCTCCGTTGCTCCGCGACCTACTGCGACGACCCTGATGTCGCCCCCGCCCAGCGCGACAAGCGCGCCGCCGTCGATCAGCACGTCGCCCCCAATGACGCTGAGCGAGCCACCTGTATCGGTAGCGACCATCGCCCGATCAACGAGCGCAACGCGAGCCGCCGTCATTCCTAGAAAACCGAAAGCCTGAGGCGCTGCAATGGTCAGCGTCGAGTCCGAACCGTTGCCCGCGACAAACTGAGTGCCATCTGAAAAACGCAGATTGTTCGCCGTGCTCACATGAAACGCTGCCGGTACGTCGATTTGTGCACCCGCCCCGAAAGTAACGCCGGCGGGGTTGATGAAGAAGAAGTTAGGTTTGGTGCCGGGGGCGGGCAAGAGTGCGAGCAGACCATTGATATCGGTTGGCGAAGAACCGCTCACTCGCGTGACGACGTTGCGCAGCGTGGGTGTGCTGGTAGAGAAGACAGCTGCGTCGCCTGCGCCGACACTGAAGGTCTGGAAGCTGTGAAATAGATTCGTGCCAGCGATCCTGCCCTGAGTCTCGGGAATGGAATAGACATTGCCGGGAATGTTGTAGCCGACCCCCGTGTTTGCGCGAACCACGGCGGCGCTTGCGACTGGACTGATCCTTACGGGAGAGCGGCCCCAGCTTCCATCAGTCATGATGTTGGTTGAGCCGGCGTAAGTCCCACCGGATAAAATTGCGCCGGCGCTCGCCACGAGGATCCGGGCGGCAGGTCCCACAACACGACGGAATGAGTTCACCGGTGATACGCCGGTGTCAGCGTGTCGATGCGCGATTGGGCGGGAATCCCATCGTTGGGATACCGAACGGGATCGCCCGATGGTCACGGCCTCGACGTAGCGCAATTGCATAACGATCCCAATGTCGCATGAGGACATTCAACGCGCTTCTCATTGACAGCACTGTATCGCTGCACGGAAACGTGGTCAATCCGGAGAGGCGATCGCTGGTGGACGTGTTGAAGTCGTGAGGCGGCGGGATTGGCTTCCGCCGGGCTTCGCCCTTAACTTCGCAGGCGAAGTTAGCCTCCGCCGCAACGGCGCTTCGCTTGTTGTCAAACCAGCTGGTCCGCGTGTTCTCTTTCCCGCCGCCTCCACTAAGACAACAAAAAGGCCACCTCATCGGTGGCCTTTTCGTCGTGTTGGTGGAGGCGGCGGGAATCGAACCCGCGTCCGCAAGCCCTACACAGTCAGTACTACATGCGTAGCCAGATCATTTGATTTAGCCCGTCAACCGCCGACTGGCAGGCTGATGACAAGCGAGTTACCTAAATTTAATGCTGTACAAAGTAACCCTGCACAGCACGAGACTCCATTAATGACTCTGCTGACTTTGGCCTTGCGGCCTCAGACCGGCCTGGAGCCGAACCGGGGCAGAGTCCAACCGGTATTAAGCGGCTAGAGCGTAAGTTTCGTCGTTGGCGACTATGTTGCTTCCAGCGGATTTACAAGGTAACTGGACCTTGGCATGCACTGCGCTGCTTCGCGACCCACGTCGAAGCCAGGTCGCCCCCAATTTGTAACTTCCAGCAGATGTCACGAACAGATAAACGCGCGACACGTTGCCCGATGCCGCCATTATCCCATAGATAACGGCGCGGCAAGCAGATTCAAGAGGTCGAGCGGAGCCGAAATGTACAGATCCGCCCCCCATTCCCGAGGCGGCTTGTCCACGCCCAAGTACCCATAGAGGGCGACTACGGGCAGCATCCCAGCGGCGTGCGCGGCCTGTACATCTCTTTCGTCGTCGCCGACGTAGGCACATCGCATCGGTGGGAGACCTAAGCGCGCCGATGCTTCGAGCAGCGGCGCGGGATGCGGCTTGGGATGGGCCGTGGTGTCGCCGCAGACGACGCAACCGGGGCGCTGCCCCAACCCCAGTGCCTCCACCAGCGGCAAGGTATAGGCGGTGGGCTTGTTGGTGACAATGCCCCACTTGATCCGACGCGCCTCGAGCCCCGCGAGTACTTCATGCATACCGTGGAACAAGCGCGACTCGCGACACAGATTTTCGGCGTAAATTTGCAGGAATTCTTCGCGCACCGCCGCGTACTGCGGATGTTCTGGCGCAAGCCCCAACCCTTCACGCAACATGCCACGGGCGCCCTGAGATACGTGCGGGCGCAGCGCTGCTACCGGCAATTCGGACTGATCGCGCGCGCGGCGTTGTGCGTTCACCGCGTACGCAAGATCGGGTGCCGTATCCGCAAGGGTGCCGTCCAGATCGAACAGGATAGCGCCCACGTCCACGCCGTTCGAGAGGGCGTTCATTCAAGACGGGTTGCAAGCATGTAGTTCACGTCGGTATCGGGGCCAAGCGCATAGACGCGCGTGAGCGGGTTATAAGTCATCCCGATGAGACGCTCTACACTGAGGCCGGCCGCGCGGCACGACGCGCTGAGCTCCGAGGGTCGAATGAATTTTGCGTACTGATGCGTTCCGCGCGGAAGCAGATTCAAGATGTACTCCGCACCGACGATCGCGAACAGAAACGATTTGGGATTGCGATTGATCGTCGCGAAGAACGCCTGCCCGCCGGGTTTGAGCAACCGCGCGCAGGCGGCCACGTGCGAGGCAGGCCCGGGTACGTGTTCCAGCACTTCCATGCACGTGACAACGTCGAAGCTGCCCGGCGCCTCCTGCGCCAGCTCTTCCACCGCCGCTTTGCGATACGTCACGTTCGCTTTGCTTTCCAGAAGATGCAGTTTGGCAACCTGCAGCGCTCGATCGGACAGATCGATGCCGGTCACGCTCGCACCCAACGTCGCCATGGCTTCCGACAGAATCCCGCCGCCGCAGCCTACGTCAAGCACGCGTTTACCCGACAACCCGGCCAGACCATCGATCCAATGCAGGCGCAACGGATTGATCTCGTGCAGCGGCTTGAACTCGCTGTTGGGATCCCACCAGCGGTGCGCGAGCTGGCTGAATTTTTCCAGCTCCTGAGGATCTGCATTGACGCTCATGCCTGCTCCGACACGCGCAGCTGCCAGGCGCGTGCATTGTTGCGCAGCCGCTCTTCATCGATGTCGGTGAGCCGGCCCTGATCGACCTTCAGCCGGCCTTCGATCCATACGTGAGAGACGTCGTTGCGGGCGGCTGTGTAGACGACGTGCGAGGCCGGGTGATACACCGGAGTTTGCGGCAGCCCGCCGAGATCGATCGCACACAAATCGGCCAGTTTGCCGATCTCGATAGAGCCGATACGCCGATCCAAACCGAGCGCTCTTGCCGCGCCGAGGGTTGCCATGTGCAACGCCGTTTGCGCCGGAACGCTGTTGGCGCGCTTGGACGTTGCCTTCGCAAGCAGTGCGGCCAGGCGCATCTCCTCGAGCAGATCGAGGCGGTTGTTGCTCGCCGCACCGTCGGTACCCAGCCCGACGTTCAAGTTGCGCTCCACAAAGCGGGAGAGCGGAGCGATTCCGCTCGCGAGTTTGAGGTTCGATGAGGGGCAATGCGCCACGCTGGCGCCATGGTGCGCGAGCAGATCGATCTCTTCGTTGTTCAAGTGAACGGCGTGCACGGCGATCAGATTGGAGCAGATCAAACCCAGGCGCTGCAGGCGTTCCACCGGCCGCACGCCGAAACGAGTCAGGCTTTCGCGGATCTCGTCTTCGGTCTCATGCAGATGCATGTGGATCGGCAGATCGAGCTCGTTGGCGTAGGTCATGATCTGCTCGAGACTGCGATCGTTCACCGTGTAGGGCGCATGCGGTGCGAGGCAGAAGGACAGCAGCGGCTCGCTCATGTAACGGTCGCGCGCGGCGAGCCCCTTGCGGAGGTAGTCCTGCGCATCGGCGGCGTAGCGGGTCGGGAACTCGATGCAGATGATGCCTACCGCGGCCCGCATGCCGCAGGAGAGCGCTGCGCGAGCGCTCTCCTCGGGATAAAAGTACATATCGTTGAAGCACGTGACACCGCCCTTGAGCATCTCGGCGCACGCGAGCATCGTACCGTCGTAGACGAACTCGGGTGTGACGTGCTTGGCTTCGGCCGGCCAGATGTGCTCATTGAGCCATTCCATGAGCGGCAGATCGTCGGCCAGGCCACGCATTAGCGTCATGGCTGCATGCGTGTGCAGATTGACGAGCCCGGGCATCAATACGTGCGACGCAAGCGTGATCGACTGCCGTGCGGTGTATTTCCGCCGCGCTTCGGGTTGCGGCAGCAGATCGATGATGCGCCCCTGTTCTACGACAACGGCGCAATGTTCCAGCACCTGATCCGCCGGCGCGACCGGGATGATCCAGCGCGCATCGATCAAAAGATCCACGGGCCCGGCCATTGCGGACCTGCTTAACAAAAAGCCCTGCGAATGCAGGGCTTTTTGGGCGGCTGCAGTTGCACGTTTATTTCTGCTTCTCCGCGGTGACGGTGACTTCGACCCGACGATCGGGCTGCAGACATGAAATGAGCTTCGACTTGCGCAGCCCGCCGCAGTCTTTGAAGGCCGCATACTCTTCGGTTTCTCCGCGCCCTTCGGCCCGGATGGTGTTCGATGCGATACCCTTGCTCACGAGGTATTGCTTGACGGCTGCAGCGCGGCGCTCCGACAGGTGCTGATTGTACATCGAAGCCCCGATCGGGTCGGCGTAGCCGACGGTGAGGATCTCGCCGTAGCTCACGCCCTTCAATTGCTCGACCAGATCGTCGAGCTTCTTGCGCGAATCGGAACGGATCGCGTACTTGTCGAAGTCGAATAGCGGATCGGCTTCTACCGTGACCGTGACCGGCAGCATTGTCACGGGCTTCTGCTCCTGACGGGCGGGCGCCGGTTTTTCGGCTGCGGCGGGTGCGGCCTTCTGTTCGGCTTGTGCGGTGGTCTCTGCGGGCGCTGCTGCGGTTTCCGCGGGCGCCGGCGGCGTTTCCGCAGGCGCCGGGGTGGTCTCAGCAGGCGCTGCGGCGGTCTCTTCGGCAGGCTCCTTCGGTTCGCTCAGCAACTCCTCAGGTTTCTGACCGGAATCTTCGTCGCTGTAGACGCTCGGCGCGGTGATACCCTCGTCCTTGGCTGCGCCTTGATTGTCGTCGTTGAACTCATTGCGACCGGTGATGCCGTCGTCCTTGACGGCGCCCTCGTTGTCGTCGTTGAACTCATTGCGACCGACGATACCGTCATCCTTGGCGACGCCCTCGTTTTCGTCGTTGAACTCGGTGCGCCCGGTGATGCCCTCATCCTTGACGGCGCCTTCGTCATCCTCGTTGTACTCGGTGCGGCCGGTGATGCCGTCGTCCTTCGCCGCGGTCTCGTTGTCATCGTCGAACACCTGGTGCGCGATGATCCCATCGTCGCGCGTGACGCCTTCATCTTCGTCGCGGTAGATCTCGGTGCCGCCGATGCCTTCTTCTTTGGCGCTTCCCGGCCCTTCGTCCGAATATTCCGTGCGCCCGGTAATGTCGTCGTCCTTGGCCGCTGACTCATTGCCATCGTAGAACACGACCGGCGGAGAGATCAGGTCGCCGCCCGGCTCGGGGGCATTTGATTCGTATTCGGGTGCGGCAGCTGCTTCCGCTTCCGGCTCCGGCTCGGCCGCGGCTTCTTCCTTGGGCGTGGGAGGGAATTGTGAGGTGAGATCCGTGGGTGGCTCTTCCTTGGCCGCTGGCGCTGCCTCGGGTGTCGGTGCCGGCGTTGGAGCAGGGGCGGCAGCCTGAGGCTGCGGAGCGGGCGCCGCCGGCGAAGCGAACAGATCCGGGTCGCATTCGGTGGTTGCCGTTTCCGGGGTCCAGTAGCCGGTGCCGACGCAGCGCCGCGTTACGTCCGAGCGCACATTGGCGCCGAAACTGTCGTACACGTACTGCCCGCGCTTGGGGGCGTGCGCTGGATCCATCTTGCCCCCGGCGGCCAGGACTGGCAGTGGAAGGAGGGCACTGAGCACGGTGAAGTGCGTTATTGTCTTTTTCAGCTGGAAGTGCATGGCGGCTCCTCTAATTCACTCGCTGGGATCGGGTTCTGCAGGCCTAGCCGTCGCACACGGGCGCGCGCTGCGGCAGCTCTTCATCCGGTTCGCAGGCGACGAGCGCATATGGCCAGCGCTGCGCCTTAGCTCTTGTTACGCAAACAATCATATAGCACATCGTAATTGAAGCCAACCGGATACGCGGCGCCTCGAAGCGACACCCGTAAGTCCGTTGTAATGTCTATTCTGTCGCTCGCATGTGCAGCAGCGCATCGGCGAGCGCAGCACAGCGTGATAAAATGCTGAGTTTACTCGCGTAGCGCAACGATAAGGTCAAGTCGCAGCCGGAAGACACTTGCTTTGCGCAATGTCATTCCAGCGGATTTGATAGGGAAGGCGCTGCTTTTTTGATGGACCCTGTGGGCCAGCAGCGCGGCCCTGCCCGCTGCAGCGCATGGTGAGCGCCGAATGCCAACGGCGTGAGAGGCAGCGGCCGCATCGGTGCGGCTGATGCGTAGGCCGATCGGGGCCGGCCGGCAGCACTTGGTGCTCAAACTACAACATCACCGGAGTCTCGCGGTATACACGAGCTGCGAGTCTCCCGACATGGAATGATGGATCAATTCGCGAAAGAAACGCTGCCAGTCAGTCTCGAGGAGGAGATGCGCCGCTCCTACCTCGACTACGCGATGAGCGTAATCGTAGGGCGGGCGCTGCCGGATGTGCGTGATGGCTTGAAGCCGGTTCATCGACGCGTATTGTTCGCGATGCACGAGTCGAACAACGTGTGGAACCGCCCCTACGTGAAGTGCGCACGCATCGTCGGTGAGGTGCTCGGCAAGTATCACCCGCACGGCGATACGGCGACCTATGAGGCGCTGGTGCGCATGGCGCAGAACTTCTCCATGCGCTACATGCTGATCGACGGGCAAGGCAACTTCGGCTCGGTGGACGGCGACGCGCCGGCAGCCTATCGCTACACCGAGTGCCGGATGTCGCGCATCGCGTCGGAGATGCTCGCGGACATCGACAAAGAGACTGTCGACTTCGTCCCCAACTACGACGGCAAAGAGCTCGAGCCCACCGCGCTGCCGGCGAAGATTCCGAATCTGCTGATCAATGGCTCGTCAGGGATCGCGGTCGGTATGGCGACCAACATTCCGCCGCACAATGTGGGCGAGGTGATCGATGGCTGTCTCGCGTTGCTGGAAAACCCGGAGCTGTCGGTCGACGATTTGATCGGCTTCATTCCAGCACCGGACTTCCCGACAGCCGGGATCATCTATGGCACTGAAGGCGTCAAGGAGGGCTATCGCACCGGCCGTGGGCGCATTGTGATTCGCGCGCGTACGCATACCGAGGAACTGGAAAAGGGCAACCGCTCCGCGATCATCATCGATGAGCTGCCCTATCAAGTGAACAAATCCAACTTGCTGATGCGTATCGGCGAGCTGGTGCGCGAGAAAAAGCTGGAGGGGCTGGCCGAGATCCGCGACGAATCGGACAAATCCGGGATGCGCGTGGTGATCGAGTTGAAGCGCGGCGAACAGCCGGAGGTCGTGCTCAACAATCTGTACAAAGAAACGCAGATGCAGGACACCTTCGGCATGAACATGGTCGCTCTGGTCGATGCCCAGCCGCGGCTGCTCAATCTGAAGGATCTGCTGGAGGCGTTCCTGCGTCACCGGCGCGAAGTGGTTACGCGTCGCACCGTGTTCGAGCTGCGCAAGGCACGCGAGCGGGGGCACATTCTGGAAGGCCTGGCGGTGGCCCTGTCCAATGTGGACGAGATCATCGAGCTGATCAAGACCTCGCCCTCGCCGGCCGAGGCGAAGCAACGCTTGTTAGCGCGTCCCTGGGAATCGGCGCTTGTGCAAGAAATGCTGGCGCGCACAGACATTGCGCAGGCGCGACCCGATGGGCTGACGCCTGAGCTGGGCCTGCATCCCGATGGCTATCATTTGTCCGAAGCGCAGGCGCAGCGCATCCTCGAGATGCAGCTGCAGCGCCTGACCGCGCTGGAGCAGGAGAAAATTCTTACCGAGTACAAAGAAGTGCTCGACAACATTGCAGATCTGCTGGATATCCTGGCTCGTCCCGAGCGCATTACCACCATCATCGGCGATGAGCTGAAGCAGATCAAAGAACAGTACAACGACAAGCGCAAGAGCGAGATCCAGCTGAATGCCGAGGATCTCAATCTCGAAGACTTGATCACGCCCGCCGATGTGGTGGTCACGCTGTCGCACACCGGTTATATCAAGTCGCAGCCGCTCGCCGACTATCGCGCACAAAAGCGCGGCGGCCGCGGCAAGCAGGCTACTGCTACTCGCGAGGACGATTTCATCGAGCGCCTGTTCGTCGCGCATACGCACGACTACATCTTGTGCTTTTCGAGCCGTGGGCGTGTGTACTGGGTCAAGGTCTACTCCGTGCCGCAGGGCAGCCGCATCTCGCGCGGAAGGCCGATCAACAATGTCTTGCATCTGGAGGAAGGCGAAAAGATCAACGCCATCCTGCCAGTGAAGACATTCGACGACGGTCACTACGTGTTCATGGCGACTGCACTGGGCACGGTGAAGAAGACGCCGCTCTCCGATTTCTCGCGGCCGCGCCCCAGCGGCATCATTGCGGTCGAGCTCGACGAGGGCGATTACCTGGTCGGCGTAGCGATCACGGACGGCAACTATGACGTGATGCTGTTCTCCGATGCCGGCAAAGCGGTTCGCTTCAGCGAGCAGGATGTGCGCGCCATGGGACGCACGGCGCGCGGCGTGCGCGGCATGACGCTCGGAGCTGGACAGCAGGTCATTTCACTGCTGGTGGCAGAGGACGAAAGTCAAGCCGTGCTCACCGCAACGGAGAACGGCTTCGGCAAACGTACACCGATCGGCGAATACACACGCCACGGCCGCGGCACGCAAGGCATGATTGCGATTCAGACCGGCGGGCGCAACGGCAAGGTGGTGGCGGCGAAGCTCGTCAGGCACGAGGATGAGATCATGCTGATCACCACGGGCGGTGTGCTCATTCGCACGCGCGTGGTGGAAATTCGCCAGATGGGTCGCGCGACTCAGGGCGTGACGCTGATCAACCTCGGCGACGAGGAGAAGCTGGCCGGGCTGGAAAAGGTAGTCGAGAGCGAAGAGAACGGCACCAACGGCGCCGTCGGCGATGCCGCCGCTGCGGCCGTAGTCGACGGCATCGCGGACACGTCAGCCGAGGACAACGGTGACGCAGAGTCGGGCGGGACTTCCGATGACGGCGATGCCGGTGCGCCGCCGCCAGACGAGCCCGACGATCAATCCTAAAGCGAGCGAAACTCAATATGCAGGTTTTCAATTTCAGCCCCGGTCCGGCGGTGCTGCCGGCCCCGGTGCTGGCACAGGCGCGCGACGAGCTGCTCGACTGGCACGCCAGCGGGATGTCGGTGATGGAGATGAGCCATCGCGGCAAGGAATTCATGGCGATCGCAGCCGCGGCGGAGCAGGATCTGCGCGAGCTGCTGGCGATTCCGGCCAACTACAAAGTGCTTTTCCTGCAGGGGGGTGCCACCGCGCAGTTCGCGATGATCCCGATGAATCTGCTGCGTGGAAAGACGGCAGCCGATTATGTGCATACCGGCGAATGGGCCAAGAAGGCGATCGGAGAAGCCAAGAAGTTTTGCAAGGTCAACATCGCCGCGAGCAGCGAGGACAAGGCATTCAGCTATGCGCCGAAGCAGGCGAGCTGGAAGCTCGACCCGCAAGCCGCCTATGTCCACTACACCGGCAATGAAACCATCGGCGGTGTCGAGTTTCATTGGATTCCCGATGTGGGTTCCGTGCCCTTGGTGTGCGATCTGTCGTCGAGTCTATTGTCGCGTCCGCTCGATGTGAGCCGCTTCGGTCTCATCTACGCCGGCGCGCAGAAGAATATCGGCCCCGCCGGCTTGACCATCGTCATCGTGCGCGACGACCTGATCGGTCATGCGGCCGCCGCCACGCCTTCGGTGTTCGACTACAAGATCGAAGCCGACAACGGCTCGATGTACAACACGCCGCCCACCTATGCCATCTATATGGCAGGCCTGGTGTTCCAGTGGTTGAAGGCACAGGGCGGCCTGCACGGCATGGAGCGCGTCAACATCGCCAAAGCGAAGCTGCTCTACGATCTGCTCGACGCGAGCAGCTTCTATTCGAGCCCGGTGGCGGTGGACGATCGCTCGCGGATGAACGTGCCGTTCCGGTTGCGCGACGCGGCGCTCGATGAGGAATTTCTGAAACAAGCCAAGCAGCACGGTCTGCTGCAGCTCAAGGGTCATCGCTCGGTGGGCGGCATGCGCGCCTCGATCTACAACGCCATGCCGCTCGCCGGTGTGCAGGCGCTGGTCGACTTCATGCGCGAGTTCGAGGCCGGCCATGGATGAATCGCAGGTTCGCACGGCGCGGCTGCATGTTCTGACGCTCAATTCCATTTCGCATGCGGGCTTGAAGCTTCTCCCGGGCGAGCGCTTCGAAGTCAGCAACCACGTCGAGCATCCTGACGCAATCCTCGTGCGGTCGCACGACATGCACGCCATGGTTATTCCCGACTCGGTGCGCGCGATCGGTCGCGCCGGTGCGGGGGTCAACAATATTCCCGTGGCGCAGATGAGCCAGCGCGGTGTGCCGGTCTTCAACGCCCCCGGCGCTAATGCCAATGCAGTAAAGGAACTGGTGCTCGCGGGCTTGTTGATCGCTGCTCGCAATCTGGTGCCGGCCGTGCGCTATGTCGAAGGGCTGCGCGGCACACACGGCGACTTGAACGCGCTGGTGGAGGACAACAAGAAGCACTACGCCGGCGTTGAGCTGCCCGCCCGCACGCTCGGCATTCTGGGTTTGGGACGTATCGGCAGCCTGGTCGCGGATGCGGCGATCAAGCTCGGCATGCACGTGCTGGGCTACGATCCCGAGATCACGGTCGACGCCGCCTGGAGCCTGCCTTCCCAGGTGAAGAAGGCGCACAGCATAGAGGAGGTGCTGAAGAACTCCGAGTTCGTCACTGTGCACGTGCCGCTCATGCCTGCCACGCGCCATTTGATCAATGACGAACGGCTGGGTTTGACCCGGCACGGTGCAGTCCTGCTCAACTTCGCACGCGATGAGGTCGTCGATACCGAAGCGGTCGGCCGTGCGTTGGATGCCAAGCGACTGAAGTATTATGTATGCGATTTCCCCAACGCCGATCTGTTGCAGCATCCGGGCGTCATTGCGCTGCCGCATCTAGGCGCCTCCACCCGCGAGGCTGAGGACAACTGTGCCGTCATGGTGGCAAACCAAGTGCGTGATTATCTGGAACACGGGAACATTCGCAACGCGGTCAACTTCCCGGACGTGGTGATGGAGCGCGAATCGCCCTTTCGCATCGGCATCGCCAACGCCAATGTACCGAACATGCTCGGGCAGATTTCCACGGCGGTGG
>JADMIO011538846.1_pt1 | contig 12792 bp, 5 predicted proteins | sample 8958161 | NCBI WGS metagenome assembly JADMIO01 (sample SAMN16585339, study PRJNA669376) | soil metagenome | isolation source: Crop rotation soil | place: USA: Cullars Rotation, Alabama | collected 2011 | reverse complement strand
TCGTAGAAATCGGCGATACGGCCGAGCATTTCGTCGAGGCCGCCGGTCTGTTCGCCGACGGCGATCATCGAGATCACCATCGGTGGAAAGACGCCCGACTTCTCGAGCGGCGCGGCGATGGTGTCACCGCCCGCGATCGACGTGCGCGACGCCATGATCGCGTCGTGAATGACGGTGTTGCCCGCGGTCTTGGCCGTGATCTCGAGGCCATCGAGGATCGAGACACCGGACGAGACGAGCGTGCCCAGCGTGCGCGTGAACCGCGACACGGCGGACTTCCGGAGTACGTCGCCGAGCACCGGGAATCCGAGGAGGAAACCGTCGATGCGGCGGCGGCCGGCCGGCGTGTCGTGGAACTTCTTGAATCCGTAACCCGCGACGGCGAGGCCGCCGAGTACCACCCACCAGAACGACCGCAGGAAATCCGACAGCGTGATCACGATGCGCGTCGGAAGCGGCAGTTCCATGTGCACCGATTCGAACATGGTGCGGAAAACCGGAATGACGAAGATGAGGAGGATGGCGATCGCGCCGATCGCGACGGTGAAGATCACCGACGGATAGATCATCGCGCTCTTCACCTTGCGGATCAGCTTGTCGTTCTTTTCCAGGAACGTGGCGAGGCGCAACAGGATGGTATCGAGAATGCCGCCGGCTTCGCCGGCCGCCACCATGTTCACGTAGAGCTGCGGGAACGCCTTCGGGTGCTTGCCGAGCGCATCGGCGAGGGTGTTGCCGGCCTCAACATCCGCGACCACCGCCCGGCTCACGTCCTTGAGCCGCGGATTCTCGGTCTGCGCCGCCAGGATGTTGAGCGACTGGACCAGCGGCAGGCCGGAATTGATCATCGTCGCGAACTGGCGCGTGAAGATCACGATGTCGCGGGTCCGGATCCCCGATCCCGGCAGCGAGATCTTGATGTCCTTGCGCGCTTCCTTGAGCGACACGAGCAGCAGCCGGTTCTTGCGAAGGTGGCCGATGACGTCGTCGCGCGTGGCGCCGTCATAGCTCCCGCGCATGATCTGGCCGGTCGCGGCGTTCTTGGCGGTGTATTCAAAGACGGGCATGTGGGGACTCCGGTGAAACCGTAAGTATCGGAAGAAGGGCGTTAGGGCGTTAGGGCGCTAGGGAGATCTAGCCGAAGGCGCGAGTGAGGCCTTCCCCGCCGCCACATTCCTCACGCCCTCACGCCCTAACGCCCTGCCGCCCTCGCCTTCACTTCCCCTATCGCCTGCTCCTCCACCGGCGTTTCCCCGATCGACCGGAGGAACTCCGACTGGTTGGGCGAGACGCGGAGGCAGTCCTCCTTGGCGACTTCCCGGCTCATGTAGGCCTGGTAGAGCGCGTCATTCATCGTCTGCATGCCGTGCTTCTTGCCGGCCTGCATCAGCGAATAGATCTGGTGCACCTTGTCGTCGCGGATCACGGCGCGGATCGCCGGCGTGGCCACCATGATCTCGGCCGCCATGACCCGGCCGCGGCCCTTGGCGCGCGGCAGCAGGGTCTGGGTGAGCACACCCTCGAGCACGAACGCCAGCTGGGCGCGCACCTGCGCCTGCTGGTTGCTCGGAAAGACGTCGATGATGCGGTTGATCGCCTCGGGCGCCGAATTGGTGTGCAGCGTCGCGAGCGCGAGGTGACCGGTTTCGGCGATCGTGAGCGCCGCGGCGATCGTCTCGAGATCGCGCATTTCGCCCACGAGAATCACGTCGGGATCCTCGCGCAGTGCGTACTTGAGCGCCGACGCGAAGGACGGCGTGTCGGTTCCGACCTCGCGCTGATTGACGATGCAGTTCTGGTGGCGGTGGATGAACTCGATCGGGTCTTCCACGGTGATGATGTGACCCGTGCGTTCCTTGTTGATCTTGTCGATCATCGCGGCGAGCGTCGTGGACTTGCCCGATCCCGTCGGTCCGGTCACCAGCACCAGTCCGCGCGGCCGCTCGGCCAGTTTCGCGGTGACCGGCGGGAGCCGCAGTTCCTCGAATGACTTCACGATGAACGGGATCATGCGGATCGCCATCGCGACGCAGCCGCGCTGCTTGAAGACGTTGCCGCGGAATCGCGCCAGGCTCTGGATCCCGAACGAGAAGTCGAGTTCGTCCTCCTGCTCGAAGCGCTTCTTCTGCGCTTCCGTCAGCACCGAATACGCGAGCGCCAGCGTGTCCTTGGGCTGCAGCACCTCTTCGACGTCGGCGTCGACAAGCTCGCCGTCGACACGGAGCTTCGGGCGGACGCCGGTGGTGAGGTGGAGATCGGACGCGTCCTTCGCGATCATCTCCTCGAGGAGCCCTCGCAGGTTGAGCGTCATTCGCTTGTCTCCTTGACGACTTCTTCCAGCGTGGTGATCCCGCGTTCGAGTTTCTTCATCCCGTCCATTCGCAGCGTGAGCATGCCCTCGCTCACCGCCTGATCCCTGAGTTCGACCGTTGACGCGCCGGTGAGCACCATGCGCCGCAGCGCCGGCGACATCGGCATCACCTCGTACAGGCCGGCGCGTCCCTTGTATCCGGTGCCGCCGCACTGGTCGCACCCCGAACCCTTGTAGAACACAATATGGCGGAGCGGTTCGACGTCGACGCCGAGAGTCTTGAGTTCCTCGTCGGTGTACTTGACCTCGGTCCGGCAGGCGGGGCAGACGCGCCGCACCAGTCGCTGCGCCACCACGAGGTTCACCGCGCTCGCCACGTTGAACGCCTCGATTCCCATGTCGATCATGCGGACGATGGTGCTCGGCGCATCATTGGTATGCAGCGTCGAGAGCACGAGATGGCCGGTGAGCGCGGCCTTGATGGCGATGCCGCCCGTCTCGAGATCGCGGATTTCGCCGATCATGATGATGTTCGGGTCCTGGCGCAGGAATGCCCGCAACGCCGCCGCGAACGTCAGCCCGATCTCGGCGCGCATCGGCGCCTGGTTGATCCCCGGAAGGTTGTACTCGACCGGGTCCTCGGCCGTCATGATGTTGGTCTCGACGGTGTTGATCCGCTGCAGTGCCGAATAGAGCGTGGTGGTCTTCCCTGATCCGGTCGGGCCGGTCACGAGCACCATCCCGTACGGATTCAGGATCGCGCGCATCAGGTCCGCTTCTGCCTTCGGCTCGAACCCGAACTTGGTCAGGTCGAGCGTCAGGTTGCCCTTGTCGAGAATGCGGAGCACGATCTTTTCGCCGAAGAGCACCGGCAGCGTCGAAACGCGGAAGTCGATGACCCGCGTCCCCATCTTGAGCTTGAGCCGGCCATCCTGCGGGACGCGCCGCTCGGCGATGTTGAGCTGCGCGAGAATCTTGATGCGCGAGCTGAGTGCCGCCTTCATCTTGAGCGGCGGCTTCATGACTTCCTGCAGTACGCCGTCGACGCGATAGCGGATCCGGATTTCGTGTTCGAACGGTTCGACGTGAATATCCGACGCGCCGCGCTTGACGGCGTCGGTAAGGATGCCGTTGATGAGCTTGACGACGGGCGCGTCGTCGGCTGACGTCTCGCCCTCATCATCCTCCTCGGCGACGACTTCGACGTCCTCGCCGATCCCTTCCATCTCCTTGAGGATGCTCTGCAGCTGTTCGTCGCTGCTCTCGTAGTGGCGCTCGATCAGGTTGCGAAGCGTCTGCTCGCCGGCGAGAACCGCGAAGAGGTCGAACCGGGTGATGAACTTGAGGTCCTCGAGGAGCCCCTGATCGGCAGGGTCGGCGACCGCGACCGTGAGCGTGCGACCCTCGCGCTTGAGCGGAAGCACCATCCGTTTGAGGGCGAGGTCCGCGGGGACCATCTTGAGAATCCGGGGGTCGACCTCGAACCGGGAAAGATCCACCGCCGGCATGCGGTACTGCCGGGCCAGGACCTTGGTCAGTTCGAGTTCGTCGATGGCCCCCTGTCGAACCAGGACCAGTCCCAGGCGCTGACCGGATGCACGGTGCTCCTGAAGCGCCTTGGCGAGCTGCTCGCGGGTGATCAGCGCCTGCGCAAGCAGCACTTCGCCGAGCCGCTCGGCAGGGTGCGCCGTGTCGGCTGGTGCTCGAGGGGTGCTGGGCTGCGGAGCGGTCATCCCTGTCCGTGGGTGCAAAGGGGATGCCTTGGCGTCGGTGGGCATTCCGCCCGGTAGCTGGTCAATGGACCGTGACGCGCCCCGCGATCTGGCGGAGAAGGGCCGCGGTGATCCCGGGAACGCGCCTGAGGTCCTCGATTTGGCGAAATGGGCCGGCGCTGTCGCGAAATGCGACGATCGCCTTGGCCTTCGTCGGTCCGATCCCGGGAAGCCCGTCCAGTTCCGGCACAGTGGCACGGTTGAGGTCGAGCGCATCGGTCGAGACCGTGCTGAAAGCTTCGGCTGCCACGCCTCCGAAACTGAGGTGCGGCGCCAGACGGTTGAGCAGCGCCGGACCCAGTCCAGCGACCCTTCGCAAACCCTGGATGCTGCCAAAGGCACCCCGGCTCTCGCGATCCGCGACAATCCGCTTCGCGAGCGCCGGCCCGATGCCGGGAAGCCGATCGAGTTGTGCTGCTGTCGCGTGGTCGACGTCGACCCGCTCGGTCGCCGCGAGGGGCTTACCCTGCGCCCGGATGGAGTCGCGGTGCGCCAGGGGATTTCCGTCACCTGACGGGTCGAAGAGCTGCTGCGCGATCGGCGGGGCCGCCGGCGCCGCGGCCATCGCCCGGAGGAGATGACCAGCGAGCCCCAGGGTGAGCAGGATCGCGAGCGCGCGACGCTCGCGGCGTGAGATGGCAGAGAGGAAGTTTTTCATGACGCGCACGTTCGCGCGAGGGGCGGCGTGGGGACGGAACGTGATCGCGCAGCGGGGAGCGTGGTAATGCGGCGGAGAGTGAGAGTGATGAGCTCTCGGCGTTCCATCAGCTAGTAGCTATTAGCTATTAGCTATCCCGGTGCGAGTTGTGGAGATGTGCCCGGCGGCAGGGCACGGAGTAGCTAAGAGCTGACAGCCAAAAGCCCTGTGTGCAGGCTCTAGGCTATAGGCTATAGGCTATAGGCTATAGGCTATAGGCTGTAGGCCGTAGGCCGTCGGCTGTCCCCACCCTACTTCCCCGCCCTCCTGATCACCCCCACCGCCACGTTCCCCACCGCGCCGAGAATGTCCGCCGATTCCTTGTCAGGCGTGTCTTCCGTGGTGTGCCAGTAGGGATACCCGATGTCGATCACGTCGATGGTGATGATGCCGGCATTGATCAGCGGAATGTGATCGTCGGTGATCGCGCCGTACGGTTCACGCTTGAAGATGTGCCCGTATCCCATGCTCGACGCGATGGACCAGACCTTGTCGACGACCTGCGGTGCCGCGACCTGCGAATTCTCCTCGACGGGGAACTGCGCATTGGCGTGGCCGACCATGTCCCACAGCACGGCGAAGATCGGGCGGCGCGTCTCGATCTGATGCGCGGCGTAATACTCGGCGCCGACAAGCACGTCGACGCGCGGCGGTCCGAACGTGCCGAAATCCTCTCCATCGACGTAGAGCAGGTCGACGCCGACGTCCGGCGGCGTCTTTTTCAGGGCGTCGGCGACGCCCAGCAGAATGGCGACTCCCGACCCGCCGTCATCGGCGCCGGGAATGGGCTGCTTCCGCTTGGTGGAGTCCTTTTCATTGTCTGCGCGCGGCCGGGTGTCCCAATGCGCGATGTAGAGCAGGCGCTGCGACGCCTTCATGTTGAACTGCGCGAGCACGTTGACCATCTCGACGGAATCGCCGTTGGCGGCGTGATGCCACCAGCGCTGGACCGTGACGCTGTCGGCCCGGGCCCGGCTCAGCGAATCGAGCCATTTCGCCATCGCGGCGTGCCCCGGCGCGCCAGGAACGCGCGGGCCGAAGGCAACCTGTTGCGTGACGTAGGCGAGCGCCTGACGCCCGTCGAATTCGCGGGCAGGCGGAGTCCCGCCGGCACCACAGGCGGCAGCCAGTGCGGAAAGAGCGGCGAGGCGCGTACGGCGTGACATTCACATCCCCCAGGCGGAAAGCGGTACTGACAGAAACATGCTCAACGTGAGCGTCATCGAGCGCACCCCCTGGCTCACGACCGCGTTGTGCACGTAACTGAACGATAGCCCCGACTGAACCCCGTGCTGCATCACGGCTGCGAAACTCGTGGACGCCTCGAACCGGTGCAGCCCGTACGTCTCGACGCAGCTGCTGTCCCCGGTACGCTGGATGCACGACGACGTGGAATTCTCGCTCACCGTGACTTCGGTGCGCATGGTGCGGCGCGTGCGGGAGAGCGCCTGGGGAAGTCGCATGCTCCAGGAGACCGTCCCGAGCACGTTGGTCTGCGCGCCGCGCGTGGTGTTCCCGGCAAACGAACCGTCGGTCTTGTCGAACTCGGCGCTGAAGTGCGCAAGCAGGCCGTTGCGCAGCACGACGTCGACGTGCGGCGTTGCACGCATCGTCAGTGAAGTCGCGAGGTTGCTGGTCTCCTCGTTGAGCGGGCTTTCGGACGTCGCGTTGTCGCGCTGGAGTGAACCGCCCGCGCTCACGTTCGCGATGATGCCCCCCCGGAATCCGCGCGACCATTCGAGGGTCGCGCGCGGCCACGTCGTCAGCGTGCCATTGGTCTTGAGGAAACCGGCGCCGGTGTTCTGCTGGTAGCGGTCGGACACGGTCGACGAGTACTGCAGTTGCCCCGAGACGCCCGCGAGCAGGTCCACCGCGGCCTGGAACGTCGTCGCCGTCGCATTGGTCGCGCCCACGGCCTGCTGCCCGTTGCGCGTGAGGAAACTGCCGAGACCGCCGAGCGCGAACTGGTAGCCGAGCCCGGGATCGAACGTCGCCAGGTCGAACGTCGATTCGAGCGTGCGCCGGCGAATGAAGTCGACGGGACGCATGTGCCCCAGCGCCATCGTCACCGCGCTCGAATCGCGGAACACCAGGCGCGACAGCGCCTTGGGGTCGACGGTGAAATGGTATTCGACAAACCGCGAGTTCGAGAGAGTCTGCGGCAGGATGTACGCGCCCGCCGTGTCGCCGTCCACCCGCACCGGATTGCGGCTGGCGAGCGAGCGTGACAGGAAGAAGTTCGTGCCGATGTTGACTTCAGAGCCGAGCCACGATGAAAAGCGCGGCGCGATGCGGATCGAGTTGTTCAGGTTGCGGTCGCGCTCCACGCCGACGTCCGCGCCGAAGAGCGATCGGTGCTGCGCGTTGGCGATGCGCCCGATCGACGTGGAATCGGGATACTCCCGCAGATCCCGTGTGCTCGCCAGTCCGGTGGCGATGCTGAGCATCCCGATCGGCTGCCACGTCATCGACGCCCCGTTCCGCCAGAGGAACTGCTCCGACGTCACGGGCTTGAGGATCGTGTCGGCGAGAACCCGCACCGGCTGCTGGAATGCCTGCAGATCGCCCATCGTGTGGTTGAGCGTCGACGTGAGCTGGATCGACGCGGGAAGCGGAGAGAAGGTTCCCTTGCCGATCCCCCGGCCTGCGGTACTCTCGCGCAACCAGCGCGGCCACGACTTGACCAGTCCGCCGAGGCCGAGTGAGTACGCGCGCCGCAGCGGCGCATAGGAATAATTGAGCGCTGTTGCCCAGGTCGACGACGTCGCCTGGGCGAGAGACGTGATGTTGAGTGCGGTCGACCCGCTCGCGGTGAACGACAGCGGATGCAGCAGCAACCGGGTGAGCGGACGCGAGGTTGGACGGAGGGGATCGCGAACGCTGATCGACCAGACCGTCGCATCGGTCTTCGGCCGGCGCAGGTTGCGGAGTCCGCCGGTCTCGACGTCGGTGCCATCCACCAGTTGCGGATCGACCCACGACCAGTTGCTGCTCACCGTGACCGGTACCGACAATCCGAGTTTCGGCGAGAGGAATCGTTCGAGGTGCACCGTCGAAGTTGCCGCGAAGGACGTCGCGTTCTGGTAGGTCGGCAACTGTGACATCTGCCGGAAGTTGCCGCTCTGATAGATGCCGGAAAGATCGAGCGTGGCGACATCCGACGCGAGCAGCTGCGCGTTGATGGCCCCGGCCACACCGGTGGTCGACACCGGCCCCGACACCCGGATATCGTCGATCCAGAGCTCGGTCTGCGCGATCGCAAGGCCGGTTGGTGCGCCGTAGTAGAAACCACCCGCGAGTTCCTGCACCGCAGCGAGATTGGGCGGGTTGATCTGCGGATCGCGCACCTGCACCAGGTATGAACCGTCCGGCGTGCATGCGACGTACGCCGTCGAGTCCCCACCCCGGCACTCCACCGAGCCGCTCGGTGGAGCTCCGTTGAGGCGCGCGTTCTCGATCTGCGCGCGCAGGTCGCGCCACGTCTGCAGGTCGATGATCAGCTCCGGATCCCACGACGAGGTGTGCACCGGGGCGCGATAGAGATAGAAGTTGTACGCATCGCTGCCGACCTTGATGTACGCCTGCAACCGGCCGTCATTCCATCCCGGTGTCCCGGGACGGCCGCGCATCCAGACGCGGAGCTGCCGGTACGCGAGCAGGTTGCGCGATCCGCTCAGGAGGCGCAGGTACCCTTCGGCGCGTTCACCACGCTGCAGGTCGAACGCCTGGATGCGCAGCGATTTCTCGTTGATCTGCTGCGAGAACTGGTTGGACGACGCGGCCACCGTCGCGGTGGCGTTGCCGATCCCGGGCGGTGACGTATAGCCGAGCTCGACGGAATCCTGCGTCGAAACGGTTCCGATCAGGACCTGCCCGTGCACCTGCGCGGTGGGACCGGAGAGCGTTGCAATCGGCCGTTCGGCGCGCGCGATCCACGCGGCGCCGGTGAATTTCATCAGCGCCATCGCGAACCGGATCGTCGAATCGGCGCCGCCATTGTCGGCCGGCGTCACGAACGTCATTCGCATCTGCTTGACGAGATGAATGTCGGGAATGCCGATGGTGTCGTCGGCCGTGTGCAGCGGGACGCGGTAGATCGTCCAGCGCGCGGTGCGGCCGCGCGAATCGGTCACCGGCGCGCCGGTGCGGGGATCGGTGACCGTGTGCGAGCGCACGAAGTATTTCGCGGAATCGCGGCTGAGGTCGAGAACGTAGCGGAACACGTCATCGTTCGACCCCTGGGCGTCAAGCAGGTTGTCGCCGTCGAGATCCTCGGTGTCGGCGAACGCGTTCTTGTTCGAGCAGCGCGAGCTGAGGTCGCCCCACGGTACGAAGTGAATGATGTATCCCAGCGAATCCTGGCACATCGCCGGAAAATGGATGACGCCGTTCGGTCCGATCAGCGAATCGGGACGGTCGGCGAGGATGCCGTTGTCGTCCGCCGCGGCGTTCCACGATCCGTAGAATGTCTTTTCGGTGTCGAGCCGGTGCACACCGACGTATTGGCGTCCCGTGAAGACGGTGTCGCCGACACGAAACCCGGTCCCCGCGGTGTCTGCCGCGGTGAGGATGTGGAAGTTCGTCGGCGCCATCGAGAGCGCGTCTTCGCTCACGCGGCCGAGGTCGAAGACGATCCGCATCTTCGAGGTCTCGATCGGCTTGTCGCTCGTCTCGTAGAGCGCGAACTCCAGATAGTCGTTGTGACTGAAGTCGGTGCCGGTCAACGACAGCGGCACGGTCAGCGATCGCCACCGCGGCGCGAAGTTGCGGCGCGGCTGGGTCCAGTGCGAACGGCTGAAATGATCGACGAGTCCGCCGGCCGTGTCGGCGTGCACGGCCATCCAGAGCACGGGCTCGATCGTCGGCGAACGAGACTGCGTCAGCGCAATGGTCGGATCGATGTCGTGTGGTGAAAGACGGACGATGGTGTCGTTGAGGCCCGGCACGAGGTTCTGGAACGTGAGCTGCACGGCATCGGCGCTGTCGAATCCGATGGGGAGAATGTCGGTCAGCCCGGCCGCGGACTTCGGCACCGATCCGTGAATCCACGCGTTCTCGAGCGCGGGGATGAGCACGTTGCGATCGTCCTCGAATTCCTCGAGGAATGCATCACCGGAGCGATTCGGATCGGGCCGCGAGAATGCCAGCTCGCCAGTGACGTGGAACCGCGAGAGCGCGGTGGAGCGCTTCGTGACCAGCCGGTTGAACAACGCAGTCACGCCCGGTGCGTCGAAGAGCATGTCGGCGGTGAAACCACCGAGGAACGAGGCCTTCGGCTCGAACCCGATCTGCGGGCGGGTGTAACCGCTCGCTTCCGCCTGATAGAGCGCCGCGGCGCTGATCGACTTGAACTGTCCCAGGTGCCACGTCGCCGTGGCGCCCGCGATCGTGGTCGGCGCCTGCGCGAAGATGCCGCGCTGCTCGAAGCTCGCCGTCACCAGCGCCTCGCCGTTGCCGAACAACGTCGCGGGGTCGACAAAATCGACCCGGCCCGTCGCGTAATCGATGCGATAGTCGATGTCCCGGACGAGCCGCCGGCCATTGACGTCGATCCGTTCACTCTTGTCGGTGATCTCGATCGCATCGAGACGGATCGACCGGTTGTCGGTGCCGCCCTTCGCCGTGTACTGCAGGCGGATGGTGAACTTCGACGGCGGCCCCTGCGTGAGAAGCAGGTATTCCGGCGTCACGTACATCGAATCGTTGCGCTCGGCCGTCGTGAGACTGGGCGCCGAGAACGGTTGCGCGCTCGGAAAGGCAATCAGGAAGTCGTTGATCACCTGGCTCGCCCCGGGATCGCGCAGTCGCGGGAAGACGCGGTTCTCGATGTCGAGCACGGCGGGATCGCTCTGCACGGCGAGTCCCAGCGCCGAGAGATACGTGCCCGGTGCCACGGCGGGGCGCTCCGAGTTGGCGACGAGAATCGACGCCCGCAACGTCGGCAGCGTCAACGACGATCCCGCGATCCGGTAGAACTGCCGCATCTCGTGGTAGAACACTGGTGAAGCTGGTCCGCGATTCGGCAGATAGATCAGTCGCAGCGAATCCTGGGCGGCGGGATTGTCGGTCGACGGGAATGAACCGACGAACTGACCCGACGCCGTCTTGTAGCTCACCGCCAGGTAGTCGTTGGGATCGATGCGCGCACTCGCCGCGAGAATGAACCAGAGCCCGGACGGATCGAGCCAGTAATCGACGTTCGGCTTGAGGAGCCGCCACCGCACGGCGCCGGTGCGTTCGTTGCCGTTCTGGGCAACCGCGGTAATGCCATCGTAATTGGCGTTCGCGCCCGAGCTGCGATTGGCCGAGACGTACCGGTAGATGCGCAGTTCGGCCGGCCGCTCGGCGGCGGGAACCGGTATGGCGCCGGCGTTGAGCGCGTCGAGCACCGGGAATCCGTTCAGCGTTCGCGGATCGACGGTCCAGAAAACACGCGCCGGCTCGTAATCGAGATCGCGCGTGAGGCGATCGACCGGTTCCTGCGTGGTGCTCCCCACCGTGAAACGCCGGGTCGCGAGAGTGTTGCCCTTCTGCGTCGCGAGGATGCCCTGCACGTGCACCGGGCCGAACGCCATCTGCGCGCTGATACCGAAGTTGTTCGACGGTATGCTCGTCGTGAGGAACCGCGACGGCGGCGGGGTGAAAATCTGGGTGCCGATGTCGATCCGCTGGAGCTTCTCGTCGGGAAGACCGAGGTAATAGGCGTTGATGATGTTGCGTGCGGCGTTGTCGGCCTTCGAATCGAAATCGATGTTGATGTGGCCGCGCTGCCCGAACACGCCGGTGGACTGCAGCTGCACGATGTTGTCGAGCCGCGGCGCGGAGAAGCCGCCGCTGCATCCGGAGGCGGGATTCTGCGCGAGCGCCGGCGTGCAGGCGAGGTTCTTCTGCCGGTTGGTGCTGATCTGGAACCGCAGGTTGCCATCGAACGTGACGTCGGCGGTGTTGGGCGAAAGCCCGAAGAGTCCGTGGCGCTCGTCGAGCCGGACCGTGTCACGCTGGAATGACGCGAATCGGCGCACCGCACGCCGGCCTGCCGCTTCGGCGGAGAGAAGCCCCGCGTCGACACGCACACCGGAATCGAACGCGGCGATGGCACGGCGAACACCCGCTGCGGGGGGCTGCCAGACCGGCGCCGGCGCCAGGCGCGGCAGGGCGAGCGGGAGGCCGCTCATGAACCGTTCGAGCTGCAGCCGGTTGAAGAGACCCGCGCTGTCGGGCGGCACCACGCGCGCGGGCGCCTGCGCGGCCGCACCGATGGCGTGCAGGCCGAGCGCAAGCGCCAGCAGCAGGCCATGCGCCAGGGAACGGGAGATCGGACGATTAGCTTCCAAGATGAAGCCGAAATTTACCGAAGCCTGAGGCAGAATGCGCCTGATTTCCCGCCACATCCTCGGGGCGCTGCTGGCCCCGTTCTTCTGGGGTGTCGCGGCATTGACGGGTCTCCTGCTGCTGAATTCCCTGCCGCCGCTGATCGAAAAGTTCGGCGGCAAGGGACTTCCCGTCCATGTAATGATCGAGGCGGTGGTTTTTTTCCTGCCCGCGCTGATCTCGCTGACCCTGCCGATGGCCGTGCTGGTGAGCGCGCTCTATGGATACAGTCAACTGGCAGCCGCCCTTGAAATGGTCGCGATGTACGCCAATGGATTGTCGGTGTGGCGCATGGCCCGGCCGGCACTCGTGGGTGCGGCCGTCGTTGCGGTCATCAATTTCATGGTCTTCGACCAGATCGCGCCCAAGAGCAATATCCGGCTCAACAATCTCACGACGGCGGCCATGAACACGGCGCCGACTCTCGCCTTACAACAGCAGGTTCTTAATCTCCTCCCTCCTTCGGGGTATGTGCTGCGCGCCGACGTGATCGACCCGGTGACGAGTTCGATGCGTGGCGTGACGATCTTCGATCTCTCCGGCTTCTCGGGCGGCAGGCGTCTCATCGTCGCCGACAGCGGTTCGATGAGCATGTCCGCCAACAAGCAGGACCTGATCCTCACGTTGCACAGCGGCGTGAT
>JADMIO011385411.1_pt1 | contig 12792 bp, 7 predicted proteins | sample 8958161 | NCBI WGS metagenome assembly JADMIO01 (sample SAMN16585339, study PRJNA669376) | soil metagenome | isolation source: Crop rotation soil | place: USA: Cullars Rotation, Alabama | collected 2011 | reverse complement strand
GCGGCCCGCCCCGCCCCGCCGCCGCGGGCCGCCCCGCCCGCGGTGCCCGGGCCGGCCCCGGTCGCCGCGCCCGACGAGGCCACCGCCGACGGCGACGAGTACGGCCCGGTCCTGGCCCGGGCCGACGTGTCGGGGTCGGCCGGCGTCTTCGCCATCCTGATCGCGCTCGTCCCGTTCGCCCTGGCCTGGGTGGCCCTGTCCGTCGACTTCGGCGAGCCGACCGGCCGCCGGAACCGACTGGTCGCCGAGCTGCTGCGGATCCCGGCCGTCCGGTACGCGGCGGCCGCCCTGTTCGCCGCCGGCGGCCTTTACCTCGTGTTCCACGGGATCCGGTCGCTGATGACCGGCCCGGTCAAGCGGGCGTTCCACGCGTTCGGCCTCCGCGCCGTCCCGACGCGAAACCCGGCGGCCGCGGTCGCGTTCCGGTACGCCGACGGGGCCGTCGAGTACGGGTACCGCGACGACGGGTCGATGGTCACCCGGCTTCTGACGCTCTACGCGCCGGACGGCAAGAAGTTCGAACTGTCGAGCATGGCCGGGCAGTCGGCCGACCCGGACAAGGGGAACCCGAGCCCGCGACAGGTCGAGGATTTGCGGGACCGGGTCGTCGAACAGATCGCCGGGCGGATGAGCAACGACCTGGCCGCCGGCCGGCCGGTCGAGTGGACGACCAAGCTCGGGTTGACGCCGGACGGGATCGTCATCAACGGCCGGCCGGTCCCGTGGGGACAGATCGAGCGGACGGACGAGAACGAGAACAACGGGAAGGTGACGATCCACGCGGCCGGGGCGACGGTCACCGAGTCGATGGTGGCCAAGAACTTCCTGCCGGGGTGGATGGTGTACCGGTCGATCCTGGGCGGCGGCGGCGATCAGGCCGAGGCGTGACGGCCGGCGGCTCGGAGGGGTGCCGGCGAAGAGTTAGCCACGAATGGCACGAAAGGAACACGAATGAATGCAAAGGCGCATTTTGCATTCATTCGTGTTCCTTTCGTGCCATTCGTGGCTAAGGCATGTCTCCGCGACCCCTGCGGCTCCGCGACGAGTCCCCTTCGACCGTCGGGTTGTCCTCCGTGCCTCCGTGGTCAACTCCCCGCGACGACCCGCAGCTCGGCCAACTCGCGCTCGTATCCGCCGGACAGGATCGGGAACCGGCACCACGTCTTGGGGTCCAGGTTCTGGTCGTCGAGGTGGAAGCTGGGCGCGTACCGCTCGCGCTTCCATTGGTTGCGGCACCACAGCCGAAAGAACCGCTCGACCCACAGGGCGAGCTGCGGCCCGGCGTGTTGCGGGAACGCGACCCTCACCGTCGCCAGCACCTCCGCCGGCGTCTGCTTGTCCCGGATGGCCGCCCGCTCGATCGCGTCCAAGAGGTCGTACGGCATCAGGTCGGCCTCGTCGGTCTGCTTGCTCGCGGCCGGCCGCAGCTCGGCCGTCGGCTGCTGGCGGTTCACGGCGGCCAAGGACGGGATCGGCCTGCGCGTCCCGTCGACGTCGGGGCCGGTCGTCTCCGTCCACCGGAGCCACTGGCGGAGGTAGTGCTTGTCGATGCCGGCGATCGGGGAGAGGCCGCCGGACGTGTCGCCGTCCATCGTCGCGTACCCGACGGCCGCCTCCGACCGGTTGCTGGTGCTCAGCAGCAGCGCGTTGTACAGGTTCGCCAGCATCCACACGCCCGGGGCGCGGACGCGGGCCTGGATGTTCTGCAGGGCGACGTCGTCGCGGTCCCACGTCAGCGGCCGGCCGATCGCCCCGCCGACGATGCCGACGTACCGGTCGACCAGGTCCCCGACGTCGAACTCGTGGTGCGTCGCGCCGATGCCGGCCGCCACGTCGCGGGCGGCGCTGCGGGTGACCTCGCCGCTGTTCTTCGTCGACTGGTACGCCGTCGTCAGCAGCTGCTTCACCAGCGACGTCGCGTCGGTCGCCTGCTCGATGTTCCCGACGTGGGCGAGCTTTCGCTTGACGGCCTCCAGGCCGACGTCGGCAATGGAGAACTCGGCCAGCAGGGCGATCAGCGCGACGACGGCGGCGGAGTCCGCCCCGCCGCTGAGGCTCACGACGAACCCGTTCGACCGACTCTTGCGGACGTAGTCGAACAGCCCCAGCGCCTCGGCCCGGGCGAACTCCTCCTCCTTCAGGTGCGGCCCGGCCTCCCAATCCGGCGGCGTCGCCGACGCCCGCTCGGGCGCGACGGCTGGCCACTTGAAGGGGACCACCACGCGGTCGTCCGTCCGCCCGCCGACGTCGGGCTGGAAGCTGGCCGAGCGGGCTTGGGCCATCCGCCCGGCGTCGACGTCGACAACGGCCGGGGTGAGAACGTGGTCGGCGTACCCGAACCGCGGCCCGGCGGCGACCGGCCGGCCGACCGTCGCGACCATTGCCCCGCCGTCGTAGATCGCCCGCCCGGCCTCGTTACCCAGCAGGTTGCTGTAGACGTACGTCACGCCGAACGCCCGGCTCCCCTCCAGCACGAGCCGTTGGCGGACGGCCAGCTTGCCGAACGCGAAGTGGCTGGCGGACGGGTTGAGGATCACGTCGATCCCCTCGGCCGACAGCCCCGCGCCGGGCCGGGCCGCGACCCACGCGTCCTCGCAGATCTCGAACCCGATGCGGACGCCGCCGAGGTCGAAGTAGAGGTCGCCGATCGGCACCGGCGGGCCGCCGTCGCCGAGTTGGATCTGCTGCGTCACGTCGGTCGGCCATGGCTTGAACCACCGCGGCTCGTAGTGGATGCCGTCGCCGGCCAGGAACCGTTTTGCGACCAGGCCGACGAGCTTGCCGTCGACGACGAGCGCGGCGCAGTTGAACAGGCCGTTCTGGTAGAGGACGGGCAGGCCGACGGACACGGCCATGCCCGCGGTGGCCGAAGCGATCTCGTGGAGCACCCGCCAAGCCATGGCGACGACGCCGGGGGAGTGGAAGGCGTCCTCGCAGCCGTAGCCGCTGACGCACAGCTCCGGGAGGCACAGCAGCGAGACGTTCTGCCGCTTCGCGTCGCCGACCGCGGCGAGCATCCGGGCCTTGTTCCCGTCCCAGTCGAGCGGCGTCGTGTTCAGCGCAGCGGCGGCGAGCTTGATGAGTCTCATGGCTGTCTCGGGCTGTTGAACGTTCGGTTTCACCACGAAGGCACGAAGGGCACGAAGGGCCACGAAAGAGAAAGGAAAAGCATCACCGCAGAGTCGCGGAGGACTCAGAGAGGTCAGGGAAAGGGCGTTCGCCACGAATGGCACGAAAGGAACACGAATGAAGTCAAAGGCATTGCATTGATTCGTGTTCCCTTCGTGCCATTCGTGGCCGATGCGATTCCCCGCGCACTCTGCGTCTCTGCGGTGACTTTTCTTCGTGCCTTTCTTCGTGGCCCTTCGTTCCCTTCGTGCCTTCGTGGTGAAATCGAACGGAAGAGGGCGCAGTCAGTGGCCGCGGGCCTTCAGGATCAGGTCCGTCTTCAGGTCGTGCAACCGATGTTCCAATCCCACGGCGTACTGGTGCGGGTTCAGGAACCGGCGGACGCCCGGGTGAAGCGCGTCGAGTTGAGCCCTGGTCCGCTCCCGCACGTCCGTCAACGCCGGCAGGTCGTAGACGAGCTTCCCGCCGCGGAAGACCGGCACGAGCAGGTCGTCATGCGGCGCGTCGGCGTCGAACCGCTTGCGCCGGGTGACGTCGAGCGGGTCGACGATCGTCGTCTGCCCTGCATCCGCCGCCCCCAACTCCTCGTCGAATATCGCGTCCCCGACGAATGCCCCGTCCGTGTCCTGGAACCGCCGGACGTTCAGCACCCCGGGGTTGCTCGTCTTGGCCGCCTGCTCGCTGAGCTTCACCTTGTGCGTCCACTTGCCGTCCTCCTTCACGGCCGAGAGCTTGTAGACGCCGCCGAGCGCGGGCTGGTCGTACGCGGTGGCCAGCTTCGTGCCGACGCCCCAGACGTTCACCCGCGCGCCCTGTTCCTTCAGGCTGGCGATGATGTGCTCGTCCAGGTCGTTGCTGGCCAGGATGCGGGCGTCGGGGAAGCCGCCGTCGTCGAGGATCTTGCGGGCCGCGATGCTGAGGTACGCCAGGTCGCCGGAGTCGAGGCGGACGCCGGCCATCTCGTGGCCGCGGGCCCTCAGCTTCTTCCCCGCCGCGACGGCGTTGCGGACGCCCTCGAGCGTGTCGTACGTGTCGACGAGGAACACGCAGTTGTTCGGCAGCGCGTCGGCGTATCCGTCGAACGCGGCCGGCTCGTCGTCGAAGCTCATCACCCAACTGTGCGCGTGCGTCCCCTTCACCGGGATGCCGAAAATCTTCCCGGCCAGCACGTTGCTGGTCGCCGCCGCCCCGCCGACGTACGCGCTGCGGCTGGCCGACAGCCCGCCGTCGATCCCCTGCGCCCGGCGGAGGCCGAACTCCAGCACCGGCTCCCCCCTGGCCGCCTGGCAGACCCGTGCGGCCTTTGTGGCGATCAGCGTCTGGAAGTTGACCAGGTTCAGCAGCGGCGTCTCGACGAGCTGGGCCTGCAGGATCGGCCCCTTGATCCGCAGCAGCGGCTCGTGCGGGAAGACGGCCGTCCCCTCGGGGATCGCGTCGACGTCGCACGTGAACCGCATCTCGCCGAGGTAATCGAGGAACCCGCGGTCGAACAGCGGCTTGCCGTCGTTCCCGTCGAGGGTCGCGAGGTAGTCGAGGTCGGACGCGTCGAACGAGAAGTTCCGCAGGTACTCGACGGCCGCGTGCAGGCCGCAGGCGACGGTGTACCCGCCGGCGAACGGGTGCTTGCGGAACGTGACGTGGAAGACGGCCTCCTGCGAGGCCCGGCCGAGCTTCCAGTAGCCGTAGGCCATCGTGAGCTGGTAGAGGTCGGTGAGGAGGGAGAGGGATTGGCCGTAGAGGCTGGGCATTAGAGGGTCCTTGTTGGTGTAATTATTACACCAAGTGGGCGGGAGGGCAAGTTGACCGGTTTCGGGTTGAATTGGCGGTGAACCGCGAGGTCGACGGGCGACGTCCTCCCTCTCCCTTCGGGAGAGGGCGGGGGTGAGGGGGCGTGAGGGTCGAGTGGTTCCCAATGGGAGGCGGTTCCGGATTTGTCTGCCGAACCGTCTCGCCGGCCGAGCCGCTCGACTGCCGGCCCCCCTCACCCCCGCCCTCTCCCGGGGGGAGAGGGAGGACGTCGCCCGGCGTCCGGGGGCGTCGCCGGCTGGCCGAGCTCGCGCTTGCCGACGTCCCTAAGCACCCGCGCGACCAGGGCCGTCCAGCCGGTCTGGTGGCTCGCGCCCAAGCCCCGGCCGGTGTCGCCGTCGAAGTACTCGTGGAACAGCACAAGATCCCTGAAGTGCGGGTCGCCGTGCAGCCCGTCCATCCGGACGCACCCGCCGTTGGCCGGCCGGCGGTGGTGTTCGTCCTTCAGGAACAGGCTGGCCAGTCGGCGTTCCAGCTCGCGGCCGACCTGCATCAGGTTCATCATCACGCCGCTGCCGGTCGGGCACTCGACCTCAAGCGTGTCGCCGTAGAAGTGGTAGTACCGCTGCAGCGCCTCGGCCAGCAGGAAGTTCACGGGGAACCAGATCGGCCCCCGCCAGTTGCTGTTGCCGCCGAACATGCCGGTCTCGCTCTCGCCCGGCTCGTACCGCACGCACATCTTCTGGCCGTGGACGCACGCCTCGACCGGGTGGTCGCGGTGGTGGGCGCTCATCGACCGCACGCCGAACGGGGAGAAGAACTCGGCCTCGTCCAGCACGTACCGCAGCGCCCGCACCAGCTTCTCCCGCGACGGGACGGCCAACAGGAACCGCGTGCGGGCGTCGCCGGTGCCGCTGGCGGGCGAGCGTTCGAGGTAGGCGATGTGCCGGGCGAGGTCGGCCCGGTGCTCCATGAACCACTTGGTCCGCTTGGCGAACCCGGGGAACCGCTGGAACTTCTCCTCGTCCAGCACCTGGCACGCCAGCAGCGGGATGATGCCGACCATCGACCGCACGCGAAGCACCGTGTGCTCGCCGTCGACGGCCAGTTGGTCGTAGTAGAACCCGTCGGCGTCGTCCCACAGGCCGGTGCCGCCGAGCGTGTTCATCGCGTCGGTGATCGCGACGAAGTGCTCGAAGAACTTGGAGGCCACGTCCTCGTAGGCCGGGTCGTCGGCGGCCAGCTCCAGGGCCATGTCGAGCATGACGCCGCAGAAGAAGGCCATCCACGCCGTGCCGTCGGCCTGCGACAGGCTCGCGCCGTCGGGGAGCGGGGCGCTGCGGTCGAACAGGCCGACGTTGTCCATGCCGAGGAACCCGCCGGCGAAGATCTGCTTGCCGGCCACGTCCTTGCGGTTCACCCACCAGGTGAAGTTGATGACGAGCTTTTGGAAGACGCGACGGAGGAACAGCTTGTCCCGCCCGCCGGGCCCGCGGCCGGTGATCTTGTACACCCGCCAGCACGCCCAGGCGTGGACGGGCGGGTTGACGTCGCCCAGCGCCCACTCGTACGCCGGGAGCTGGCCGTTGGGGTGCGTGTACCACTCGCGGAGCAGCAGGATCAGCTGCTCCTTGGCGAAGTGCGGGTCGACGTCGGCCATCGGGATCATGTGGAACGCCAGGTCCCAGCTGGCGTACCACGGGTACTCCCACTTGTCCGGCATTGAGATGACGTCGCGGTTGAACAGGTGCCCCCACTCGTGGTTCCGTCCTAGCTTTCGTTGCGCCGGCGGCGCGGGCTGGTGCGGGTCGCCGTCGAGCCAATCGCGGATCACGTAGTGGTAGAACTGCTTGCTCCAGAGCAGCCCGGCGTAGGCCTGGCGGCTGACGCGGCGTTCGTCGTCGGTCAGGCCCTTAGGGATGCGGGCCGCGTAGAAGGCGTCGGCCTCGGCGATCCGGGCGGCGAACGTCTCGTCGAATGCCGGCCCGAAGCGCTCGGCCGCCACCTGGTCCTCCGCGAAGAGGCGAAGCCTTAACTGGCGGCTCTCGCCGGGCGCCAGCGTCAGTTTGTAGTGCGGCGCGGCCTTCGTCCCGCGCCAGGTCGGGTCGACGGCGTCCTCGCGCCCGTGGACCACGAACGCGTCGAACGCGTCCTTCACGAACCGCGTCGGGTTAGGTTGTCCGAAGAGCCGGTTGACGTTCGTCTCGTTGTCGGTGAACAGCCAGCGGGGTGGGTGGACGCCGTCGGGCACGTTGGCGGGGTCGATCTCGAGCCGGAACTTCCCGAGCGTCATGTGGTCCATCGCGACGGCCGACGCCGTGGCCCGCTTCATCAGCGGCTTCAGCGAGCACCCCTCGTGCGTGCAGCCCCACGCCCACGCGTTGCGGAACCACAGCGTCGGCAGGACGTGCAGCTCGGCCGCGTCCGGCCCCCGGTTGCTGACGGTGATGCGGATGAGGATGTCGTCCGGCCCCGCCTTGGCGTACTCGGCCTGCACGTCGAAGTACCGCCCGCCGTCGAACACGCCGGCGTCCTGGATCTCGAACTCGTGCCCGCCGCGGCCCCGGCGGGTGTTCTCGTCGATCAACTGCTGGTACGGGTACGCCGCCTGCGGGTACTTGTAGAGCCCCTTGAGGTACGACGAGGTCGGCGTCGCGTCGAGGTACCACCACAGCTCCTTGGCGTCCTCGCCGTGGTTCCCCTGCGGGTTGGTCAGGCCGAACAGCCGCTCCTTGAGGATCGGGTCGCGGCCGTTCCAGAGGGCGAGGGCGAAGCAGAGCCGGCACTCGCGGTCGGTGATGCCGAGGAGGCCGTCCTCGCCCCACCGGTACGCCCGGCTGCGGGCGTGGTCGTGCGGGAAGTAGTCCCACGCGCTGCCGTCGGGCGAGTAGTCTTCCCGCACGGTCCCCCACTGTCGCTCCGAGAGGTAAGGTCCCCACCGCTTCCAGTTGGCGGTCCGGGCGGCGTCTTCCTTGAGGCGCTCGGCCTCGGCGTCAGGAATCTTTCGGTCAGCCATGCTCGTTCGAGTGTACCGACAATGCGGTTCACCACGGAGGCACGGAGGCACGGAGTTCAACTCGAATCGCCGAGCGATCTCGCCATCCGAGCGGCAAAAGGAGGGCTCTCCGCGTCCTCCGCGTCCTCGGCGTCCTCTGCGACTCTGCGGAGGTTCTCATTCGAACGTCGAGTTGACCTCCGTGCTTCAGAGTCTCCGTGGTGAGACGTTTGGAACGAGCATAGAATCGCCCCCTTGAACCCGCTCCTCGCCCAACATGACGCCCTCGTCGCCCGGCTCGGCGACGCGATGATCCGCGACCGCCACCCGCTGTCCGTCCGGTTGCGCACCGTCCTGACCGAGCTCGAACGCGCGCCGCGCGACACGTCGCTGCAGGAGGCCGCTCTTTCGTCGATCACGACCCGCCTCGACGACTCGGCCAAGGAACGCGCCCTTCGTGAAGCCGGCCTGCCGAAGCCGACGTACCCGGAGGAGCTTCCCGTCGTCCAACGCCGGGACGAGGTGAAGAAGGCGATCGCCGAGCACCAAGTCGTCGTCCTCTGCGGCGAGACCGGCAGCGGCAAGACGACGCAGCTCCCGAAGATCTGTTTGGAACTGGGTCGAGGCGTCGCCGGGATGATCGGGCACACGCAGCCGCGGCGCATCGCGGCCCGATCGGTGGCCATGCGGATCGCCCAAGAGCTGTCGACGCCGCTGGGGCACGCCGTGGGGTACAAGGTCCGGTTTCACGACCAGACCCGACGGGAGACCTACGTCAAGCTGATGACCGACGGCATCCTGCTGGCCGAGGCGCAAGCCGACCGGTTTTTGTCCGCCTACGACACGATCATCATCGACGAGGCCCACGAGCGGAGCCTGAACATCGACTTCCTCCTCGGCCTGCTCAAGGGCGTCCTGCCCCGGCGGCCGGAGCTGAAGCTGATCATCACCAGCGCGACGATCGACACCCAGCGGTTCTCCGACCACTTCGGCAAGGCGCCGATCCTGGAGATCAGCGGCCGGACGTACCCGGTCGAGGTGCGGTACGCGCCGCCGGCCGACATCGACGACGAGGACTCGGAGGACCTGGCCATTGAGGACGCGATCGTGCGGGCGGCCGACGAGTTGGCCCACGAGGGGTCGGGCGACATCTTGGTGTTCTTGGCCGGCGAGCGGGAGATTCGGGAGACGGCCGAGGCGCTGCGGAAGCACCACCCGCCGGAGACGGAGATCCTGCCGCTGTTCTCCCGGCTGAGCGTGGACGAGCAGATGAAGGTGTTCCAGCCGCACGGCCGGCGGCGAATCGTGCTGGCGACGAACGTGGCCGAGACGTCGCTCACGGTGCCGGGGATCCGGTACGTGATCGACCCCGGGCTAGCGCGGATGAGCCGCTACAACCCGCGGAACAAGGTGCAGCGGCTGCCGATCGAGGCGATCAGCCAGGCGAGCGCGAACCAGCGGAAGGGCCGGTGCGGCCGGGTCGGGCCGGGCATCTGCGTCCGGCTGTACAGCGAGGAGGCGTTCCTCGACCGCCCGGCGTTCACGGACCCCGAGGTGCTGCGGACGAACCTGGCGGCCGTCATCCTGCAGATGAAGGCGTTCGGGCTCGGCAACGTCCAGGACTTCCCGTTCGTCGACCCGCCGGACTACCGGGCCGTCCGCGACGGGTACGCCACGCTGCACGAGCTGGGCGCGATCGACGACCGCAACGAGCTGACCCGCACCGGCCACCTGCTGGCCCGGTTGCCGGTTGACCCCAAGCTCGGCCGAATGGTGTTGGCGGCGGTCGAGGAGGACTGCGTCGAGGAAGTGCTGATCATCGCCAGCGCGCTAGCCGTCCAAGACCCCCGCGACCGCCCGATGGAGAAGGCGGCCGAGGCGGACACCGCCCACGCGCCGTTTAAGGACGAGCAGAGCGACTTCCTGAGCTACCTTCGGCTGTGGGACGCGTTCCGCGACCGCCAGAAGCATTTGAGCGGGAGCAAGCTAAGGAAGTGGTGCCAGTCTTCGTTCATCAGCTACGTGCGGATGCGCGAGTGGCACGACGTCCACAGCCAGTTGAAGGAACTGGTGGGAGAGCTCGGCGTGCTGCGGGCCGCGGCGGCGGAACAACAGGGGAAACGGCATGAGCAGCAGCAACAACGGGCGGCGACGGTTCGGGAGGGCACTGGCGGCCGTCGCGGCGGTCGGCGTCGTGGTCGTGGCGGCGGCGGGATGCGGGTCGGCGGGGAAGCCGGCGGCGGCGAGCCAAGGGCCAAGTCGCCCGGCGACGCCCGAACTCCAGCCGCTGGCGGACCTGGAACTTGAGGTCGAGGTCCGCACGGACGCCGCCGGGCACCTTGAGGCCAGGTGTAGGGCGCAGAACGTCGGGCGCACGGTCGCCATGGTGGCCCCGAGCGACTGGTCCGCGGTGAGTTGGAGCGGGCGAGGCGGACCGGCGACCGTGCCGGTCCGTCAGTCGGGTCGGGCGCGCCCGGCGTGGACCGCCGCCGAGCGGACGCCGCTCCTGCCCCTGTTCCCGCCGGGGAGACGGAACCACGCCTCGTCGCCCGACGCGAACAACCACCTGCCGATCGGCGATTGGGAGCCGTTGGTGGTCGACGGCAAGCGGGTGCCGGCCGGCACGTACGCCGAGCTGACGTTCGTGTGCCTGCTGCGGTGCTGGGACGCGTCGCTGGAAGCGATCGTCCCGGCGACTGTGAAACGGGCCGTCGAGTTCAACCCGACGTTCGGCTGGATGGCGAAGGAGCCGAGCCGGTTCGAGCGGTTGGAGGAGCAGGCGGCCGGGGCGGACCTTCGGCTGAAGGTCGAGGTGCGCGAGAACGACCGCCAGGAGGTCGAGGTCCGGTGCGTCGTCGTGAACCTCGGCTCGCGCTACGCGCTCGTGGGGAGCAAGGGTGCCCTCGTTCGCATCACCGGGTCGAAACGTCACCCCGACGGCGAGGACGGGCTGTCGTTCGCTCCCGACGACAATCGGCTCCCCGACTCGGGCGGCCTGCTCTTTCTGGCCCCGATGCCCAAATACGGGCTCCACCCGTACGTGCGGTACGAGGTGGTCGTCCGCGATTGGACGCCGTTGACCATGGAGAACGGCGGGAACGTCGCGACGGCGGCCCAGGTCGATCAGATCGAGGCGGACGTCGCCACCGGGTGGTGGCACTCCCGGCGGGAGGAGATGAACTCCATCTGGTTCAAGCAAACCGTCTACAGGCTTCCCGACGGAAAATGGCTGACGACGGACCGGTAATTCGTAGGGTGGGCGTACCCGCCCACGTCGGACCACGGACGTGGGCGGGTACGCCCACCCTACTTGGAGGCGGTGAGGGCCGGCGCGATCATGCGCGAACCCGACGACCCGATTCCCGCCCGCCCCGTGGACGTCGCGCCAACGGTCCTCGACTACCGCCCGGCACCCCCACCCGCGCGGCGCGGCGATCGGCGGGCGCTCGCCGTCGGTCTGTTTGTGATCGCGGCCTACCTCGGGGTCGCCGGCTTCGTCGGGTCTTGGTGCTGCGGGGTCGTCCTGCACTTCCGGCTGTTCGACCGCCCGTACACCGACGGCGAGCGGTTGATCCAAGTGGCGGCCGGGATCGCGACGGCCGGCGTCGCGCTGGTCGCCGGAGCGTGGCTCTTGCGGCTTTCCGAAAAGCCGCTCGACGCGACGAAGGAGGACCGGGCGGGGTCCGAAGACCCGCACGGGCTGGCAGTCAAGAAGTCGTCATCTTGAGCGCAGCGAAGGACCTCGGGACGGGGACGCGTTCTCCCGACCCGAGGTCCTTCGCTGCGCTCAGGATGACGCGTTTTGGCCTGCCGGGCGATGCCCCGTCATCATTCCCTCGACGCGACGGGCCGCCCCGTTATTCGCTCTCTTCGCTGTCGTGCGCCGCCTCCAGCATCTTCCGCAGATACCCGTTTTCCCGACGGGTCGCCTCCAGGTCGAAGACCAAGTATTTGATGCTCAGCCGGAGGTAGTCCAAGCTCTCCTGCAGGCTGTTGACTTGGCGGGCCAGCCGCTCGTGGCGGGCGCGGGTGTCCGTCGCGACCTTCGCCAGCTTCTGCCGCTCGGCGGCGGGGAGCGTGCTGATCTCGGTCATCAGCTCGGCCAACTTGGTCTGGAAATCGTGTTCCGTCATGGTCGATGGTGCTCCTGCAGTACCGAGGGGCCGCACGTTATCGGCGGGCCCGCCTACGGTCGACGACGATCAAACGGCGTTCCACGCCGGTTCCCTGGTTCTTGTAACGCCCGCCCGCCACCGCCGGGACTGACGATTTGCCCCGGGCGAAACCGCTCCGAACGTATCGATCCGCTCGCGGCGTCGGCCGGGTGGGCGGCTTTTGCGGTGCCGACGAACGTTGCCGCCACGCCACGCGATCGACCGCTCCGGCGTCACCCGTGTTGCCCGGACGCCCCGCCGATGCCCGGCGGCGACTCCGTTCTCAGACCTCCCACGCCCGCCGCGGGCGGACTTGTGCCGCGGCGGTGTGTGGCCGCCGTCGCACGACGGCGGCCGGCGCTTCGGATTGTCAACGTTTGTGGTGCGGGGTTCGGTTCGGCGACGACGGGCGGACGTGTCGGTTGCCCGCGACCGCGTGCCCGTCGTCACCGGAGGCGAATATAAGTGGGTCGCCGCCGCCCGCACCCATCGCATAACAGCGGGCGGGACATTTTCTTCCGGCGGCGCGTCAATTCGCGTAAGATGCTCGGAATCTCTGGATTCCCGCAGGTGCGCGGGGTCCCGGGGCCGGCGGACGGACGGTGGACCCATGAGCAACCGAAACAACGACGATCTGGCGGCGGCGCTGGCCGGCCTGAGTGACGGCTCGCACGCGGACGACCACGGCCACCACGACGACGCGCACGCACACCACGGCGACCACGGTCACGCGGACCACGGCCACGCGTACCAGGAGCCGGCGCCCGC
>JADMIO011053183.1_pt1 | contig 12792 bp, 8 predicted proteins | sample 8958161 | NCBI WGS metagenome assembly JADMIO01 (sample SAMN16585339, study PRJNA669376) | soil metagenome | isolation source: Crop rotation soil | place: USA: Cullars Rotation, Alabama | collected 2011 | reverse complement strand
CTGGCGGTGCGGCCGGGACACGAGCGGCGCGGCGCCGGCGCCGTCCTCCTGGCCGGGTTCGAGCGCGAGGTGAGCGCCGAGAGCAGCCACGCCTTCGCGCTGGTGTCGGACTTCAACCGCGACGCCCAGCGCTTCTATGCCCGCCACGGCTACACCGCCGCGGGACGGCTGCCGGGGTTCGTCCTCCCCGAGGTGGACGAGATCCTGTACTGGAAGCGGCTCGAGCGGCGTCCGGGAGCGGGTTCCGGCGCCTGACCGTCTGCTACGATCGACGTCCCCGGCCTGTCCAACGGTCAGAACGCCCCATGCGCCCGCGCGGCCGTGCCGTCCCCGCCCTCGTCGCGCTCGCGGCCCTGGCTGCCGCTGCCGGCGCCGCCGTCGGCGAAGGATCGCCAGCCGGCCGGAGCCAGGACGTCGGCCTCAACGGCATCCGGTTCGACCCGGCGGCCGGCCTCCCCGCCGCGCTCGCCGATCCCGCGGCGAGCGGGCTTCCCGGGCTGGTCTTGATCCAGCTCGGCGGTGCGATCGAGCCCGAGTGGCCGGCGGCGCTGACCGCCGACGGCGTCGAGATCCTCGACTACGTCCCGCACGACGCCTATCTCGCGTGGGTCCCCGGGACCGGAGCTGCCCGCGTCGAGCTCGTCCGCGCCCGGCCGTTCGTGCGCGCCGTCGTGCCGTACCCGCCGGCGCTGAAGCTCACGCCCGACGTGCGGGCGCGCCGGGCGCAGAGCGGGGACGTGCAAATCCTCGCCGGCGTCCGCCGGGCGCGCGGGCCGGAGGCCGCGGCCGTCGATCCGGAGCTCGCGGCGGCGCTCGCCCGGCTCGAGGCGCTCGGCGCCCGCATCCGCTGGCACCACCCGCTCCTCGGCCAGGAGCTGGTGGCGCTCGACGCGCCGGGGACGACGATCGATGCGCTGGCGCGCGATCCGGAGGTCGTCTCGCTGTCGCTCGATGGGCGCAAGGAAGTGGATGGCGAGGTCGCGAAACGGGTCCTGGACGGGACGGCGCCTTCCGGGGGCGCGATCGCGCCCCCGGGTTATTCCGGCTTCCTCGCCGGCAAGGGCGTCGACGGGAGCGGCGTCACCGTCGCGGTCATCGACACCGGGGTCGACGTCGCCGACGCGTCCGGGCACCTGAACGGACGCGTGCTGAGCGTGCTCCGCGGCTCCAGCGAGGGCGGCACCGGGCACGGCCACCACGTCGGCGGCATCGTCGCCGGCCGCTGCACGCACCCTCCCGACCCGGACGGCTACCTGTGGGGCGCGGGCGTCGCCCCCGGCGCCGCCCTGCTCAACCTGCCGGCGCTGCGGACCGGCTACATGGCGACCGACGCCGAGACGGTGCGCGACGTGGTCACGACCGCGTCGACCAACGGCGTCGCCGGCAGCATCGCCGCGTGCTCGTGGAACAGCGGCGCCGGCGGCGACTACACCGCGCTCGAGCGCGAGTGGGACGCGTTCGCGCGCGATGCCGACGACGTCGCGCCCGGCAACCAGCAGCTCCTGCTCAGCTTCTCGGCCGGCAACAACGGCCCCGGCGCGCGCTCGCTCACCCGACCGCACGCCGGCAAGAACCTGATCGCGGTCGGGAGCTCGCTGTCGCTCCGCCCGGCGCTCGGCGGCAGCGACTGGAACGCCATGGCGCTCACCTCGAGCCGCGGCCCGGCCGAGGACGGCCGCATCAAGCCCGACGTCACCGCGCCCGGCCAGCTCGTCGTCTCGGCGCAGGTCGGCGCCTTCGACTGCGGCTACCCGGCCATCGACGCCCGCCACGTGATGTGCTCGGGGACGTCGATGGCGCAGCCGCACGTCGCCGGTGCCGCGGCGCTCTTCACGCAGTGGTGGCAAGCGGCACATGCCGGCTCGCGCCCCTCGCCGGCGCTGGTCAAGGCGGCGCTGGTGAACGGCGCCCGCGACCTGGCGCCGCTCCCCACGGGTCCGCCGTCGTCGACCGGCCCGGCGCCGAACTCCGACGAGGGCTTCGGCCTCGTCGACCTCGACCGGACGATCGCGCCGGCGCTGCCGCAGCAGGTCGTCGACGAGAGCGTGGTCCTCGACCGGGCCGGCGCCGAGCACCGCCTCGAGCTCATGCTCGCCGACCCCTCCGCGCCGCTCGCCGCGACGCTCGCCTGGACCGACGCGCCGGGCGCGGTCGGCGCCGCACCGGCGCTGGTCAACGACCTCGACCTGGCGCTCGCCACCGCGGGCGGCATCACCTGGAGCGGCAATGCCTTCGCCGACGGCGCCAGCGTCCCCGGCGGGGCGGCGGACCGGCTGAACAACGTCGAGAAGGTGCTCCTGCCGCTGCCGCCCGACGACGTCTACACGCTCCGGGTGCAGGCCGCCGCCGTGCCCGGCGACGGCATCCCGGGGAACGCGAGCCTGACCGACCAGGACTTCGCGCTGGTGGTCGCGAACGCGGTGCCGGCCGGCGACGGCAGCATCCGCCTGGTCGCCAGCGGCCTCCGCTGCGGCACCCGCGCCGAGGTGTTCGTCGCCGACCGCGGCGTCGCCGCGGCGAGCGTCGACGTCCGCTTCACCTCGGCGACCGAGCCCGCGGGCGAGGTGGTGACGCTGGCCGCCGTGAGCCCCGGCTCGAGCTTCTTCCGCGGCGGCATCGACCTCGCGGCCGGAGCCGCCGCGCCCGACGGCCGGCTGCAGGTGGCCGACGGCGACAGCGTCACGGTCGCCTACGATGACGCCGACGACGGCACCGGCCGCCCGGCGCTCCGCGTCGACGCGACCCCGGTCGATTGCCGCGGACCGCGCATCACCGCCGTGCGCGTGACCGGCCTCACCGATCGCTCGGCGAGCATCGAATGGATGACCGACGAGCCGGCGACGAGCGCCGCCAGCGTCCTCGGCGGCGGCCCGTCCGGCTCCGACGCCGCCCTGGTCACGAGCCACCGCATCCCGCTCGCCGGGCTCACGCCGTGCACCCGCTACGCCGTCGCCGTGACCTCGACCGACGCCGCCGGCAACACCACCGTCGACGACGCCGGCGGCCCCGGCTGGCCGTTCACCACCTGGGGGCGCGACCCCGTCTACCGCGCCGACTTCGAGGCCGACGACGGCGGCTTCACCCACCTCGGTCCGCTCGACGATTGGGCCTGGGGCGGTCCTGTCGTCGAAGGCCCGGCGACCGCCCATTCGGCCGACCGCCTGTTCGGCACCAACCTGTCCGGCAAGTACCCGAAGCGCGGCAAGAGCGCCCCCAACGGCGACCTGATCCTGGTCTCGCCCGAGATCGACCTCGCCGGACGCAGCGGGGCGCGGGCACGGCTCGCGCTGTGGCACGACATTGCCACCGACGGCGCCACCGACGACGGCGCCTGGGTGCAGGTGATCGACGCCGGCCGGACGACGTTCCTGACCCCGCTCGGCGGCTACGGCGGCACCATCGACGCGGCGGCACCGGTGCCGCTCGACGCCACCGGCGAGGCCTGGGACGGGCGCTCCCCGGGCTGGATCGAGCGCGAGCTCGACCTGTCGGCGTTCGACGGCCGCCGCATCCGCCTCGAGATCCACCTGTTCGAGAAGGACGACTTCCTGGCCGCAGCGCCCGGGCTCTACGTCGACGACGTCGAGGTGTTCACGTTCGCCAGCTGCCGGGCGGCGTTGCTCGGTACGGCGACCAGCCACGTCGCCGGCTGCAGCCGCGACCTGCCGCTCGAGGTCCGCGACGCCGACCTCGACCTCGACCCGGCCGTTGCCGAGCGGGTCACGATCCACGTCGCGTCGCGGAGCGAACCCGGCGGCGAGGACGTGGTGCTCACCGAGACCGGGCTCGACGCCCCGACGTTCGCCGGCAGCGTCCTTCTCGACGCGCGCCCGGCGAGCCCGGATGGCGTCCTCGCGGTCGCCGACGGCGACCAGGTCGACGTCCTCTACCGCGACGCCGACGACGGCACCGGCACGGCGCGCGACCGCCGCGTCGCCGTCCCGGTCGACTGCCGCCCGCCGGTGCTTTCGGGCATCACCGCGACTCCCGTCTCCGACCGCGAGGTCGAGGTCACGTGGACGACCGACGAGCCGGCGACGAGCCACGTTCGTTTCGGGGCCGGCGTCCTCGACCGCGAGGTCGACGACCGGTCGCTCGTCCTCCGCCATGCCATCCTCCTCCAGGACCTCGACGCCTGCGTCGCCGTCGACTTCACGATCGAGTCGGTGGACGCCGGCGGCGAGCGCACGGCGCTGCCCGCGACCGGGACCTATGCGGCGACCACGCTGCAGCCGTTCGGCGCCGTGTTCGCCGACGACTTCGAGCGCGACCGCGGCTGGACGCTGGCTGGCGAGTGGGAGCGCGCGGTACCGGACGGCGCCCGCTTCGCGACCTCGTCGTCGATGGACCCGAACGCGGCGCTGTCGCGGGCGCGCGTGCTCGGCGTCGACGTCACCGGCCTCGGCGCCCGTCCCGGCGACTACGAGCCGGGGCTTACCGGCAGCGCCGCGACCTCGCCGCGCATCGACCTCTCCGGGCATTTTGCGGCCGAGCTGCGCCTGTCGCGCTGGCTGGGCGTCGACCGCGGCGACTCGGCCTGGATCGAGCTCTCGGACAACGACGGCGGGTCGTGGTCACGGCTGTGGACGAGCCCGACGACCAGCGACACCAGCGACCGGCTGTGGAAGCCGTTCACGTTCGACCTGGCGCCGCTCGCCCCCTGGACCTCGCTCGTGCGGCTGCGCTTCGGCCTCGACTCGGACGCCTCGCGCGAGCTGATGGGCTGGCAGCTCGACGACGTCTCGGTCGTCGACCCGACGCGGCCCGCCTTCCGCCTCTGCGATGGCCCGCTTCTCAGCGTCTGGCGCGTCCCGGTCGACGACGCGGCGGGCGGCGACGGCGACGGCGTCGCCGAGCCAGGCGAGACCGTCCGCCTCCCGGTCGAGCTCCGCGACCCGGGCTCCGTCGCGGCGACCGGCGTCACCGCTCGGCTCGAGTCGGGCCGGCCCGACGCGGCCACGTTCGTCATCGACACCGCCAACTGGCCCGACATCCCGCCCTTCACCGCCGCAGGCCCCCTCACGGCACCGCCGGAGCTACGCCTCTCGGCCGGCCTCCGCTGCGGCGAGACGGTACCGGTGACGGTGGCGGCAGCGAGCACGAACGGCGCCCGCGCGACGCTCACGTTCGAGCTCCCGGTCGGCGTCGCGGTCACGCGCACCGTCCCGGTTGCGTCGCCCACCCTCGCCGTCCCCATCCCCGACTTCGACTCGCACGGCGTCGTCGCCGAGGCGGTCGTGGCGGAGGCCGACGTGCTCCGCGGCCTCGAGGTGACGGTCGACGCCGACCACGCCGAGCCGGGCGATCTGGTGATCACGCTCACGTCGCCGTGGGGCGCCGTGGTCACGCTTCACGATTCGACACGCGCCGCCGTCCCCTATCGGCCAACCACCTACCCGGCACCGACGCCGGTCGACGGACCGGGAGCGCTGTCAGACTTCTTCGGGCGAAGCCCGGCCGGCCGGTGGACGCTACGCGCCCTCGACGCGCGGCGGACGAACACCGGCACGCTGCGCGGCTTCACGCTGCGGCTCACGCTGCGCGACGACCGCGGGACCCTCGCCGCGCCGGTCTCGGCGCCGCTGCTGCTGGTCAAGCGCGCCTCGGACCTGGTCGCGACGTTCGGCCCGGCGGCGGGCGCCATCACCCACGCGCTCGTCCGCTCGCCGCTGCGCGACCTCGCCGGCGCCACCCGCATCGCGATCGCGCCGGCGTCGCCGATCGTCGCCGCGGGCGAGGCGATCCGGACGGGCAACGTCTTCTACGCGGTCCGCGGTCTCGACGGCTGCGGCCGGGAGGGGCCATGAGCAGCATGCCGCCGTCGCTGCGCACCGACCCGCTCCACCGGCTCGATCGTTCCGACGTCGCGCTGCTGGTGATCGACCCGCAGGAGAAGCTGCTGCCGGCGGTGGTCGAGCCGGACCGCGTCGTCGGCGCCGTCCGCCTGCTGCTCCGCGCCGCCCGCGTCCTCGGCCTGCCGGTGGTCGCGACGACGCAGTACGAGCGCGGGCTCGGCCCGCTCGTCAAGCCCATCGCCGAGCTCCTTCCCGAGGGGACGCAGCGCCTCGAGAAGACGGCGTTCTCGTGCTTCGACGCCGACGGCTTCGCCGATCTGCTCGCCGCCGCCGCGCCGGGGCGCCGCACGCTCGTCGTCGCCGGCATCGAGTCGCACATCTGCGTCGCCGGCACGGTGCTCGGCGCCCTCCGCCGCGGCCTCGCGGTCGAGGTCGTGACCGACGCCGTCTCGTCGCGCGCCGTCGCCGACCATGCCGTCGGCGTGGGGCGGATGGAGGCGGCCGGCGCCCTCGCCACCACCGCCGAGATGGCGGTCTACGAGCTCCTCGGCGGCAGCGGCACGGCCGCGTTCAAGGAGCTGCTCCCGGCGTTCAAGGAACGAGCTCGCTGACGCGCGTTCGCTGGCAACCTCGAGCTGATGCCCAGGCGGACGCACGCCCGTCCGGCCCCACTGCTCGTCCGCGTGCCCGCCGTCGGAGCCGGCGGGTGGGGCGCACCCTAGCCGCCTAGACGGGCGGCGCAGACCTCAGCTTCGCCAGGAAGCGTTTCATCTGCGGATCGCTGCGCTCGAGCGGAATGTCGTCGAAGCGAAACCATCGCACGGAGAGAAACTCCTGCTCATCGAACCGGACCGGATTCGAACGAGCCGCGGGGACGACATACCAGAGCGAGACGTCGACGTGCCCGGCGGTCAGCCCGACCGTCACCGTCCAGGTCACCATCAGTGGCGCCGTGATCGCTCGTGAAGGCGCAATGCCGAGCTCCTCGTCGAGCTCGCGAAGGACGGTTTGCCGCGGATGCTCGCCGGGCTCGACATGGCCGCCGGTCGGAAGCCAGAGTTGCGCGATCCGGTGATCGACCAGGAGCATGTGTTCGTCATCGACGACGGCGAAGTAGGACACCAGGTGCTTCGGCGGCGTCGCTGGCTTCGCGAGACGGCAGAGCTCGGCGCCTGAGTCGACCCACGCGAGCGCCTCTGCAAGGTGCTGGCGCTCGAGCTCGTCGAACGGCTGGATTGTTTCCAGCTCGGAGCGGATCAATCGGCGCATCGTGCTCGGTCGCGCTGCTGGTCGACCGTGCCGCTACCCCTGCTCCTCGACGAACGGGTCCCACTCCTGGCACGAGGGACAGCGCCACAGCAGCTCGCCCGAGCGGTAGTGGCAGCGGATGCAGATGTAGCGGTCGGTCACCGTCATCGACTCCTCGCACAGGTCGAGGTACTCGCGCAGGCGCTCCGGCTCGGCCTTGGTGCGGGCGAGGATGGCGAGCAGGCGGTGGTGGAGCGCGAAGCTCTGCGGGTTGCGGCGCAGGGCGTCGGAGTAGAACGCGGCGGCGTCGTCGTAGTCGCGGCGCTCCTCGGCGAGCTCGCCAAGCACCAGGCGAGCCCGCCAGTCGTCCGGGTCGGCGTCGATGCGGCGCAGGCACAGCTCCTCGAGGCGCCCCTCCTCGCCGAGCGCGCGATAGGAGCCGAGCAGCCGGCGCCAGACCGTGCCGAGCCGGCGCGGGTCGCGCTCGAGCGCCTCCTCGAACACCGCCTTGGCGCGCTTGAACTTGCGCTGGGCGAGGAACAGGCCGCCGAGGTTGAGGGCGGCGGGGACGCAGCGGCGGTCGTGCGACAGGGCCTCCTCGAAGTAGCGCTGCGCCGTGCGCAGGTCGCCGTCGCGTTGCGCGTCCTCGCCCATCTGGTTGCGCAGGAAGGCGAGCACGCGCTCGTCGCCGATGCCGCCGGCGGCGGCGGCGACGCGGCGGGCGGCGTCGTAGGCGCGCCCCCAGTCCTTCATCCCCTCGTAGAGCTTCTCGAGGAGCGCCAGCGCCTCGCGGTTGTCGGGCTCGAGCTCCAGGACCTCCTGCAGGTTGGAAGCCGCGCGGTCGACGAAGCCGCCCTTCTTGAAGTCGAGCGCCAGGCAGAACAGGACCAGGGCGCGCTCGCGCGGCTTCAGGTTGGTGCGGCTGAGCACCCCGCGGTGGATCTGGACCGCGCGCTCGACCTGGCCCTTCTCGCGGTGCAGGTTGCCGAGCACGATGCGCACGTCGACCGCCTCGGGGTCGGCGCTGGCCACGCGCGAGAACGCCTCGAGCGCCCGGTCGAGCTCGTTCGAGACCAGGTAGTTGAAGCCGAGCGAGGCCTCGAACGGGTCGCGCGATGCCGGCCGGCGCCGGCGTGCCAGCAGCACCCCGAGCGCACCACCGCCGATGCCGGCGAGGAGCGCGATGCCCAGGACCAGGAGCGGGTCGTAGGCGGGCAGCGCACCCATGGTCACGTCGCCCCGTAGCGGAGCAGCACCTCGTCCCAGCGTCCCTGCGCCCGCAGCAGCAGCTCGACCAGCTCGCGGACGGCGCCGCGGCCGCCGGGCCGCTGGGTCACGACGTGGGCGTGGCGCAGAACCTCCGGCGCGGCGTCGGGGACGGTGGCGGCGAACCCGGCCCGGCGCAGCACCGGCACGTCGACCAGGTCGTCGCCGAAGAAGGCGGCCTCGTGGAACTCGAGCTTCTGGCGGGCGAGGACCGCCTCGAACACCCGCAGCTTGTCGGCGACGCCCTGGTGGATCTCCTCGAGCCGCAGCTCCTGCGCGCGACGCTCCACGGCCGGCGAGCGCCGCCCCGAGATGATGCCGAAGGCGAGCCCCGCCGCCTGCCCGATCTTGATGCCGAGGCCGTCGCGGGCGTCGAAGCACTTCCACTCGTCGCCGTTCGGGCCCATGACGATGCGGCCGTCGGTGAGGATGCCGTCGGCGTCGAGCAGGACCAGCCGGATCGGGCGCGCCCGCGCGGCCGCTTCGGGGGACAGCACTAGAAGAGCTCCAGGCGCCACAGGTTGTGGACGTGGACGAGACCCTCGACGCGGTCGTCCTCGTCCACGACCACCACCGCGGTGATCTCGTGCTTCTCGAGCAGCGCCAGCGCCGCCGAGGCCGGCTCGCCCGCCCGGATGGTCTTGGGCAGCGCGCTGCGGCAATCGGCGGCACGAAGCCCGCTCAGATCGCGACCCTTCTGCATCAGGCGGCGGAGGTCGCCGTCGGTGATCACGCCGGCGAGCCGGCCGCCGGCGTCGACCACGGTGGTCATGCCGCGGCCCTTGCGGGTCATCTCGGCGATGACCTCGGTCATGGGCGCATCGAGCGCCACCCGCGGCACGGCGTCACCGCTCTGCATCAGGTCGGCGACCCGCCGCAGCGTCTTGCCGAGCGTGCCGCCGGGGTGGCGCTTGCGGAAGTCGTCGGCGGTGAAACCGCGGCGATCCGAGAGGGCGAGCGCGAGCGCGTCACCCATGGCCAGCGCCGCGGTCGTCGACGCCGTGGGGGCGAGCCCGAGCGGGCACGCCTCGCGGTCGATGCCGACGTCGATGGCGACGTCGGCCGCGGAGCCGAGGGTCGAGTCGGTCTTGCCGACGAAGGCGATGACCGGCGTCCCGAGACGCTTGACGAGCTCGAGCAGCCGGATCATCTCGGCCGTCTCGCCCGAGTTGGACAGCGCCAGGACGACGTCGCCGGCGACGATCACGCCGAGGTCGCCGTGGACGGCGTCGGCGGGATGGAGAAAGTGCGCCGGGGTCCCGGTCGAGGCCAGCGTGGCCGCGATCTTGCGGCCGACGATCCCCGACTTCCCGATGCCGGACACGACCACCCGGCCATGACCGGCCAGGATCAGGTCCAGCGCGCGGTCGAAGCTCGCGTCGAGCCGCTCGGCGAGCCGGCCGATGGCCTCGGACTCGATGCGCAGCACGTCGCGCGCGATGGCGCGCGACGCCTCGGACCGCGAGGCCTCGGAGCTGGACGGGGACGGAGCGGCGGGGCGCCGCGGGCCGGACGGGGCGGGCACGGAAGGATTGTAGCGTCTCCCGCGCCAGGCGCGCCTCGCGGCTACTTGCCGACCTTCCAGGCCTCGCCCGACTTCACCAGCCGGACCTTGTTGGTGGTGGTGGACGTCCCTTCCTTCTGCACGAGCGTCACCGTCGCCCGGTCGCCGTCGATCGAGAGGTCGGTGAAGGTCGGCTTCTCCAGCATCATCGCCTGGAGCAGCTCGAGGGTGTCTTTCCCCTCGGGCCCCTCGAGCCGCTTGGCCATCTCGGGCTGGACCAGCGCCTTGATCGCGGCCACGTCCCCGGCGCGGATGGCCTTCAGGTAGGCGGTCACGACCTTCCCCTGCTCGCTCGCCTCGATCGCCGCCGCCTCGGCGGCAGTCGTCGGCGGCTTCCTCGGCTTCACCGGCAGGTCGAACGAGACGTCGAAGGCGTAGGTCCACTTGCCGACCGTCGACGTCGCCTTGGTGGCGGCCTTCCCGACGATGCGGCCGCGGCCCAGCGCCACCTTCTCGAGCGCCTCATCCGACCCCGAGCCGCTGAGGCTGGCGCCGCTGTACAGGATCTGCTTCGAGGAGAACTTCCCCTCGGCATCGAAGGTCAGCTCCAGGACGGCGAGCTTTCCCTTCGCCGCGAGCATCAGCCGCTCGCCCTCCTCCCGCTGCTCGGAGGGGCTCAGCGGCTGGTCGGTGAGGACGACGACCACGTCGTCCTTGCTCTCGTCGAACGATCCCGCCTTGGCGTAGGCGAAGCCGTGGCCGAGCGCGGCCGGCTTGCCGTCGACGGTCAGCGTCCCTGCCACGGTGCCGGTGGTCGCAGCAGACTCCGCGGCGGCGGTACCTTCCGCGGCAGGCGGCGCGGCCGTGGCCGTGGCGCCGACGCCCGCCAGCAGCGCGGCGGCGAGGAGAGGCGTGCAGTTCCCGGGGACGCGAGCGCGCATGAGCCTCCTCTCGGCGGGACGCCGGCTCGTCAGGCGATCCCACTCAAACGGATGGGGCAGCGGGAGTCTACCCCGGTTTCCGCGGGCAGGAAAGGCGAGCGCGAGAGTGTTGCCGGGGCTCCAGCGCCCGCCGGCGGTTGCGGCTACTTTCCGACCTTCCAGGCGCCGCCCATCCGCACCAGCTTCACCTTGCTGGTGCTGGTCGAGCCCTCGGCTTTCTCGATGAGGGTGACGGTGGCGGTGTCGCCGTCGACCGCGAGGTCGGAGAAGGTCGGCTTGGCCGGCATCAGCGCCTGCAGCATCTCCAGGATGTCCTTCCCCTCGGGCCCGTCGAGCTGCGCCGCCATGTCGGGCTGGACCATCGACTTGATGGCCGCCTTGTCGCCGGCCTTGATCGCCTTCATGTAGGCGATCACGACCTTGCCCTGCTCGCTCGCCTCGATCTTCGCCGAGTCGGCCGCCGACGGTGCGGCAGTCGCCGGGGCCGTCTTCGCCGTCACCGGCAGGTCGAACGTGGCCTCGTCGGAGAGCGACGCGCCGTACTTCTCGATCTTGCCCTTGCTCGCCACCTTGCCGGCGATGCGGCCGCCGCCCATGGCATTCTTCTCGAACGTGTGATCGCTGCCGGTCAGCTGCAGCGTGCCGCCGCCGTTGACCACGCTCACCGCGTTGATCTTCCCCTCGGGATCGATCGTGATCTCCAGCGCGTTGAGCTTCCCCGCGAGCGCGAGCTTCAGGCGTGCCGCATCGTCCTTCTCATCGGCGGCGCTCACCGCGACGTCGGTGAGGACCACGACCACGTCGTCCGTGGAACCGCCGAAGTTGCTGGTCTTGGCGTAGGCGAAGCCGTGGGCGATCGGGGTCGTCTTGCCATCGGCGGTCATCGTGCCGGCGGCGGTGCCGGCGCCGGCGGAGGCGGGCTTCGCGGCGGCCGGCGCCGCGGCTGGCGCGGCCGGCGACGCGACGGCGGGGACGACGAGCAGAGCGGCGGCAAGGATGTGGGGCGGGGTCCTGCTGACGCGAACCAGCATGGGGCTCCTTTCGGCGGGTAGGCCCGCGGACGCGGATGGCGGCCGGGAGTCTAACCCGAGAGCGGCGGCCGGCGCTGCAACGCCGCACCTACCGAGTGGTCGCCGCCCGCCATGCCGCGGTGAGCGCGCTCAAGCCCTTCCGCGGGGCGATGGTGAAGTCGCGGACGTTGCCGTTGCGGACGCGGATGAAGCCGTCGAGGTCGCCGTCGACCGGGACGCGCTCGAGCGGCAGCGGCGGCTCGGTCGCGAGCGCCGGGTGCCAGTGGTACCGAAGTACCGTGGTACCGGACGTGGCGTCGTGCACCGCGATGCGGTCGAATCCCGTCACGACCGTGCCTCCACCCTCCGCGAACCACGACGGCTCGATGGCGACGCGCGCGATCACGAAGCCATGCGCGGCGTCGTCCTCGATGGGCTCCAGCACGCCCGGCCGCAGGCGCGTGCGGAGCACCGTCATCGTCGCCGGCTCCCGGCCGACCAGCCAGCGCACGTTGTAACGCCGGCACAGGGCCAGGAGGTCGTCGTCCGACCACGCCTCGAGGCGGCGCCCGGCGAGGACGCCATCGAAGAAGTTGAGCCCGTTCTCGCGCACCTTCACGAACGGGTGCGGACCGCCGAGCTGCTCGCGCTCGAGGCGAAGGCGGACGTACGAGGCGACGAAGCCGTGCAGGCGCGACCCGGCCCAGTCCTGCTCGAGCGCGATGCGGCCGGAGCGATCGGTGTGGCGGGCGAGCGCCGCGACCAGCGCGTCGCCTTCCGGGCGCTCGTCGAGCGGCATCGTCCACAGCAGCAGGTTCGGGACCAGGCGCTCCCGCGCGCGCGCAGCCTGGCCGTGCGCGAGCTCGCCGAGCGAGCCGTCGCCGGCCGCGGCGAGGAGCGGCGGCGCGACCACCACCAGCGCCGCGCCCGCGATCGCCAGCGCGCGGAGGCGAGGCCGGACGGCGAGCGCACGCAGCGCCGCCACCGCCGGGATCACCGCGAAGAGACCGGCCGGGATGGTGAAGCGC
>JADMIO010768881.1_pt1 | contig 12792 bp, 9 predicted proteins | sample 8958161 | NCBI WGS metagenome assembly JADMIO01 (sample SAMN16585339, study PRJNA669376) | soil metagenome | isolation source: Crop rotation soil | place: USA: Cullars Rotation, Alabama | collected 2011 | reverse complement strand
AAAAAAGCCGCCGATATGCTCGGCAGGCTTGGGCTGTCCAGGCGCCTTCACCATCGTCCGGCGCGCCTGTCCGGGGGTGAACAGCAGCGCGTCGCGATTGCCCGTGCCATCGCCAACAATCCGAAACTTCTGCTCGCGGACGAGCCGACCGGCAATCTTGACCCTGCGACATCTGACGGCGTTTTCAGCATGTTGATAGAGCTTGTGCGCTCGAGCGGGATCGGTGCTTTGATCGCCACCCATAATATGGATCTGGCCGAACGAATGGATCGCGTTCTGGAGCTTCGGAACGGCCGCCTTGTCCCGTATTAGTCAATAAATTCGACCCATGACCAATGAGACGCAGACCTTTATCCACCTTCATGTTCATTCCGCTTACTCGCTGGCGGAAGGAGCGATCAAGGTCAAGAAACTGGTGGGCCTCTGCCAGGACAACCATATGCCCGCCGTGGCCATCACGGATACTGGCAACATGTTCGGTGCGATGGAGTTTGCGATCGAAGCGGCCAAAGGAGGAATACAACCGATCATCGGTTGTCAGATCCAGCTGGGTCTGGAAGGCCATCAGCTGGTTCTTCTCGCGCAATCGGACGAGGGATATAAAAATCTCTGTACCCTTGTCAGTAAATCTTTTCTTACCGTCGAAACAACCACGCAACCCCATGTCGACTGGACCGATCTGGAAAAACATGCGGCAGGAATCATTTGCCTGACCGGCGGTATCAAAGGGCCTGTCGCTCAGTATCTCCTGCATAACCAGAACAAGACCGCCGAAGAATCTCTCAAACGCCTGAATAAAGTCTTCGCCAATCGGCTTTATATCGAACTGCAGCGTCACGGCTGGCCGGAAGAGGAAAGCGTGGAAGAGCCGTTAATCGAGCTTGCGTACAAACATGACATTCCTTTGGTTGCGACAAATGACTGCTACTTTGGCACACGGGATATGTATGAGGCCCATGACGCGCTCCTCTGTATCGCCGAAGGCCGCTATATAACGGAATCCGATCGCCGCCGCGTGACGCCGGAGCACTATTTCAAATCAGCGGAAGAGATGATCGGGCTCTTCGCCGACCTGCCGGAAGCCGTCCAGAATACGATTGCGATTGCGCGCCGGTGCCACTTTCTCCTGAAACCGATCAACCCCATGCTTCCGTCATACAAAAGCGAAAGCGGACTGACGGAAATCGAAGAACTGAAAAGACAGGTTCACGAGGGCTTGGAGCGGCGTCTGGAGAATTTTGTTTATAAGGATGGGAAAAAAGATGAATCGGCCGCGAAGCCTTACCGCGATCGCCTTGAATTTGAACTCGAAACCATTATCAAAATGGGGTTCGCCGGATATTTCCTCATCGTCTCCGATTTCATAAAATGGGCAAAAGAACATGATATTCCCGTGGGACCGGGCAGGGGATCCGGAGTCGGTTCCGTTGTCGCCTGGTCCCTGCTGATCACGGACATGGACCCTCTGCCCTTCAATCTTCTTTTCGAGCGCATGCTCAATCCCGAACGCGTTTCCATGCCGGATTTCGACGTGGATTTCTGCCAGGATCGCCGCGATGAAGTCATCCGCTACGTCCAGCAGCGTTACGGCTCCGATCATGTTGCCCAGATCATCACCTTCGGACAACTGAAAGCCCGCGCCGTGGTCCGGGACGTCGGACGTGTATTGCAAATGCCGTACGGCCAGGTGGACCGCATCGCAAAAATGATTCCCAATAATCCGGCCAACCCGATAACGCTGGAGGAAGCGCTCGAACAGGATTCCGACCTGCGGGCGGAACGCGACAAAGATGATACGACCAAAAAATTGATCGATATCGCTCTTCAGCTTGAAGGCCTGAACCGGCACGCATCGACCCATGCCGCCGGCGTCGTTATTGGAAACCGGCCGCTGCATGAACTTCTGCCGCTCTACCGCGAACCTGGGTCTGACATGATGGTGACCCAGTTCAATATGAAATATATCGAGCAGGCGGGACTGGTGAAGTTCGATTTTCTTGGTCTGAAAACGATGACGGTCATCAAAAAGGCTGTCGACCTGATCAATGCGAAACGCGATGAAAAAGACAAGCTTGATATCCTGAAGGTTCCGCTCGACGACCAGAAAACATATCGGCTTCTGACCGAAGGAAAGACCGTGGGAGTCTTCCAGCTCGAAGGGTCTGGCATGCGCGATACGCTCCGACGCATGAAACCGGATAAATTCGAGCACATCATCGCGCTTGTCGCGCTCTACCGTCCCGGTCCGATGGACAACATTCCCCGGTTCATTGAAATCAAGGACGGTCGCGTCGAAGCCGATTACATGCATCCGAAACTGCAGCCTTATCTCGAAGAGACATATGGCATCATGGTTTACCAGGAGCAGGTGATGCAGGCGGCGCAGGCTTTATCCGGATATACATTGGGCGGCGCCGATCTTTTACGCCGCGCCATGGGCAAAAAAATCCCCGCGGAAATGGAAGCGCAGCGCGAAATTTTTATCAGTGGAGCGGTTCAGTACAGCGGGGTTACGGCCGACCGCGCATCTGAAATATTCGATCAGATCGACAAATTTGCAGGCTATGGATTCAACAAATCTCACGCGGCCGCATACGCGCTGATCGCCTACTGGACGGGATGGCTGAAAGCCAATTATCCCCACGAATTCATTGCGGCGTCCATGACCCTCGATATGGGCAATACGGACAAGCTGGCCGTTTTCAAGCAGGATCTGGAGCGTATGGATATCCGGCTTCTGCCACCGGACCTGAATAAATCCGATGTCGAATTCGTCGTTGAGAATGGCTCGCTCCGTTACGCGTTTTCTGCGCTTAAAGGCGTGGGGGCGCAGGCGATGGAAAAGCTTGTCCAGGAGCGGCGCGCGCACGGCCCGTTTAGCAGTTTGGCGGATTTCGTCGGCAGAATGGATTATAGCACACTGAACCGCAGACAACTGGAGCAGATGGCGCGCGCCGGTGTCTTTGACAGTCTCAATTCCAACCGCCCGCAAATTGTCGAAGGGGCAGAAATGATGCTCCGGCACGCACAAGTTTTACAGGAGGAGCGCGCTTCCGGCCAGACAAGCCTCTTTGGCGGACCCGCCGGCCAGGGCACGCCAATGCCGGAATTGCCGAAGGTTTCCCCATGGGATCAACTCGAAAAATTGCGTCAGGAATTCGATGCTGTCGGCTTCTATCTTTCCGCGCACCCTTTGGATACAAAAGCGGCGCAGATGGAGCGAATGAACATCCTGACGCTGGCCGCTGTCGAGGAAATGATGGGCAATCGTACCAGCGCTATGATCGATATGGCCGGGGTGCTTTTGAAAAAGCAAATAAAGGTGTCCCAGAAATCAGGCAATAAATATGCCTTTCTGCAACTCTCGGATTCAACAGGCATATATGAGGTCGTTGTCTTCTCCGAAACCCTTTCCCGTGCCCGGGAGTGGTTGAACGAGGGTGATACTTTCCTCCTTAAGGTCACAGCCGAACAGCAGGAAGACCAGATCCGGTTTACGGTGCAGGATATTCAGCCTCTCGAAAAAATTCTCGCCGGCAAAGTACGCCAGGTGAACATCCTGCTTGATACGGCCGAAGCTGCGCACCAGTTAAAGGGTCTTGTAACGGCGGAAGGTCATGGCCTGATCCGGGTGCGGATTCGTGTGGATCTTGGGGATAACAGGATCGCGGCAATCGGTTTGCCGGGAGCCTATAATTTTTCCCCCCAGACCCGGAATGCCTTGACAAAAATCGAAGGCGTTAAAGGCGTACAGGAGATATAGGTGGCGCAATCATCCATCAAAATCGACCAAAGCTGGCTCGATCATGTGAATGACGAGTTCGGACGTCCTTATATGCTGAAACTGAAGCAGTTTCTCCAGCAGGAGAAAGAATCCGGTGCCGTTGTTTATCCGCGCGGAAACGAAATTTTCAATGCTTTTAATACCACCGCCTTCGACAAAGTTCGTGTCGTAATAATCGGCCAGGACCCTTACCATGGAGAAAATCAGGCGCATGGTTTATGCTTTTCGGTACGAAAGGGCGTCCCCATTCCACCCAGCCTTGTCAATATCTACAAGGAAATCGAAGCCGAATATGACACGAGAATGCCCGATCATGGAGATCTGACAAAGTGGGCGGAGCAGGGTGTTCTGCTGCTGAATGCGACATTGACCGTCCGCGCCGCGCAGGCTGGATCTCATCAGAATAAAGGCTGGGAAGAGTTTACGGACGCTGTTATCCGGGCGCTGAACGACCGGCATGAGCATATTGCCTTTATGCTCTGGGGCTCCTATGCCCAGAAGAAAGGAGAATGTATCGACCGGCGCAAACATCTCGTTCTGACGGCGCCGCACCCGTCGCCTCTTTCGGCATATCGGGGCTTTTTTGGATGCGGACATTTCAAAAAGGCCAATGATTATCTTGTTAAATATGGATATAAGCCCATCAATTGGCATGATCTGGGCTGAACATCTACCCATGCCAGCTGAGCCGTGATACATATCTTTAAAGCGGAAAAGATGGAAAAAGCGCATCAAAAATTCAGCGGTCTGGAACTGAGAATTATCTCCGGGATCATTCTTGGCCCGCTCATGCTTGCCGTCATTATCTGGGGCGGAATTCCGTTCCTGCTCACGATAGGCGCTGCCGCCATCATTTCACTGAATGAATGGTATCGTATGGCCCGTGCGGGAAACCGGTTTATTCCGGATATGGCGATTGGTTGCACATATCTGTGTGTCTCGCTGGCTTCCTTCGTGGTTTTACGCATGATGTTTGCCGAAGGCCTGTTCCTCGTTCTCGGATTGATTCTGTGCGTGTGGGCCAGCGACACGGGTGCGTATTTCAGTGGAAAAAAAATCGGTGGACCAAAACTCGCGCCGAAAATCAGCCCGAACAAGACATGGGCGGGACTGGGCGGCGCCATGATATTCAGCGGCCTTGCGCTGGCATGTGTCTTCGCGTTGGTTCCCTGGATGTCGGGCATGCTCTCGGAAAAAGCCACGGTCGATCTGGAGCAGAATGCGCTCGGCATGGTGTTTATCATGGGGTGTCTGTTTGGCGCAGTGGGGCAGGCAGGTGACCTTTTCGTTTCCCGGTTCAAGCGCCGGGTTGGCATCAAGGATACAGGCAATATTATTCCCGGCCATGGCGGATTGTTGGACAGGATCGATGCGCTCCTTCTCGTTACGCCGGTATTTCTGTTATCTTATGCGCTGTTGTCGCCATGAGAACAGTTTCTGTTCTGGGCTCGACCGGATCCATCGGGAAGAGCACGGTTGATCTCCTGCAATATCATCGCGATAAATTCACCATCAATGTCCTGACGGCGCAGAATAATGTCGCCTTGCTTGCGGAGCAGGCAAAAAACCTCAAAGCGCGAAAAGCAGTCATTGGAAATGACTCTCTGTACGCGGAACTTAAATCTGCTCTTTTCGGTACGGATACTAAAATTGCCGCCGGGCATCAGGCGATAGTCGAGGCCGCCGCCGACTCTGCGACAGACTGGACGATGGCCGCGATCGTGGGGATGGCGGGGCTTGAGCCACTTATATCGGCAATCCGGCAGGGAGGGATCGTCGCTATCGCCAACAAGGAGCCCCTTGTTTCGGCAGGCCCGTTGGTTATAGCCGAAGCCGAAAAGCACGGCGCTACGCTTCTCCCCGTCGATAGCGAGCACAATGCTATTTTTCAGGTTTTTGCTTCTGAAAACAGAAAAAGCATAGAACGCATCATTTTGACGGCTTCCGGCGGGCCGTTCCGTACATGGACCCTTGATCAGATGGCGCGCGCCACCCCGGAACAGGCTATTGCGCATCCCAACTGGTCGATGGGGGCTAAAATTTCCGTAGACAGTGCCACGATGATGAACAAGGCTCTCGAAGTGATTGAGGCGCACTACCTCTTTGGCATAGCGCGGGAAAAGATCGAGGTCCTGATCCACCCTCAGTCCATCATCCACTCCATGGTCGAATACAGCGATGGATCTTTTCTTGCCCAACTGGGCGCCCCCGATATGCGAACACCCATCGCTAATGCCCTTGGATGGCCGGAGCGTATCACCACCAGCGGCTTGCGCCTTGATTTAACCACATTAAAAAGGCTTGATTTTGAAAGGCTTGATGAAGCGCGTTTCCCGGCTGTCCGCCTCGCTTACGAGTGCCTTGCGGACGGACAATGGGCCTGCCTCGCTTTCAATGCCGCCAACGAAGTGGCTGTTCAGCATTTTCTTGAGAAAAAAATCGGATTTCCTGATATTCTTGAAAATGTTGTTTCTCTGCTGGAAACGGTCCGCCCTGCAAGTTTGGGAGGACTGGAGGATATACTGGCCTTTGACCAGTCAGTGCGGGATGCCGCGAAAGATAGAATTATGAGTAGAAGCCGAGCGAGGGCTTAGCATGAATTCAGTTGCCGATATCATCCATCTGATTGCCAGCAATGTCTGGATCTATGGCGGATCTTTTCTCCTGGTGCTCAGTATCCTGGTTTTTGTCCATGAAATGGGGCATTACCTTGTCGCGCGCTGGTGCGGCGTCAGGGTGGAAAGCTTTTCTATCGGTTTTGGTCGTGAGATCTGGGGAAGAACGGATCGTCGTGGAACCCGGTGGAAAGTATCGCTTGTCCCTTTGGGGGGATACGTCAAATTATTCGGGGATGTTGATCCGGCGAGTGCCGCTCATAAGGAAACGGTGGAAACGAATGGCGGCGCTGTGCGGTCGATGACTGCTGAAGAGCGCAAGGTCGCGTTTTTCAGTCAGACAGTTGGCCGCCGGGCAGCGATTGTCTTTGCTGGTCCTGCGATCAACTACATCTTTGCCATTTTTATTATGGCATTACTCTTTATCTTCTACGGCCAGCCTGTCACCCCACCTTATGCTTCCGGCATTATCATCGAAACCGCCGCGGAAAAAGCGGGCTTTCAGCCCAATGACGTCGTCCTGAGCATTGACGGCAAGCCCATTCAGCGATTTGAGGAAATTCGGCGCGAGGTTGCCATACGCCTGGATACACCCATGACATTTAAAGTCCGGCGTGGTGATAAGGAAATTGTTTTGCACGCGACACCAAACCGGCTTGAAAGTAAGGACGAACACGGCTTTCAGGAATCGCGCGGGTTTCTGGGAATTATAAGTCCTGGAAATGGACTAGATATAAAGGCGATACGGTCTGTCGACGGCATAGACGTAAAGGACCTGGATCACGCGCATCGTCTGCTTCTGGAGCGTATGGACAAGACTTTCCATGTTCGGCTGGATCGCGGACCGACCACGGATGAGCTTGTGGTGCATCCGCTGGCTGAAAAGAACGAGGGCCTCAGGGATCCAAAGAATGAAACCTATAACGCGCTGATTATTGCTTCCAGTGACAGTGAGGCCGTCATCCGGCATGGTATTCTTGATGGTATAGGTCAGGCCGTGGTGGAAACGTGGAACAATACGGTCGGCACGTTACAGGCCCTGGGACAGATTGTGACAGGCAATCGGAGCGCCAAAGAACTCGGCGGAATCATACGCATTGGCGCGATGGCCGGCGATATGGCAAAGAATGGAATGATTGCTCTGGTGTCTTTTATGGCTCTTCTTTCCATAAACCTCGGACTCATCAACCTTTTCCCGATTCCCATGCTCGATGGCGGTCATCTTGTCTTTTATGCGCTCGAAGCCATTCGTGGCCGTCCCGTTCCCGAGCAGATTCAGGAATATGCCTTCAGATTGGGGCTAGCCATACTTGTCGGAATCATGGTATTTGCTAATCTGAACGATATCATTCAGTTAAACCTCTGATAAACCCCGAAAACCGTACCGATGATGATGACATTCAAAAGGCTTTGCCTTGTTGCGTTGCTGTGCATGCCGGTAATAGTCTCCGGCCATTTCATTCCTGCGGCACGCGCCCAGAACGCAGCGCCCGGATATGTGCAGGAGCAGCAGCAGGGCACTTCGTTCGTAGCCCCTTCAGGGACCGTCATTCAGAATATTGAGGTTGTCGGCACGCAGCGAATCGAGCCGGCGACCGTCCTGACCTATCTGGACGTTAAAGTCGGTGATCAGATGACGCAGGAAGCGCTCGATGGCGCACTTAAAAATCTGTTTGCGACGGGTCTGTTTGCGGACGTGACTCTGCGTCAGAAAGGCAGCACGCTTGAAGTTGCCGTTGTTGAAAATCCTGTCATCAATGAAATTGCCTTCGAGGGCAATGACCGTTTGAAAGACGAAGACCTGCTGGCTGAGATTCAGTTGCGTCCGCGTCAGGTTTTTACCAAAACCAAAGTCCAAGCAGATACCAGTCGCTTGTATCAATTGTATCGCCGCAATGGGCGTTTTGCGGCGCGCGTCGAGCCCAAGGTCATCAAGCTCGATCAGAACAGGGTCAATCTCGTTTTTGAAATTGACGAAGGTGCCGTAACGTACATCAAAAGTATCAATTTTGTGGGCAATAAGCACTACAGCAGCGATCGCTTGCGCAGCGAGATCAGCACGAGTGAAACCCACTGGTACAAGTTTCTTTCAAATGACGACCGCTACGATCCTGATCGTCTGGCCTATGACCAGGAACTGCTGCGCAAATTCTACCTGTCTAAAGGATATGGCGACTTCCGGGTGATTTCCGCCGTTGCCGAACTGGCAAAAAGCAAGGATTACTTCTACATAACCATCACCGTCGAGGAAGGTGACCGTTACAAGGTCAGGAACGTCAACGTATCATCGAGTCTGCGCGACGTCACCGCGGCGAAGCTCGATCCGTATGTAACGATGAAGTCGGGTGAGTGGTACGACGCTGAGGAAGTGCAGAAAACAATCGATAAGATGACCGCGGCCCTGGCGGATCTGAATATCATCTTCGTTACAATTCAGCCGGACGTGCAGAAAAACCGGGACTCACATACGATTGATATTACATTTAACGTCCAGGAAGCGCCGAAAGTATTCGTCGAGCGTATCGACATCACCGGCAATATGCGTACCATGGATAAGGTCATCCGGCGTGAGATGACTCTGGTCGAAGGGGACGCTTTCGACAAGGCCAAGCTTGCCAAATCGGAACAGAGATTAAAGGATCTGGGTTTCTTTGAGGATGTAAAGGTCACCACCCAGCAGGGGAGCGCTCCGGACAAGGTTGTGATCAATGTCGCCTTGACGGAAAAATCGACCGGGGAACTCTCCATTGGCGCGGGATTCTCGACCGAGGACGGCCCGCTGGCCGACTTCACCATTCGCGAGAAAAACTTTCTTGGCAAAGGCCAGGATCTGATGTTTGACGCAACGGTGGCGGGCAAACGTTCCCAGTTTGATATTTCTTTTACGGAACCCTATTTCCTCGACCGGGATATGTCCGCGGGCTTTACAATTTTCCATTCGACCCGCGATCTGCAAAGTTCAAGTTCGTATGACCAGAAAAGAACGGGCGGCTCGCTTCAGCTCGGCTATCCGCTCTCCGAACACTGGCGCCAGACCGTGCGTTACAGGATCGAGAACAACGAAATCACCAACGTCCAGAGCAATGCCTCGATCTACATCCAGGCGCAGGAAGGAAAGCGCCTGACGTCGGCCCTTTCGCAGACTGTGAACTACGATACCCGCGACAGCAAATTGTTCCCGACCACCGGCGTGTATTCTTGGCTGACCACCGAGGCCGCCGGCCTTGGAGGGGATGCCAAATATCTTTCAGGGCGCTTGGGCGGCATTTATTACTACCCGGTCTACGAAGACCAGGTCGTCCTGGATCTTATGGGCGAGGGCGGAATTATTCACGGCATTGGCAGCAATGACGTCAAAATCAACGAGCGTTTTTTCCTTGGTGGCACGACCATGCGCGGCTTTGAGGTCGCGGGTCTCGGCCCCCGCGATACGGCGGCGGACGACTCCCTTGGCGGCAACAGATTCTATAGGGGGTCGATCGAGCTGGCGTTCCCCGTGGGCCTGCCCGACAGCCTGGGCGTTCAGGGTCATGCCTTCACGGATTTTGGATCCCTGTGGCAGATCGACGATGTCGTGACGGCAACAGTCAAGGATGAAAATTCCTTGCGGGCCAGCGCCGGCTTCGGTATATCGTGGCGTTCGCCGATGGGCCCCGTTCGCGTCGATCTGGCGCAACCGTATATCAAGAAAGATTACGACAAAACCCAGGTCTTCAATTTCAGCTTTGGAACCCGCTTTTAGAGGAGCTTTAAACTATGCATAAAATTTTCTTCGCCTTTCTGGGCGCTATTTTTGCCTTGTCGCTTCTGACCTCTGCGCCTGCTCGCGCGGAAGACAAACCGGTGGTGGACAAGATCGCTGTTGTCGACGTGCAGGCCCTGATGGGCGAATCCAAAGCCGGGAAGAGCATCCAGGCGCAGCTGAACAAGCAACGTGAATCGTTCCAGGGAGAGTTTTCGAAACTGGAAAAAGATCTGGGAGAGACGGAGAAAAAACTCGCCGCGGAGAAAGCGAAGATGAATGCGGCCGACTTTGAATCCAAACGCAAGGATTTCGAAGCGAAAGTCGTTGACGCGCGGAAACAAGTTCAGGCGCGGCGTCAGGCCCTTGAAAAAGGTACGTCCGACGTTTTGATGGATTTGCGCAAGGCAATTGTAAAAATCGTCGCGGATATGTCTCAGAAAGAAGGCTACACGCTGGTCATTGCCCGCCAGGACGTTGTGATTGCCCGCAACGACATGGACATCACCGACAAAGTCATGGCTCAGCTGGACAAGGATGTTCCGGATATGAAGCTGAAAGTCGAATCGGCCGCTGCTGCTGCGCCCGCGGCTGACGCCAAGAAATAACAAGCTGCGATGCCGGATTCGCGATTTTTCAACCGCTCCGGGCCATTCACCCTTGGTGAAATCGCCAGCGTGTCAGGGGCGGAACTCTATAAGGGCGATTCCGGACGCATCATTCAGGATCTCGCTCCGCTCGACCAGGCCGGACCTGAAAGTATCAGTTTTTTCGACAATATCCGCTACCGTGAATCCTTCATGTCCAGCAAGGCCGCAGCCTGCTTTGTCGCCGCGCGGTTTACCGGAGAGGCCCCCCCGGGCATGACTCTCCTGGTGACCGCGACGCCTTATAAAGCCTATGCGCTTGCCGCGCAGGTCTTTTATCCGGAAACCTGGCCCGAACCCTCCATCGCCTCCACGGCGAAAATCGATCCGTCGGCAAAGATCGGCATAGGGGTCTGCATTGCGGATGGCGTCGTTATAGGGTCCGGGAGCGAGATTGGGGATGGGTGCTGGATCGATCCCAATGCCGTTATCGGCAGAAACGTCATCCTGGGAAAGAGAAGCCGCATTGGCGCCTGCAGCAGCCTCTCGCATTGTATCCTGGGTCAGAATGTCCGGTTGTATCCTGGCGTAAGAATTGGCCAGGATGGTTTTGGCTTCGCCATTGATCCGAAGGGCCATATAAAAGTTCCACAGCTGGGGCGTGTCGTCATTGGCGACAATGTCGAAATCGGCGCGAACACCACCATCGATCGCGGTTCCGGACCCGACACAGTCATTGGGGACGGAACCTGGATTGATAATCTCGTACAAATTGGACATAATGTAAAAATCGGCAAAGGCTGTATCATCGTTGCCCAGGCCGGCATTTCAGGAAGCACAGTCATAGAGGATTACGCCGTTCTGGCAGGCCAGGCCGGCATCGCGGGCCACCTGCGGGTTGGCAAGGGCGCGCGCGTGGGGGCCCAGGCAGGCGTCATGCGGGATATCCCGCCCGGCACCGAATATATGGGATCTCCGGCCTTGCCACTCAGACAATTTATGCGGCAAATTGCTACACTGAACCGCTTGATAAAAAAAGAGGATCCGTCATGACGGAAACAGTTCCGCATCTCGATATTATACGCATTATGGAGATGATCCCGCATCGCTATCCGCTGCTGCTCGTGGATCGCATTGTCGAGTTTGTCCCCGGTGAAAAAGCCGTGGGGCTGAAAAACGTCACGATGAACGAACCGCAGTTCCAGGGTCATTTCCCGCGCTACCCTGTTATGCCCGGCGTTCTCATTATCGAATCCATGGCGCAGACTTCCGCCATCCTCGTTGTCCAGACTCTCGGCAAGGAAGCCGAAGGCAAGCTCGTTTATTTTATGACGATCGATGAAGCCCGCTTCCGCAAACCCGTCGTCCCTGGTGACACCATGATGGTCCATGTCACCAAGGAACGCAGCCGCGGCAACGTCTGGAAATTCAGGGGTGAAGCCTATGTCGGCAAAACCCTCTGCGCCGAGGCGGTCTACAGCGCCATGATATTAGACAATTAATCAGCCACCGGTTTAAGCTGTAATGCTACGAAATAATTCGTGATTAGCCTTGATTTACGGGCTTTTTTAATATCCCCCATGACTGAAAAAATACACCCGGCTGCCATCATCGACCCTTCCGCGAAGATCGGAAAGAATGTCTCCGTCGGCCCCTATAGCGTCGTCGGCCCGCATGTCGTTCTGGGCGATAACGTCATCCTGCATTCTCACGTCGTCGTTGATGGTCACACGACCGTGGGCGAGGGGACACGCATATTCCCCTTCGCCTCAATTGGCCACGCCCCGCAGGATCTGAAATTCCACGGCGAACCTTCCCGCCTCATCATCGGCAAAAACAACACCATCCGCGAACATGTCACCATGAACCCGGGCACGGAAGGCGGCGGCATGGAAACATTCGTGGGCGATAACTGCCTCTTCATGATGGCCTGTCACATCGCTCACGATTGCCATGTCGGCAGCAATGTCATCATGGCCAACAATGCCACGCTCGGCGGTCACGTCCATGTCGGAGACTACGCCGTCATCGGCGGTCTCGCTGCCGTGCATCAGTTCGTTCGCA
>JADMIO011419613.1_pt1 | contig 12793 bp, 9 predicted proteins | sample 8958161 | NCBI WGS metagenome assembly JADMIO01 (sample SAMN16585339, study PRJNA669376) | soil metagenome | isolation source: Crop rotation soil | place: USA: Cullars Rotation, Alabama | collected 2011 | reverse complement strand
CCGCCCGCCCCTCACTCGTAGCGTAAGGCCTGCACCGGCTCGACGCGGGTGGCGCGGCTGCCCGGCAGGGCGCCGGCCAGGATGGCGACCAGGACCAAGGTGAGGATCGCCGCGGCGAGGGTAGCGGGATCGGTCGGTGCGAGGCCGAAGAGGCGGCTTGCCACCAGCCGGGCGAGGCCGAGGGCCAGGGGGACGCCGAGGGCGACTCCAACTCCTGCCAGGACGAGGGTTTCGGCGACGACCTTGCCGAGGACGCCGGCGCGGGCTGAGCCCAGGGCCATGCGGATGCCGATCTCGTGGGTGCGGCGGGCGACGGTGTAGGAGAGGACGCCGTAGAGGCCGATGGCGGCCAGGAGCAGGGCGATGCCGCCGAAGGCCGAGGCCAGCTGGGCGACGGTGCGCTCGTTGCGGATCGAGGCGTCGACCATGGCCGCCAACGGGTGGGGGTCCTCGAACGCCAGGTGAGGATCGAACGCCTGCAGCGCCCGGGCGACCGGCGCCAGAAGGGCGGTCGGGTGGGCGGTGCGGATCTCGAAGTTGGGCGCCACGTCGCCGATGTCGTCGGTCTGCTCGAGCGGCACGTAGAAGCGCGGCGGCACGGTGCCGCGGATCTCGTGGTCGTGGACGTCGGCCACCACGCCCACGATCTCGAACGACTTGCCCGAGGACCCGGTCTCGATCAGATGGCGGCCCAGCGGGTCGCGGTCCGCGAAGTAGCGCTTCCGGAAGGCCTGATTGATAACCGCCACCTTGGGGGCGGACGGTCCGTCCGCGGTTCCGATACCGCGCCCGAGGAGGGCGGGGATCCCGATGGCCTCGAAGTAGCGCGGCCCGACGCGGTCGTAGGAGAGGTCGAGCCCCTCGTCCGCCATCGATCCCACCCCCTCGACGTGCATCGAGGTGCCGGATTCCGTTCCGCTGAAGAGACCGTTCTCCGAGAAGGTGGCGCCGGTCACCCCGGGCAACGCCTGCAGGCGCTCGAGGAGTTGGCGCGAGAAGCTCGCCATCCGCTCGCCGGTGTAGCCGGCGGCCACCGGGTCGACGTGCACCATGACGATCTCGTCGCGCGGGAAGCCGAGCTCCAGGTGCTCGAGGTTGCGCAGCGTGCCGACGAAGAGCCCGGCACCGGTCAGGAGCAGAAACGAAAGGGTCAGCTGGGAGACCACCAGGAGCTTCCCCAGCGGCCAGCGGCCGGCCTTGCCGCCGGACCCCGCGAGGCTTCGGGCGTTCTCCTTGAGCGTCGGCGCCAAGTCGACGCGGGTGGCGCCGAGCGCCGGCGCCAGGCCGAAGAGGAGGCCGGTGGCGACGACGACGGCGGCGGTGGCGGCGAGGACCGGCAGGCTCGGCCGCAGGCCGAGCTGCGTCGACCGCCCGCCGAGGATCGACCAGGCGGCGAGCGCCCCCAGGCCGCCGCCCAGGGCCGCGAGCACCAGGCTCTCGGTCAGGAGCTGCCGGATGAGGCGGGCGCGCCCGGCGCCCAGCGCCAGCCGGACGGCGATCTCCTTTTGCCGGGCGACCGCCCGCTCGAGCAGCAGGTTGGCGATGTTGGCGCAGGCGATCAGGAGGACCAGCATGACCATCGCCAGGATGGCGAAGAGGGGCTGCGCCAGCTCCCGCCGCTGGCGCGAGAAGCCGCCGGATCCCGGCGTCACCTCGATCTTCAAATCCTGCAAACCCTTGGCATCGGGGCGCAGAGTTTCGGGGAGGGTCGTGCCGAGGCGCCCGGTGACGATCTGCGAGAACAGGTCGTTGACCTCGCCGCGCGCCGCGGCGAGCGACACGCCCGGCTGGAGCCGCCCGAGGACGAGGAGCCAGCTCACGTCCCAGCGGTCGAGGCTGGCGTGGCCGGGATTGATCTGCGGCTGCAGGGAAAGGGGAAGCCAGAGATCGGTGGGCGCGTCCGCGATCTCGCCGCTGAACCCCGGCCGGGCCACACCGATCACGGTGACGGGAAAGCCGTTCAAGACCAGGCGGCGGCCGACGACCGCCGCGTCGCCCGCGAAGCGGCGCTGCCAGTAGTCGTAGCTCAGCACGGCGAACGGGGCGGCGCCGGGGGCGCGGTCGTCGTCGGCGGAGAAGGTCCGTCCGCGCGCGGCACCGACCCCGAGGACGGCGAAGTAGCTGCCGCTCACCAGGCGCCCGCGGACGCTCTCGCGCGCGCCGGCGGTGCCGGGCGTGCCCAGGATGAGCTGCCCGGTGCGGCCCGAGGCGAAGGCGCCGGAGAACGAGCGGCTTCGTTCGAGGATCTCGCGCGCCAGGGGATAGGAAATGAGATCGGTGCGCACGCTGCCGGTCGAGAGCGAGGCGATGCGCGTCGGGTTGCCCAGGGCCACCAGCTCCTCGGGCGCGCGCACCGGCAGCGGGCGCAGGAGGAGGGCGTGGAGGACGCTCCAGATCGCCGTGTTGGCGCCGATGCCGAGCGCCAGGGTGAAGACCGCGATCAGGGTGAAGGCGGGGCTCCGGCGCAGCGTCCGCGCGGTGTAGGCGAGGTCCTGGACCAGCTCGTCCCAGGGCCGGGTGCGGCGCATCTCCCGACACTCCTCGGCGATCTGGGTCACGCCGCCGAAGGCGCGGCGGGCGGCGTGGCGGGCCTCTCCAGGGGCCATGCCGGCGGCCAGGTTCTCGGCCACCAGATGGTCGAAGTGGAAGGCGAGCTCGGCGGACAGCTCGGCCTCGACGCGGCCGCGGCGGAAGACGGAGCGCAGGCGAAGGAGGAGCTTGTTCCAGGTGCGCACGGCGAGCTTCCCTCAGGCCAGCCGGGCGATCAGGTTGATGGCCTGGGAGAGCCGGTCCCAGCTCGCGAGCTCGCGCTCGAGCTGCTCGCGCCCCGCCGCGGTCAGCGAGTAGACCTTGGCCTGGCGGCCGGTCTCGGTGGCGCCCCAGCGCGCCTCGATCCAGGCCTGCTGCTCGAGCCGGTGGAGCGCGGGGTAGAGCGACCCCTGCTGCACCTTGAGCACGTCCTGGGAGATCTGCTCGATCCGCTTGGCGATCGCCCAGCCGTGCATCGGCTCGAGCGAGATCGTCTTCAAAATCAGGAGGTCCAGAGTTCCCTGGACGAGATCGTTCGGCTTGCCCATGGCTTCATACCTCGACGGTCTACAATAGTGGCTCGATTGTAGATCGTCAAGGTATGGGAGGCTGCCTCACGGACGAACACGGACGAACAGTGGACCGGCACGGACCAAGTCTCCGCCAGTCGGTGCTCGTCCTGGTTCGTCCGTGCTTGTCCCACCCATCAACCCGCCAACCCCGGCGCGGCGGAAGCGGGCGCTTTCGCGCTGCCGCGCCAGGGTGGCGCGGAACTCGACCAGCCGGTGGTTGAGCGCCTCCTGCTCGATCAGGAATGCGTCGTGGCCGTGGATCGATTCGAGAGTGACCAGCCGGGCGTTGGGCAGATGGGCGGCGAGCTCGCGCTGCTCCTCGGGGGGATAGAGGACGTCGGAGTCGATCGACACCACGAGCGCGGGGGTGTCGATCGACCGCAGGACGTCCTCGTAGCTGCCGCGTCCGCGCGCCAGGTCGTGGCTGTCCATGGTCCGGGTGAGCGCGACGTAGCAGTTGGCGTCGAAGCGGTCGACCAGCTTCCGCCCCTGGTGGCCGAGGTAGCCCTCGACCTCGAAGGGGCCGGCCGTCGCGAGCCGGCGGCCGAAGCGGGCCTCGAAGCTGGCGCGGCTGCGGTAGGTGCACATGGCCATGGCGCGGGCGGCGGCCAGGCCCGCGGCCGGTGGGTCCGCCGGATCGTAGCGGCCGCCCTGCCAGCGCGGGTCGGCGTAGATCGCCTGCCGCTGCGCCTCGGAGAGGGCGATGCACCAGGCCGAGTGGCGGCCGGAGACGGCGATCGGCGCGATCGCCTCGACCCGTTCGGGGAACAGGGCCGCCCACTCGAGCACCTGCATGCCGCCCATCGAGCCGCCCAGGGCGAGGCGGAGCCGGGCGACGCCCAGGGCGTCGAGGAGCGCGGCCTGGACGCGCACCAGATCGCGCACCGTCACCGCCGGAAAGTCGGCGCCGTACCGGCCGCCCCCGGGGCGCTCGGCGGCCGGGCCGGTGGTGCCGTAGCAGCTGCCGAGCACGTTGCTGCAGACGATGAAATCGACCTCCGGATCGAGCGCGCGGCCGGGGCCGAAGAGAGCGCCCCACCAGTCGTCGGCGTCGGCCGAGCCGGTGAGCGCGTGGCAGATCAGGACGGCGTTGTCACCGTCCGGGGCGAGACGCCCCCAGGTGCGGCAGGCCACCCGCACCTCGGGGAGGACGGCGCCCGACTCGAGGGCGAAGGGGCCGTCGAGCACCTCGCATCGGGTCGCCGCCGGAGGGCTCACGCCAGCACCGCGGCCGGGACCTTGGCGAAGGCGTGCTCGAAGTCCTCACGGATGTCGTCGATATGCTCGATCCCGGCCGAGACGCGCACCAGGTCGTCGGTCACCCCGGAGGCGAGCTGCTCGGCCGAGGAGAGCTGCTGGTGGGTGGTGGTCGCCGGATGGATGACCAGCGTCTTGGCGTCGCCGACGTTGGCCAAATGGCTCGCCAGCTCGACGTTGTCGATGAACGCCCGCCCCGCCTCGAGGCCACCGCGGATGCCGAAGGCCAGGACGCCGCCGAAGCCGTTGCGGAGATACCGCTTCGCTTGGCCGTGATAGGGATGGTCCGGAAGGCCCGGGTAGCTCACCCAGGTGACGGCCGGATGCCCGGCCAGCCATTCGGCCAGCGCCAGCGCGTTGTCGGCGTGGCGCTTGACGCGCAGCGACAAGGTCTCGAGCCCCTGCAGGAAGAGGAAGGAGTTGAACGGCGAGAGCGCCGGGCCGAGATCGCGCAGGCCCTCCACCCGCGCGCGGATGATGAAGGCGATGTTGCCGAACGGGCTCTTGGGGCCGAAGGCCTCGAAGAAGTTGAGGCCGTGATAGCCGGGGGCCGGGGTGGTGAAGAGCGGGAACTTGCCGTTGCCCCAGTCGAAGCGGCCGGAGTCGACGATGACGCCGCCGATCGAGGTGCCGTGGCCGCCGATCCACTTGGTGGCCGAGGCGACCACGATGTCGGCGCCGTGGTCGATGGGCCGGCAGAGGTAGCCGGCGGCGCCGAAGGTGTTGTCGACGATGAGCGGGATGCCATGGTCGTGGGCGACCTTGGCCAGCGCCTGGAAGTCGGGGATGTTGAAGCGCGGGTTGCCGATGGTCTCGACGTAGAGCGCCTTGGTGCTGTCGTCAATGGCGCGGCGGAAGTCCTCTGGGTCGTCGCCGTCGATGAGCTTGACGCCCACGCCTAGGCGGGGGAGGGTGACCTTGAACTGGTTGTAAGTCCCGCCGTAGAGGTAGCTCGTGGAGACGATGTTGTCACCGGCCTGAGCGATGGTGGTCAGGGCCAGGAACTGCGCCGCCTGGCCGCTCCCCGTGGCGAGCGCCGCCACCCCGCCCTCGAGCGCCGCGACGCGCTGCTCGAAGACGTCGGTCGTCGGATTCATGATCCGCGTATAGATGTTGCCGAACTGCTGCAGGGCGAAGAGGCGCGCGCCGTGGGCGCTGTCGTCGAAGGTGTAGGAGGTGGTCTGGTAGATCGGCACGGCGCGGGCGTTGGTGCCCGGCGCGGGCTGCTGCCCGGCGTGGACCTGCAGAGTTTCGTAACGGTACTGGCGCTCGCTCATCGTCGTCTCCTTCTCTCTGCCGAGAGGTTGGCGACGGCGCGGCCGCAAAAGGAAAAGACCCGCGGCGGCGGCGCCGTGCGGGTCTTGGAATCGAACCTTTTGAAAATCTGTCGGCTAGGTGCTGCGGCCGGGTTCCATACCGATCTCCCGCTGTGCTGTGCAGAGACAACACATGCGGAAGGAGGCGGTGGTGGAACGGAGGGCCATGATCAGGTTGTACAGGCCGCCGAGCTTCGTGTCAAGGGAAGGGGGATTTACCCGCCCAATTCGGCGCGCAGGGCGTCGGCGATCTCGCCCGCCATGGCCTCGATCGTCGCCTGGTCGGGGCCCTCGAGCATGATGCGGGCGAGCGGCTCGGTGCCGCTGTAGCGCAGGACCAGGCGGCCGTCGGCGCCCAGGCGCTCCTCGACCGCGCGGGCGGCGGCGGTGACCCGGGGGAGGGCGGCGAAGTCGATCTTCCGCCCGACGCGCACGTTCTCGAGGATCTGCGGGAAGCGCGCGAAGCCGGCCAGGAGCTCCGAGAGCGGGCGGCAGGTCCGCGCCACGATCGCCGCCAGATGGAGGGCGGTCAGCAGGCCGTCACCGGTCTCGGAGAGCTTGAGGTCGAGGATGTGGCCGGACTGCTCGCCGCCCAGGCGGAGCCCTTCGCGGCGCAGGGTCTCGGCGACGTAGCGGTCGCCCACCGGGCAGCGCACGAGGCCGATGCCGTCGCGGGCCAGGGCGCGCTCGAGCCCCAGGTTGCTCATCGTGGTGGCCACGATCACCTTGGGTGCCAGCTCGCCGCGTGCCGCCAGGTCGCGGGCCCACAGATAGAGAATGGCGTCGCCGTCGCGGACCCTGCCGCGCTCATCGGCCAGGATGGCACGGTCGGCGTCGCCGTCGAAGGCGGCCCCGAGATCGGCCCCGGTGGCGAGGACGACGGCCGCCATCGCCGCCGGGTCGGTCGAGCCGCACCGGAGATTGACGTTCTTGCCGTCCGGCGCGGCGCCCAGGAGGATGACCGTGGCGCCGAGCCGTTCGAACAGGGGGGCGGCGTGGGGCGAGGCGGCACCGTTACCGGCGTCGAGCACCACGCGGAGGCCGGCCAGGGGATGCGGGCCGCCGGCGACGGTCGCGGCCAGATGGTCGAGATAGCGCGCGGCGAGCGCCGGATCGACGGCCCCGAGAGCCGCGGTTGCCGGGGCGGCGGGCGCGGGCTCCGCCATCCGGCGCTCGATTTCGGCCTCGTCGTCGTCGCTCCACTTGGCGCCGTTTGGGGAGAGGAGCTTGATGCCGTTGTCCGGATGCGGGTTGTGGCTCGCCGAGACGGCGAGGCCGGCGCCGGCGCCGAGCTCGCGGGTGAGCCAGGCGATCCCCGGCGTCGGCAGCACCCCGGCCGCCAGCACCCGCGCGCCCGTGGCCGCGAGCCCGGCAGCGAGCCAGCGCGCGATCTCCGGCGTGCTCTCCCGGGTGTCGCCGCCCACGACCACCGTGCGCGGTTGGCCGCGCTCGGCCAGGAAGCGCCCGAGGCTCGCGCCGAGCGCGGTCACCGTCCCCTCGATCAGCGGCGGCTCGCCGAAGCGGCCGCGCACGCCATCGGTGCCGAAGAGCCGCGCGCCGCTCACCGCTTCTTCCTCCGGTGAGGCGCCGGCTCCGCCGCCGGCTCGGCGGGCGGCTCGGGGGTGAGCTGCACGCGCACCACGACCGTGCTCGGCACCGCCTGCAGGAGGTCGGGGATGACGACCTCGGTCTCCTCCTCGAACGACAGGGCGTGGCCTTCAAGGCTGACCGGCCGGGTGGGCAGCGTGCGGATTTTGGCCAGCGACGACTCCGGGCCGGTGACCATGATCTCCGACGGGATGGCGAGCGGCTCGCCGGCGGTCGCGCCGCCGGCCGGCTTGCCGGTGGTCTTGGCGTGCACCGGCACGTTGCGCGTCATCTCCCGGTCGAGCGTGACGTGGAGGACGTTGGGACGGATCGAAACCACCTGCAGGTCTTCGGGGCGCAAGACGTTCTCCGGGCCCAGGTCGAGCGTGACGTTGCCCACCCGGGCCTGGGGGAGCTTCACCTGGACGTCGATGTTGTAGGGATAGAGGCTGCGGATGGTCTTGCTGTTGCCGCGCAGGTGCACCTTGACGGTGGCGACCGGATTGACCACGACGAAGCCGCGCGGCTGATTGTAGCTGACCGGCACGTCGATCGTCCGCTCGCTCATCGCCTCGCGCTCGCGGTAGGAGAGGTTGAACCAGAGGCCGATGGCCACGGCCAGGGCGACCAGCCGCAGCCCCCACTGGCGCACCGTCTCGCTCACCGCTCGCCCCCGACGAGCGAACCGTGCCGGCCCTGCGGGTAGAGATCGGTGATCAGCAGCTTGTAGAGGGTGTTGCGGAGCCCCTTGCCGTCCAGGCCGCGGACCAGCTCGCCGTCGAAGGCGATGGAGACGATCCCGGTCTCCTCGGAGACCACGATGGCCACCGCGTCGGTCTCCTCGCTGATGCCGAGCGCCGCCCGGTGGCGGGTGCCGAACTCCTTCGACAGCTCGGGGTTGGGGGTGAGCGGCAGGAAGCAGGCCGCGGCCGCCAGGCGGTCGTCCTGGACGATCACCGCGCCGTCGTGGAGCGGCGTCTCCGGGGTGAACAGGTTGATCAGCAGGTCGTAGGAGACGATCGAGTCGAGGGCGATGCCGTTCTCGATGTAGTTCCGCAAGCCCTGCAGCCGTTCGACGACGATCAGCGCGCCGATGCGCCGCGACGACAGCGTGGTGGCGGCGAGCACGATGTCGCCGAAGGCGGCGGTGACCTTCTGCTGCTTGGCGAGCCCCCAGAGCGGGTTGCGGCCGAAGCGCGTCAGCGCGCGGCGGATCTCCTGCTGGAAGAGGACGATGATGGCGAAGGGAAGGGCGATCAGCAGCTTTTCGAGGATCGCCTGAAGGGTGGCGAGCCCGGCCCACTGCGCGCCGGCGTAGACCAGGCCGACCACGGCGAGCCCCAAGAGCATCTGGACGCCGCGCGTGCCGCGCAGCAGGACGAGCAGGTTGTAGACCACGATCGCCACCACCAGGATGTCGACCGCGTCCCGCCAGGTGAGAAGCTCGACGAAGTGCCGGAGGGTCACGCCATCCATGCCACCTCCCCGCGCTGCCCGCGGATCGCCTGCCAGATGGCGATGAACTGCACCGTCGCCGCGACGTCGTGGACGCGCAGCAGGGCGACGTCCTGCTGGAGCGCCCAGGCCGCGGCGGCGAGGCTCGCCGGCAGGCGCGCCGCCGGCGCCAGCTCCTGCCGCGGGCGCGCTGGGGTGCCGGAGGCGGCGAACGCCCGGGCGAGGAAGCTCTTGCGGCTGGCGCCCAGGAGGATCGGCAGGCCGAGCTCGCCGAGGGCATCGAGGCGCCCGATGATCTCCAGGTTCTGCTCCCAGGTCTTGCCGAAGCCGATGCCGGGATCGATGGCGAGCTGCCGCCGTTGCACGCCTGCCGCCTCGGCCCGCTCGACCAGGGCCCCGAGCTCGGCGCGCACCTCGCCCAGCAGGTCGTCGAAGGAGATGCCGCGCTGCATGGTGGCGATCTCCCCCCGGCTGTGCATCAGGATCAGCGGGCAGCCGGCCGCGGCCACCGCCGCCAGAAGCTCGGGGTCGCGGCCGCCCGAGACGTCGTTGATCAGGTCGGCGCCGGCCTCGAGAGCCCGCCGCGCCACCGCACCCTTCCGGGTGTCGACCGAGAGCGGCGCCGCGGTCTGCTCCCTGAGGCCGGTCAAGACCGGCAACAGCCGGGCGAGCTCTTCCTCCGCCGAGACCTCGGCCGCCCCGGCACCATAGACGCCACCGCCCGGCCGCGTCGACTCCGCTCCCAGGTCGAGCAGATCGGCGCCTTCGTCCAACATCTCGAGGCCCCGAGCCACGGCCCGTTCGGGATCGTCCCACAGCCCGCCATCGCTGAACGAATCCGGGGTCAGATTGAGGATGCCCATCACCCGCGGCGGCTCGGCGAGCGACAGCGAGCGCCCTCGTGGCAGCGCGAGGCGCTGGACGGCAAGGGCAGATTGGGGAGCAGCAGCGGGGGTCGTGGGCGTCGGATGGGCGCGGGTCATGAGTACCGGGGAGCTTGGCGAGAGCCCCGGTGTAAGTCTATCAGGGGAAGCCGACCGATCGGTCGGATCCGTCCGATCGGTCCGATTTCCAATTTCTGAAGGGCGGGAGGTGGCGCCCCTCTCCCGGGGTGGGGGCGGAGTGCCCGGGAGAGGGGACGGGGGTGAGGGCCTACGTCGCCGGCATCGGCGCGACCAGAGGCGAGGGTTGCGGCCGCTCGGGGCTGGCGCCCGGCCGGCGTCCCTCGTCGCTCTCCGACGGGTAGTCGCGCACCGGCACCGGATGGTAGCCGGCCGGCTCGCGGCCGGTCATCTCGCGGATCATCTGGTAGACCTCTTCGCCGTCGAGCGTCTCGTGCTCGAGCAGGTGCTTGGCCAGCCGGTCGAGGATGGCGCGGTGGTCGGTCAGCACCTTCCTGGCGTACTGGTAGGCCGTGTTGACGATGCGCGACACCTCGCGGTCGATCTGGATCGCTGTGTCCTCGCTGTAGGTCGGCCGCTGGGCGAAGTCGCGCCCGAGGAACACCTGCTCCTCCTGGGCGCCGAACGACAGGGGCCCAAGCTCCGACATCCCCCATTCACAGACCATGCGGTGCGCCCACTCGGTGGCGCGCTCGATGTCGTTGCCGGCGCCGGTCGTGATGTCGTCCTGGGTCAGCTCCTCGGCGATGCGGCCGCCCATCAGGATGGAGATCTGCGCCTCGACGTAGAGCTTGCGGTAGGTGAACTTGTCGTCGGTCGGCAGCTGCATGGTGACGCCCAGCGCCCGGCCGCGGGGGATGATGGTGACCTTGTGCAGCGGGTCCGAGTTGGCGGTGAACGCCGCCACCAGCGCGTGCCCGGCCTCGTGGTAGGCGGTCAGGTTGCGCTCCTCGTCGGTCATCATCAGGGTCTTGCGCTCGACCCCCATCAACACCTTGTCCTTGGCGAACTCGAAGTCGATCATCTCGACCTTCTTCTTGTTCATCCGCGCCGCCACTAGAGCCGCCTCGTTGACCAGGTTCGCCAGGTCGGCGCCGGCGAAGCCCGGGGTGCCGCGGGCCACCACGTGCAGGCTGACGTCCTCCGAGATCGGGATGTTGCGCGTGTGCACCTTCAGGATGCCGAAGCGGCCGTTGATGTCCGGGCGGTCGACCATCACCCGGCGGTCGAAGCGGCCGGGGCGCAGGAGCGCCGGGTCGAGCACGTCGGGGCGGTTGGTGGCGGCGATCAGGATGACCCCCTCGTTCGACTCGAAGCCGTCCATCTCGACCAGCAGCTGGTTGAGCGTCTGCTCACGCTCGTCGTGCCCGCCGCCCAGGCCGGCGCCGCGATGGCGGCCCACGGCGTCGATCTCGTCGATGAAGATGATGCACGGCGCGTGCTTCTTCCCCTGCTCGAAGAGGTCGCGCACCCGCGAGGCGCCGACGCCGACGAACATCTCGACGAAGTCCGAGCCCGAGATCGAGAAGAAGGGCACGTTGGCCTCACCGGCGATGGCGCGCGCCAGGAGCGTCTTGCCGGTGCCCGGCGGGCCCATCAGCAGCACGCCCTTGGGGATCCGGCCGCCCAGCTTCTGGAACTTCTGCGGCTCCTTCAGGAACTCGACGATCTCCGACAGCTCCTCCTTGGCCTCCTCGACGCCGGCGACGTCCTTGAACGTCACCTTCTTGCCCGAGGTGTTCAGGAGCTTCGCCTTGCTCTTGCCGAACGACAGCGCCTTGTTGCCGCCGCTCTGCATCTGGCGCATGAAGAAGATCCAGAAAGCGACCAGCACCAAGACCGGCGCCCAGGTGAAGAGCACCGCCAGCACCGGGCTGTCCTTCGGCTCCTCGCTCTTGATGTTCACCTTCGACGTGAGGAGCTTGGGTACCAGGACGGAGTTGTAGTCGCCCGGGATCTGGGTGTGGAATTTCTCGCCGTCGAGCCCCGGCTGGGTCGCCTTGTACTCCCCGGTCACCTGCTGGCCGCGGATGGTGACCTCCTTGACCCGGCCCTGGTCGACCTGATCCATGAACTCGGTCAGGGTGATCTCGTGCTGGGCAGGGCGGCTCTGCTGGAAGGTATTCCAGAGGAGAATGACCGCCACGAAGATGGCGATCCAAAGGACGAGCGTCTTGGCAGTTGAGTTCAACGTTTGGCTACCTCGCCTCGGGAGGCCGGCGGACGCCCGCCTCCGGGTTCACTGCTTGACCATTTCCGGGACTTCCGTCCCTTTCCAAAGAAACCGCGCCGGGGGGACTGGGATTCCCACCGCTCCGCCGATCTCTGCCCCGTCCGACAATTCGGCCACCCAGACCTCCCGCTCGGTGGTGATGCGGAAGCGGTGGTCGATCGTCACTCCCGGCACCCAGGCGATCTCGCCGCCCAGGCAGAGGAGGGGGAGGCGTTGCCGCTCCGCCCGCGGGACGTGGCGATCGATCAGCACCTCCTTGAGCCGCCGGCTGCCGCGGGCCCCGAGAGGATGTACGCGATCCCCCGGCCGCCGGTTGCGGAGGGTGACCGCATCACCCTCCGCGAGCGGCAGAGCCAGCGCCGCCCGCCGGGGCTCGCCGCGGAACATCCACGGCTCGACCGGGCTCCGGGCCAGGCTGAGCGCGAGCGCCAAGCGGTCGACCACGAGCCGCCCGGGCACTTGCAAAGTATAAGAGAAATCAGGAGCTTTCGCTTCCCGGCGGCAGAGGCGCAGGCGGCGGGCGTCGGCCTGCCAGCGCCATCCCTGGCCGGCGTCGAGCGCCACCGGGCCTCCCTGGGCGAGCCGGGCGAGAAGCACCGTGGCGACCGCGGCGCGCGCCGCGAGGCCCGCCCCGGCGCGCCGCGCCAGGAGGGTCAAAGCGAGCCGCTGGACGTGGGGAGGCAGGCCGGCCAGGCGGTCGCGCTCGCAGGCAGTCTCGCCGCCGGGGTTGCCGGGGGCCGCGCCGCCTTCCCAGCCGAGGGCGCGCTCGACGGCGCGCTCGAGGGCCGGGGTCGCCGCCAGGGCGCGGCCGGCGAGCCGGGCGAGGCGCGCCGGCAGCTCGGGCTCGTCGCGCGCCAGGAGAGGGAGGACGTGATGGCGCAGGTGGTTGCGGCAGATGGCGGGATCGCGGTTGGTAGGGTCGTCGATCACCGCCAGGCCGGC
>JADMIO011113643.1_pt1 | contig 12794 bp, 12 predicted proteins | sample 8958161 | NCBI WGS metagenome assembly JADMIO01 (sample SAMN16585339, study PRJNA669376) | soil metagenome | isolation source: Crop rotation soil | place: USA: Cullars Rotation, Alabama | collected 2011 | reverse complement strand
GCTGGAGCCGGCCGGGCCGGGCAGCGTGGTGGCCGAGGTCGCGGAGGTCGCCGGGAACGATGACGACCTCGACGCGCACGAGGCCGCGCTCGCCGGTCTGGATCCGGTGCCGGCGGTCGGGTTCGACGAGGACGGGCTGGACGGCGAGGTGACCGAGGAGGAGCCGGTCGGCGCCCGGCGGCGCGGTCGTCGCCGGCGGTAGCGGGGGCCTGGGAACGGGCGGCCGCGTGGCGCGCCGCCGCTCAGGCCACGGTCCGCCGCCGACCGGAACGGGTAAGGGGGAATCATGCGCCGCCTGATCGTCACCGCCGCTCTCGGGGTAGCGGTCCTGTTCGCCGCCGGATGCGACAACGGGACCGCGACGTCGACCGCCAGCAAGCCGCCCGTACCCTCGGCGTCACCGTCGGCCAGTCCGTCGCGCGACCCGAAGGCGCAGGGGATCTGCGACGACCTGCACAGCAACGTCCTCGACGTGGACGCCAAGGCGTTCGGCACCGAGTTGGGCAAGATGATCGCCGCGCGGGCGCAGGGCAACAAGACCGAGGAGACGCAGTCCCAGCAGGCCGCCGTGGCGAAGCTGGGCGAGATCGCGGGCAAGCTGCGTACCCACGCCGGCGAGGCGACCGACCCCCGGCTGAAGAACGCCCTCAACACGTCGGCGGACAACCTGGAGAAGCTGTCCGCCGACACGGACAGCCTGTCGAAGCTCAACTCCCTGGACCAGGTCGGCCAGACCACCCAGAAGTTCGCCACGGCCCTCAGCGACATCGCCGACTATTGCAGTGCTTGATCGCCACAACTTCCCGGAAGGTCGGGGCCGGTTTGGGGTGCGGCGGGCTCATGACGTACTCTTGCCTGCGGCGCACTTTCGTGCGTCGCGTCCTTGTGCGTCCAGGTGCTGCGCCGGTGCCGCGAGGACTACTAAACCGCCAGTAGCTACGACAGGAGTCCGCGTCCGATGTACGCGATCGTCAAGACCGGCGGCAAGCAGTACAAGGTCGCCGAGGGCGATGTGATCGAGGTCGAGAAGCTCGCCGGCACGCCCGGTGACGCGGTCACCCTCCCCGCGGTGCTCCTCGTCGACGGTGACGACCTGGTGACCGACGCGGCCGTGCTTGCCCAGGTAGCCGTGACCGGTGAGCTTGTCGCCCACACCAAGGGTCCCAAGATCCGGATCCACAAGTTCAAGAACAAGACCGGGTACCACAAGCGCCAGGGGCACCGCCAGCCGCTGACCCAGGTGAAGGTGACCGGCATCTCCACCACCGGAAAGTAGGCGTTCGAGATGGCACACAAAAAGGGTGCGTCCAGCTCCCGTAACGGTCGCGACTCCGCGGCCCAGCGCCTTGGCGTCAAGCGCTTCGGTGGGCAGCGGGTCAAGGCCGGCGAGATCCTGATCCGCCAGCGTGGCACCAAGTTCCACCCTGGCGACCTGGTCGGGCGCGGCGGCGACGACACGCTGTTCGCCCTGTCCGCCGGGGCGGTGCAGTTCGGCACCAAGCGCGGGCGCAAGACCGTCAGCATCGTGCCCGTCGAGGGCTGATACCGAGTTCAAGCGGGCCGGGGCGCTTCGCGCTCACCGGCCCGCTTTGCGTTTGTAGGGGTACTTCGTGGCTACGTTTGTCGACCGGGTCGTCCTGCATGTGCAGGCCGGCGACGGCGGGCACGGTTGCGTGTCGATCCACCGCGAGAAGTTCAAGCCGTTCGGCGGCCCGGACGGCGGCAACGGTGGGCACGGCGGCAGTGTCACGCTCGTCGTCGATCCGCAGGTACACACCCTGCTCGACTTCCACTTCCGGCCCCGCGTCAAGGCCGAGAACGGCAAGGGCGGCGCCGGCTCCAACCGGGACGGTGCGACGGGTGGTGACCTCGAGTTACGGGTACCCGATGGCACTGTGGTCTCGACGCCGGACGGTGAGGTGATCGCGGACCTGGTGGGGGCCGGCACATCTGTGGTGATCGCCGAAGGCGGCCGGGGCGGTCGCGGCAACGCCGCGCTGGCCAACGCCAAGCGCAAGGCGCCCGGGTTCGCTGAGCTGGGCGAGCCCGGCGACGTGCGCGACATCGTGCTCGAGCTCAAGAGCGTCGCCGACGTCGGGCTGGTCGGGTTTCCCAGCGCCGGCAAGTCGTCGCTGATCTCGGTGCTGTCCGCCGCCCGCCCGAAGATCGCCGACTACCCGTTCACCACGCTGGTGCCCAACCTCGGCGTGGTCCGCGCCGACGACCACACGTTCACGATCGCCGACGTGCCCGGGCTGATCCCCGGCGCCGCCGCGGGCAAGGGCCTCGGGCTGGAGTTCCTGCGCCACATCGAGCGCACCGCGGTGCTGCTGCACGTGGTCGACACCGCGACGATGGAGCCCGGGCGCGATCCGCTGGCCGACATCGACGCGATCGAGGCCGAGCTGGCCGCGTACGGCGGGCTGGAGGACCGGCCGCGCCTCGTCGCCCTCAACAAGATCGACGTGCCGGACGGGCGCGAGCTGGCCGATCTGGTCCGCCCCGACCTGGAGGCGCGCGGGCTGCGGGTGTTCGAGGTCAGCGCGGTGACCCGGGAGGGGCTGCGGGAGCTGACGTACGCGCTGGCCGAGCTCGTCGAGGAGCGCCGCAAGGCTGCCCCGCCGCCGGAGCGGACCCGGATCGTCATCCGGCCGGCCGCCGTCGATGACGCCGGGTTCACCGTGGCGCGCGACGGTGACGCCTTCGTGGTCACCGGTCGCCCCGAGCGTTGGGTACGCCAGACGAACTTCGACAACGACGAGGCGGTCGGGTACCTGGCGGACCGGTTGGCCCGACTGGGCGTGGAGGAGGCGCTGGCCAAGGCGGGCGCTTCGCCCGGGGCGACGGTGCGGATCGGCGCCCACGAGTTCGACTGGCAGCCGACCCTGTACGCGGACGAGGAGTTCGTGCCGGGCAGCCGGGGCACCGACTACCGGATCGAGGGCCCGTCCACCCGGGTCTCCGCCGCCGAGCGCAAGGCCGCCCGCAAGGCCCGACGGGTACACGTGTCAGACGAGGAGTTGACGGCGGAGGGTGACGATGCCGTGCCTTAGCGCTGGTCAGCCGCGGCCGTTTCACGACGGTACGGTGGAAGACAGGCATCCGGCAGCCGGAGGCGATCGGGTTGTACGAATCGGCAGGATTTATCGTTATCCTGCGGCACCACGACCCTCGCCATCGACCCGCTGAGCGACCGCTTCGAGAAGACCGTCGGGACGGTCCCGGTCGGTTGCAGGTAACCTCGTCGGTCTAGAGCGACCGGAGGGGGCAGCGCGACCCCCGATCCGGTGACGGGAGGTGAGGTGGGTATCTTCGACCGCCTGCGGCGCCGCAGCGGCCCTGACCGCTTCGCCGGTGAGGTGATCGCCGCCCTGCGCGCCGCCGGCATCCCGGAGGCCCACTACGACCGCGCCGAGTTCTCGATCGAGTACCGGCGACGCCCCGGCACCGAATCCGCCTGGCTCTATCTGCACAACCTGTACGCGGAGTGCCAGCGGGAGCCGCGCACCCGCGACGAGCGGATCAAGCGTTTCGTCGCCACGTTCACCCGGCTGCCCGATGTGCCGGAGAGCTGGGCACAGGCCCGCGACCGGCTGCGGCCGGTGCTGCGTAGCGCCACGTTCGCCCGGGGTGGGGAGACCGCCCGGCCGGCACCGCTGCGCCGGCCGGCGTTCCAGTTCCTCGACGAGATGGTCGTGGTCGACCAGCCCACCTCGATGGCGTACGTCTCGGAGGCCACCTGTGCCGTCTGGGGAGTGTCCACCGAGGAGGTCTTCGCGGTGGCCCGGGCCAACCTCGCGGCGAACTCCGGCCTGCCGCCCGCCGAGCACGCCGCCGGCCGGGTGATGCTGCGCTTCGTCGACGACGGCGACGCGTACTGGGTGTCGCACATCCTGCTCGACGGCTGGCTGGCCGGCCTGGCCGAGCACGTCGGGGGCACCCCGGTCGCGTTCGTGCCCGACGTGCGGTCGCTGGTCGTGGTCGACAGCGACCCGGAGCCGCTGCCGGAGCTGTTCGACCTGGTCGAGCGGCACTTCAACGAGTCGCCACGGCCGCTTTCTCCGGTCGCGTACACGATCGACGGCGCCGGTCGGGTGGTGCCGCTCCAGGTGTCGTCGGGGCATCCTGCCGCCGGTGCGGTGCAGCGGGCGACCCGGGTGCTCGCGGCGTCGGAGTACGGCGCCCAGCAGAACATCCTGCGCGACGAGGTCGACGACTACGTCGCGTCGTACGCGGTGTTCGGCACCGACGACGGCGGCACGTTCTCGGTGGCCGCCTGGACCCGCGGCACCCATGTCCTGCTGCCCCGGGTGGATTTCGTCGCGTTCAACGTCGCGGTCGGCGACACGTTCTTCGTGCCGTGGGACGTGGTCATGGAGGCCGACGTGCTGACCGAGCTGCCCGAGTACCGCCCGTCGCGGTACCTGGGCGAGGTGTGGCCCGCCCCGGCCGCGTTCGGGTACCTCCGCGAGCGCGCGGTCCCGATCGACCTCGGCCGCCCCGTACCCCGGTAGATCGTCACAACTTCCCGGAAGTTGTGGCCTCAGGCGGGTACTGAGGCCACAACTTTCCGGAAATTGTGCCGATCTTGCGGCGTTTGCTAGGCGGCGGCGTGGGCTGCCGGCTCGGCGTCGGCCTCGCCGGTCGGTGCGGGCGGGCCGGTCTCCCTACCCCTGTCCTTGCTCTTCGCCAGCAGGCAGGACAGTGCCGCGACACCCATCAGCGCGATCGGCAGGATCAGCGACGCCCGCATGGCGTTGGTGAAGCCTTCGTGGAACGTGTCCGTGATGACCTTGCGAACCGCCTCCGGCACGTTGGCGCCCACGTTGACCCCGCTCTGGCCCGCACCGACCTCCAGGTTGCTGCCGCTGGCATGGCTGAACCCGGCGATGAACTGGGCCCGGAACTGCTCGGGCAGCGCTGTCGCGTGCTCCTTGGCGGCCGCGCTGAGCTTGATGGCGAGCTGGTTCTGGAGCAACGCGCCGACCGAGGCGGAGCCGATCACCGCCCCGAGTTGGCGGGTGGTGTTGATCAGGCCGGACGCCGCACCCGCCATCCGGGGCTCGATGTCGTGCATCGCCACGGTCTGCAGCGGCGCGAAGGTCATGCCCAGGCCGACGCCGGCCACCAGCAGCCCGGGGAGCAGTTGCAGCCGGGTGGTGTCGGGGTGCGCCGACGCGAGCACGATGCCCATGCCGCCGGCGAACAGGCTGAGCCCGACCAGCAGGATGTACTTGCCGTCGAAGCGGTCGGACATGCGACCGGCGACCGGGGCCAGGAACATCGACACCAGCGACATCGGCGCCACCGTGAGACCGGCCTGGAGCGCGCTGAGTCCGAGCACCGACTGGAGGTAGATCACCAGCGGCAGGAACAGGCCGAGCATGCCGAAGCCGATCGAGGAGACCACGAAGTTCATCACCGAGAAGTTCCGGTTCCGGAAGATCGCGAACGGTACGAGCGGCTCGCCGGCCCGTTGCAGGTACTGCTGGAGCAGGAACACCGCCAGCACGACCACCCCGGCGACGATGACCTCGGTGATCGTGACCGCGCCCCAGACCTTGCCCCAGTTGTGCGGCTGGCCCTCGATCAGCCCGTACGTGAGCAGGAACAGCCCGATCGTGACCAGTACCGTGCCGAGGAGGTCGAGGCGGTGCCGCCGGTTGAGCTTGAGGTTGGGCATCACGAACGCGGCCATCACCAGTGCCACCGCGCCGACCGGCACGTTGACGAAGAAGATCCAGCTCCAGCCCCAGTGGGTGACGATGAAGCCGCCCAGGGTCGGGCCGGCGACCGTGGCGACGCCGGCCACCGCGCCCCAGATGCCGAACGCGGCACCCCGCTTCTCCGGTGGGAAGATCATCGTCAGTACCGACAGGGTCTGCGGGGTCAGCAGTGCGCCGCCGATGCCCTGGGCGACCCGGGCCGCGATGAGCTGGGTGGGGTTCTGCGCGAACCCGCACGCCGCCGAGGCGAGCGTGAAGATGACCAGGCCGATCATGAACAGCTGCTTCGGCCCGTACAGGTCGCCGAGCCGGCCGGCGGTGATCAGCAGCACCGCGTAGACCAGGATGTACGCGTTCAGCACCCAGAGGATCTGGTCGAGCGACGCGTGCAGCCGGTCGATCATGTCGGGGATCGCGATGTTCACGATCGTGGTGTCCAGCAGGATCATGAAGAATCCGAGGCAGAGCACCGAGAGCACCAGCCAGGGGCTGTGCCGCGGCTTCGGCGTGGCGCCGGCCGGGCCGGCGCCGCCCCCAGGGCTGCCCGGGCCCGCAGCGCCGGCACCGCCCGCTGTGACGCCGGCGCCGCCGGCAGCGCTCGCGGCGCCGGCTTCAGCGCCGGCGGTGGCGTCAGCCGGGCCGGCGCCGGTCGGTGGCGTGGTCATTGATCCGTCTCCTCAATGTGTGGATCCGCCCAGGTGAGGTCGCCGGAGCGGAGGTCCTGGATCAGGTCGCGCACCCAGGACAGCTCGGCGCGGCGCAGCGCCTGCGCGTATTCGATCTCGATGATGTGGATGCGGGCCAGCCCGTTCTTGGTGAGGCTGGCGAGCAGTTGGTCGCCGGCCGCCACCGCCGCCTCGATCGCGACGATCCGCGACTCCAGCAGCGCCGCAGCCCGGCGCGGGTGCAGCGCGCGCAGCATGACGATCGCCGCACCGAACACCGGGTATTCGTCCTCCGGGTACCGCACGAGGTCGTGCAGGTTGGTGGCGAACTCGTCCCGGCCGGCGCCGGTGATGGCGTAGACCGTGCGCTCCGGGCGGCGCCCCGCGCGGCCGGTCTCGACCGGCTGGATGAAGCCGGACCGGTGCAGCCGCTCGACCGTGTGGTAGAGCGAGCCGGCGCGAACCTTGATCACGTGGTCGGTGCAGCGCTCCCGGATGAGCTGCTGCATCTCGTACGGATGCATGTCGCGCTCGTGCAGGAGGTCGAGCACGGCGAGCGCCAGCGGCGTGAGGGTGAGATGCGGTCTGGTCCTCATCGCATAGTCCTTGTCGTTTACTCCGCGCGGAGTATATGCCTGCCGGCCGTGGCCGCGATCGGTCAGGCGGCCACGGCCAGCAGGCCGATCGCCTCCTTCGCCCGGCGCACGGTCTGCGCGCCGCGCTCCCGGACCTGCGCCGCCCCGGCGGCCAGCACCTCGCGCACATACCCCGGATCCATCGACCTGTGCCGCTCCTGGATCGGGGCGAGCGTCTCCACCACCGCGTCAGCGGTCGCCGCCTTGAGGTCGCGATAGGACCCGAACGACAGCGACGACGGATCGACCCGGCGGCAGGCGGCGAGGATCTCCAGCAGGTTGGCCACCCCCGGCGAGGCGGCCTGGCCAGCGGAAAGATCGGCGCCGGTGTCGGTCACCGCCCGCCGCACCTTGCGCCGGATCACCTCCGGTGGATCGAGCAAGTGGACCACCCCCACGGTCGACGCGTTCGTCTTGCCCATCTTGGACGTGGGGTCTGACAAATCCTTCACCCTGGCCGCCACCTGCGGGTTCACCACCCGGGGTACCACGAAGGTCGGCCCGTACCGGTGGTTGAACCGGGTCGCGACGTCCCGGGCCAGTTCGACGTGCTGCGACTGGTCCGCGCCGACGCGTACCTCGTCCACGTCGAGCAGCAGGATGTCGGCCGCCATCAGCACCGGGTACGTGAGCAGCGACAACCGGCTCTGCGGGGTCGACTTCTCCTTGAACTGGATCATCCGGTGCGCCTCGCCGTAGCCGGTCGCGCATTCCAGCAGGTAGTGCAGTTCGGTGTGCTCCGGCACGTGGGACTGCACATAGAGCGGGGTCACCGCCGGATCAACGCCGGCGGCCAGCAGCAGGGTGGCGACCTCCATGGTCAACGCGCGTACCTGAGCCGGGTCGTGCGCGACGGTGAGCGCATGCAGATCGACCACGCTGACCAGCGACGGGTCTTCGCGCTGCGCGTCGACCATGGGTCGGATGGCGCCGAGGTAGTTGCCGAGTTGCAGGTGACCGGTGGGCTTGAAGCCGGACAGACGGGTCATGGTGGGTTCCTTTCGGATCAGAACCACCCCGGCCCGTGCGACTCACCCACCGCACATGGCGACGGCCGCCCGGTCGGGGCGGCCGCGGATAATCGGGTACGCGGAGAGCGGGCCGCCCGTCAGGGCAGCCACCAGCTAAGGTTCGTCCGCATGCGGCAAGGGTACCAAGATCGAGGGTATCCACGCTCTTCTCTAGAGGAGCATGATGGCCCGGTGGACTTCCTGCCCGAGCTGCGGCCGGACGGCGCGCCGGTGTACCAGCAGATCGCGCACGCGCTCCGGGCGGCGATCGATGCCGGCACGCTGGCCCCCGGAGCGCGGGTCCCGGGCGAGAACGACCTGATGAAGCGCTACGGCATCGCCCGGGTCACCGCACGCGAGTCGCTGGCGCTGCTGCGCAACAGCGGATTGGTGGAGACCGTGCCCCGGGTGGGGACGTTCGTGCGCACGTTCCGGCCCATTTACCGGTACGGTTCGCGCCGGCTGCGCCGGGAGCGCTGGGTCGGCGGCGCGACGATCCAGGGCGCCGAGCTGGGCGGGCGACCGTTGACCACGGATCTCGTCGAGGTCGGCGAGGTGCCCGCCGACGACCGGTTGGCGGGGCTGCTCGAGCTGGCCCCGGGCGCCCGGCTGGTCCGCCGGTTCCGGCGCTACCGCGTGGACGACAAGCCGGTTCAGGTGTCGGCGGCCTTCCTGCCGGCCGGCGTGGTGGCCGGCAGCCGGATCGCCGAGCCGGACACCGGTCCCGGCGGCACGTACGCGCGGCTGCGTGAGCTGGGGCACGAGCCGGTGCGCTGGGTGGAGGAGCTGTCGGTGCGGATGCCGACACCGGACGAGGCGGCGCTGCTCAGCCTCGGCACCGGTACGCCGGTCGCGACCATCACCCGCACCGCGTTCACCGCCGATGACACGCCGATCGAAGTCAACGACATGACCTTCGACGGTTCCGCATACACGTTCGTGTACGACATCGCGACGGAGTAGACGCCGCTCTATCTCGTGTACCCGTAGAACAATGCGCATTCAATCGGTCGCACAACGTTACTTTCCGGTTTGGCGCCGTAATTCCTCAAGCTTATCCGCGGCGTATTGACACTTGCTGCCAGATGCCATATGTAACGGCATAGTCGCAGCTCAGTGCGTTGGCATCGACGAGTTTATTTTGCGCAGCGGCACATTTCTCACAGCACCCGGAAAGACTCTTGCCAGAACCGGTGTCGATGGTCGATGGTGAAAGTTCATGGTCGGTGCTGACCTCAATAACTTCGGACTCACTAACGGCGGGTTGCGCGGCCCGGTCCGTTGGGACCGGCCCGTACCTGTCGTCGAGGGGACGTGCGATGACGGTCGGGAGGGAGACGTCGCGCCATTCCGTCGGCCCGGCCTACCGGGGCGCACACGGAAGCGGCCAGCGGCAGCACCGCCCCGTGAGCGAACGCACCCGAATCGCCTTCTTCGTCGCGGCCCTCGTCGCGCTCGCGCTGATCTTCGTGGCCGCCCTGGTCCCGTTGCGCCGTGACCGGTCCCGCCTGCTGCCACCCGTACCCGCCGGGGTGAGCCAGCCCCCGTTGGTGCCGGTGCCGGCCGGGTCGCCGTCGGCCTCGCCGTCGCCGGCCGAACCGTCGCCGTCCGCCGTGGTGACCGACCCGCCCGGGTTCCCGACGTCGATTCCGACCGCTGATCCGGTCACCCCCGCGCCGCCGAGCAAGCCACCGCCGTTCCTGCGTACCACCAGTTTCGAGGCCGAGTCAGCGGTCAACACGTTGATCGGCGACGCCCACATCCGCTCCGCCCGGGAGGCCTCCGGCGGCGAGGTGATCACCGACATCGGTGGCAGTGAGGGCAGTGCGCTGCGGTTCAACCAGATCCGGGTACCGGCCGACGGGGTCTACACGCTGTCCATCTACTACGTGTCCGCGGCCGACGGCAACCTGGCGATCAGTGTCGACAACGCCGCGGCGGTGTGGGTCCGGTTCGCGGGCACCGATGACCGGGAGGCGGTCGGGTCGCTGACGCTGCGGGTGCGGCTCGTCAACGGCCCCAACGTGATCGAGTTCAGCAATCCGTTCGATCGGGGGCCGGACGTCGACCGGATCACGGTCGGCAGCTAGCCCGCTTCGCCGTCCGGATTGTCGAAATTCGCGTGACCCTTTGCTTCTCTAGGGAAGTACTTCACCCTGGTCTCTACCTTCTCTAGGGATCCACCTCCGGTGGCGGGAGGTGGTTGGTGACGGCGGTGCCGGGGCCTCGGTCGTACCCGCCCGGATGCGGCCCTGGCCCCCCGAATGGCCCCCCTTCTGGCCCCTCCCTGGACCCGGTCCGCACTGGTCGACTCAAGCGCATGAATGCGATCGCTTGCAAGATTGCAAAGTGGCCGGTAGGTTCACCGTGACCGAGCAGGAACGGGAGGCTTCGCCCGTCGGTCTGGCGGAGGTGCTCGACCGGGCGGTCAGTGCCGGGCTCCGGCTGCGGTCGTCGGACGACGACGAGACGTGGCTCGAAGTGCACTGCCAGATCTGTGCCGCGACCCTGACGACGGTCGGCCAGCCGTGGGATCCGGTCCTCGCGGCCCGCCGGGTGGGGTCGTTCGTGGCCCGCCACCAGCATTCCGGCGGGGAGGGCACCGGGGAGGAAAAGTGGTAACGCTTCAGCAGTTCGGCATCGTGGTCGACCAGCCGGTGGACGAGGCGACCCAGCGGGCGCTGTTCGCGCGCTGCGGCGACGTCGCGATCGAGCGGAAGCCCAACCACTCGGGTGCGCTGATCATGTTCGACCGGCCCGCGCCGACGCTGATCGACGCGATCCTGACCGCCGTGCGCGACCTCGACGCGGTCGGTCTCTTCGCCGCCCGGGTGCGCGACGACGACGATCTGGTCACCCTCGCCGTCATCGCCCAGCGGGTCGGCCGCTCGCGTGAGGCGGTTCGGCTGTGGTCGATCGGGCGCACCGGGCCGGGCGGCTTCCCGGCTCCGATCGACATCGGTGCCAGCGTGGCCTATTACCGGTGGAGCCAGGTCGCCCCCTGGCTGCGGGAGCGGATGAAGATGCCGGTGCCCGATCCCGAGCCGGTGCTCGCCGCGGTCAACCTCGCACTCCAGTTGCGGGCGATGGCTCCCCGGGTGTCCCGGATGGATGTCGTCCGGGCGCTGATAGCAGCGTGATGCGATCGACCCCCGAGCCCGCACCGAGAGCGGCAGGATAACGACATGCCCAGCCTCACCCGAGTGGAGGCGGCCGAGCGGGCCGCCCTGTTGTCCGTCGACGGCTACCTGGTCGATCTCGACCTCACGATCGGCGACGCCGAGTTCGCCAGCACGACGACGGTGCGGTTCACCTGCGCCCGCCCCGGGGCCGACACCTTCGTCGAGCTGCGCCCGGCGGCACTGCATTCCGCGACCCTGGGCGGCCGGCCCCTGGACGTCACCGCGCTCGACGACAACCGGCTGTGGCTGACCGACCTGGCGACCGACAACGAGCTCGTGGTGCGCGCCACGATGGCGTACTCGAACAGTGGTGAGGGGCTGCACCGGTTCACCGACCCGGCCGACGACAAGGTGTACCTGTACGCGCAGACGTTCCTCGACTCGGCCCACCGCGTGTTCGCCTGTTTCGACCAGCCCGACCTCAAGGCCCCGGTCACGCTCACGGTCACCGCCCCGCCGGAGTGGACCGTGCTGGCCAACGGCGCGGGCGAGCAGACCGGGCCGGGGCGGTGGCGCTTCGCGGTGACGAAGCCGCTGGCCACGTACTTCGTCACGCTCGCCGCCGGCCCGTACCATTCGCGCTACACCGAGCACGACGGGATCCCGCTGGGCATCCACTGCCGCGCGGCGCTCGCCGAGCATCTCGACCGCGACGCGGGGGAGCTGTTCGAGATCACGGCCGCGTGCTTCGACCGGTACCACGAGCTGTTCGGGCTGCGATACCCGTTCGGCAAGTACGACCAGGTGTTCGTGCCGGAGTTCAACGCCGGGGCGATGGAGAACCCGGGCTGCGTCACGTTCCGGGACGAGTTCGTGTTCCGTTCCGCGGTCACCGAGGCGCAGCGCACCAGCCGGGCGATGGTCATCGCGCACGAGATGGCCCACATGTGGTTCGGCGACCTGGTCACCATGCGCTGGTGGGACGACCTGTGGCTGAACGAGTCGTTCGCCGAGTACCTGGGCGTGCGTGTGGCAGGGGAGGCGACCCGGTTCCCGGAGACCTGGAGCGCCTTCACGATCAACCGCAAGACCTGGGGGTACGCGGCCGACCAGCGGCCCTCGACGCACCCGGTGGCCCCGGCACGGGTCGACGACGCCGACGCGGCGCTGCTCAACTTCGACGGCATCTCGTACGCGAAGGGTGCCGCCGCGCTGCGCCAGCTCGCCGCGTCCCTCGGCGACGAGGCGTTCTTCGCCGGGCTGCGCGGGTTCTTCGCCGCCCACGCGTACGCCAACGCCACCCTCGACGACCTGCTGACCGCCCTGGGCGAGACGAGCGACCGCGATCTGGGCGAGTGGGCGAAGCCGTGGCTGCGGGAGACCGGGGTCACTACGCTCCGCCCGGTCGCCGCGGTCGACCCCGACGGTCGTTACACCGCCGTCACCGTGGTGCAGACCGCGCCGCCCGGGCACCCTGTACTCCGCCCGCACCGGCTCGCGCTGGGACTGTACGACCGGGAGGCCCACGGTCGGGTGGTGCGCCGGGAACGCGTCGAGGTCGACGTCGATCCGGCGGTCGACAACGGGCACACCCCCGTGCCGACGCTCGCCGGCCGGCCCGCCGCCACGCTGTTGC
>JADMIO011064054.1_pt1 | contig 12795 bp, 13 predicted proteins | sample 8958161 | NCBI WGS metagenome assembly JADMIO01 (sample SAMN16585339, study PRJNA669376) | soil metagenome | isolation source: Crop rotation soil | place: USA: Cullars Rotation, Alabama | collected 2011 | reverse complement strand
AATTAAACCGCCAATCAACAATACCTTCAGCGAGTTTTGAATGGACTTTTTCAGTATTAAGGTAATTGTTATCTTTATTACTTGCAGCGTAGTGTTTTATGAAGCTGTTTGTGGAGCTTTCATTATATAAACCCAGTATAAGGCAAGCTAATTGATAATAAAATAATATGAAATTGATAAGAACTGTAATTACCGGTACCGGCTGTTATATTCCCACGGTAATAAAGACAAATAGGGACTTTTCAGCACACAATTTTTATTCAGACGACAACCAGGTCATTGGATTAGAATCATCGGAGGTTGCCAGGAAATTCCAACAAATAACGGGTATTGAGGAACGAAGATATGCTACGGAAGACATAACCGCTTCGGATATGGCAATCTTTGCGGCAAGAAAAGCAATCGAAGATGCCGGTTGCGATCCCGAAACTTTAGATCAGGTGATCGTTGCCCAGAATTTTGGCAATGTTATTAAACATACAATTCAAACGGATATAGTGCCATCAATTGCATCGCGGGTAAAACATGCGCTTAGAATTAAAAATCCTTCCTGCATTCCGTATGATGTAATTTTTGGTTGCCCTGGATGGATACAGGGCCTTATCCAGGCTGATGCCTTTTTTAAGGCGGGCATAGCAAAAAAATGCCTTGTAATTGGTGCGGAAACTTTATCAAGGGTATTGGATTTTTATGATCGGGATAGTATGATATTTTCCGATGGAGCAGGCGCTTGTGTTGTTGAAAAGCTGGAAGTAAGTGAAAATGGCAGAGGAATTTTAGCCACGACGGTAAGAGCAGATTGCATTGACGAAGTGAATTATTTATACCTTGGTAAATCAAATTATCCTGGTTCGGATCCACGTATCCGTTATATTAAGATGAAAGGGAGAAAAGTGTATGAATATGCGCTTAAATATGTTCCGCTGGCAATGAAAGATTGCCTGGATAAGGCCGGGGTAGATATCAGGGATTTGAAAAAAATAATCATTCACCAGGCAAATGAGAAAATGGATGAAGCTATCATCAAAGCTTTATACCATTTATATGGAATCGACCAGGTTGAAAAAGATATTATGCCGATGAACATTCATAAGCTTGGAAACAGCTCTGTGGCAACCATTCCTACTTTGTTTGATTCTATAAGACGCAACCAGATAGAAGGGCATTCATTTTCAGAAAATGACATTGTCCTGTTTGCTTCGGTAGGCGCAGGCATGAACATCAATGCTGTTTGTTACAGGATTTGATGTTCGCCGTGGAATGGCCGTTCGTTTATACCTTAGCAGGTTCATCCAAATACGCACTCACAGGCTCACAGGTACACACCAGGTTTCGATCGCCATATGTGTTGTTAACGCGGCTAACCGATGGCCAGAATTTGTTACCTTTTATGTATTCAAGAGGGAAGGCTGCATCCTGCCTTGTATACGGATGATCCCAATCGTTTGCAGTAATAACAAATTGTGTGTGTGGCGCATTTTTTAATGGGTTATCATTCTTGTCTGATTTACCTTCTTCAATAGCCTTTATTTCTGCACGAATACTGAGCATTGCATCACAAAACCTGTCAAGTTCTGATTTGTCTTCACTTTCTGTAGGTTCTATCATGATAGTTCCTGCAACCGGGAAACTCAATGTAGGCGCATGAAAATTATAATCCATTAAACGTTTTGCTACGTCTTCAGCTTCAATTCCCGCACTTTGTTTAAATGGCCTGAGGTCAACAATGAATTCGTGACCACAAGTTGAGTTCTTTCCCGTATATAAAATCTTATAACTATTACGTAATCTCGCCTTCATATAATTCGCATTTAAAATGGCGAACTCGGTGCTTTTTTTCATTCCTTCTGCACCCAGCATTTTTATATAGGCATAACTTATTAATAATATACTTGCACTTCCAAATGGCGCTGCACTTACGGCATGAGTTGCTTTACTATTATTGTCAAGACTTACGTGACCGGGAAGATAGGGGGCAAGTTTTTCGTTTACACAAATAGGGCCCATACCCGGGCCACCACCGCCGTGTGGGATAGAAAAAGTTTTATGCAGGTTCAAATGACAAACATCAGCACCGATAAATCCCGGGCTGGTAAGGCCCACCTGTGCATTCATGTTTGCACCATCCATATATACCAATCCGCCATTTTCATGAATCATGTCGCAGATTTCCTCGATACTTCTTCGAACACGCCATGTGTACTCGGGTAAGTTACCATTAGTCCGGCGAGATTTGCTTTATGTTTTTCCGCATTGGCCCGCATATCCGCCACATCAATGTTCCCCGCGTCATCGCATTTGGTTACAACTACTTTGAATCCTGCCATCACAGCAGAAGCCGGATTGGTCCCATGAGCTGAGATAGGGATGAGGATAACATTACGATGAGATTCATTCCTGTCGGCATGATAAGCTCTTATTGCCAGCAAGCCGGCATATTCTCCCTGTGCTCCACTGTTAGGTTGCAGTGATGTTGCGCTGAAACCCGTTATAATACTAAGCCATTTTTCTAATTGATCTATGATAAGTTGGTAGCCTCTCCATTGGTAAGAAGGGGCAAAAGGATGTATGCTGTTGAATTCCGGCCAGCTTACAGGAATTAATTGCGTAGCCGCGTTTAATTTCATCGTGCAGCTTCCTAAAGAGATCATAGACGTATTCAGGCTAAGATCTTTGTTCTCCAGGCTCTTTATATAACGCATCATTTCTGTTTCGCTTTTATGCATATTGAAAACAGGATGCGTTAAGAAGTCAGACGTACGAGTAAGATTCGAGGGAATATTATGCAAAAAGCTTTCCGTATCAAAGTTGGCCACAGCCGTATCACTGTCCTGTGTACTCGCAAAAAGATGAATGATCTCCAGTATATCCTGTTGCGTGGTTGTTTCATCCAGGGAAATAGAAAAGCTATCGCTGGTATAATAGAAATTAATGTCACGGGCCTCGGCAGCTGCACGCAAAGGTTTTGAGTTATCAATTTTTATCTTGATGGTATCAAAATAAAATTCATTTTCATTTTCAAAACCTAATTCTGAAAGTTCATTGCTTAATGTTTGTGCAAGAACACTAATGCGCTTTGCAATATTTTTTATTCCTTCTGCGCCATGGTATACGGCATACATCGCCGACATATTCGCGAGCAATGCCTGTGCTGTACATATATTGCTGGTTGCTTTTTCCCTGCGAATGTGTTGTTCCCGGGTTTGCAGTGCCATGCGAAGGCAACGATTGCCCTGCATATCCACACTTACTCCAATAATACGCCCCGGTATATTTCTTTTAAATTCATCCCTGGTTGCAAAAAAAGCAGCATGTGGTCCGCCAAATCCCATTGGAACACCCAGCCTTTGTGCATTCCCGATAGCTACATCAGCGCCCAACTCACCTGGGGGAGTCAGCAACGAAAGTGCCAGCAGATCGGTAGCCATTACCACCATAACGTTTACTTTGTGTGCTTCATCAATAAATCTCCTGTAATCTGCTATTAGTCCATTCTTATCAGGATATTGTACAATTGCACCAAAATAGGATTCATCGAGATCTGTGTTTTTATAATTCCCGAAAACCAGTTCCACGTGGATTGGTTTTGCCCTGGTGATCAGTACATCCTTTGTTTGTTCAAAAATGTTTTCGTCAACAAAGAATTTAGGTGCTGTAATGTGATCGTGATCCCTGTTCTTCTGGTTAAACAGCATATACATAGCTTCTGCAGCAGCTGTGCCTTCATCCAAAAGACTTGCATTGGCAATGGGTAATGCTGTCATATCACTTACCAGCGTCTGGAAGTTCAACAGGCTTTCGAGCCTTCCCTGTGCAATCTCGGCCTGGTAAGGCGTGTATTGTGTATACCACCCCGGGTTTTCAAAAACATTTCGCAATATCACGCTTGGTACTATCGTATTGTAATATCCCTGCCCGATATAAGACTTGCATACCTTATTTAAGCTCGCAATCATTTTCAGTTCTGACAGGTACTCATATTCGCTCATCGGTCCTCCGGTATTGAGGGGCTCCTTTAAGCGGATCGATCCGGGAATTGTTTTGTTAATAAGCTCATCAATAGAAGTAACTCCGATGGTGCGGAGCATTATGCTTGTTTCTTCGGGATTTGGACCTATATGTCTTTGCGTAAATTCGTTTTGTTGCTGTTCGAAGAGATTCATATGTTTTTATTTAACCTGCCTGGACTATTATTGAGCCGCAAAATTACGATAACACAACTATATTCCATAATGATATGTTTGGTAGTTTTGTACTGTGGAAAAATGAAGAATAACTGTAATATTATCCCTTGACAATGAGCGATGAAATCCTTAAGAACTGGCAAAAAAGATCTGCTGATAACCAGAAGAAATACAAGCAATTCCTTCAGCGGGCTAACAAAAATGCTGTGCTGAAAAAGCTGCCCGAACTACACGAAGCAGCGTTTGAGAATGTGAATTGCCTGGATTGTGCCGCCTGCTGCAAAAATTACTCACCGCGTTTTAAAACGCCTGACCTGAAACGGATAGCCCGGCACCTTAAAATGAAAGAAGGCGATTTCATTGAAAAATATCTTGTTTTAGATGAAGAAGGCGATTATGTGGTAAGATCAAAACCCTGTCCCTTTCTTGGTCACGATAATTATTGCAGCATTTATGAAGTTCGTCCATCAGATTGTGAAAGATTTCCTTATACCGATGAAGATGTTATCTTAAAACGGCAATCATTAACGCTCAAGAATAGCAGCTTTTGCCCGATTGTTTATTTTGTGCTGGAGAAGCTCACGATGGACCGGTAATCTTATCTTTAGCTATCGGAAACCAGCAGCCAGAAATCAGGCTTCATTCCCGCATTTTTCAAAGCTGTTTTGAGCTGACAGCTGGCAGCTGCTTACTCCGCCGTTAACTCCTCATATGCCGCTTTCAATGGCCTGTCAACACCATCGCCGTTCCATTCCGGCGAACCAGGGATGGAAGTTGCTTTAAGAATTTCTTCTTTATTCTTTCCGGACTTCAATTCCGCATCAACAAATTTTAATACATTTCCAAGATAATCCCGGAAAGCATGGATATCATCGGTTTTAATGATAACGTCGTAGCCGGTTCCGGCATGGCCGCATACATACGTTGTTTTTTTTGAAAATGTTTTTGTGCCCTTTTCCAATACTTTTATCCAGCTCGAAATATTTGCACCCGCAGTTCTGTCAACGTAAGGATGCCTGCGATTAAAAACGAGATCGCCAACATGAACAATATTGGCATGCTTTAACTGAACAAAACTATCACCGTTGGTATGCGCTGCACCAAAATAATGCAACACAACTTCTTCCTTGCCGATCTTTTCTGACCAAACCTCAGTATAGGTCTGATCCGGATATAATTGCTTGTCTTCTGTTTTATTCTTTATCGCAGCATTTTGCTGGTTCGTTTTGCTGTTAGCATGTGCGAGGATATGTGGAACAATATCTTTGAATAGGATATTTCCGGATGTGTGATCGCCATGATGATGTGTATTTATCACTAGCCTGAAAGGTTGTTCGGTTTTCTTTTTTATTTCTTCAACCAAATGCGAAGCCGTATCGGGAAACTGTGTATCAACAACTACAGTACCTTCTTTTGAAATCATGAAAAGGATCGTGCCGCCTTTTTCCGTGAAAATGCCAATATTATCCGTCAGCATTTTAATGTTATATGCAGGGTCTGAAAGAAATGCGGCTAAAGATTTTGCATTCAAAAATGCAAGAGCGCCTAAAGTAAGACCGGTATTGCGGATAAATGAACTGCGTTTCATATTCAGCGTGCTTTAATTAGTATAAATTTAATCAATCCGTATCAAATTGCCGATTCGGGATTACCGGTTATTTTAGTCGCTATTCCTACTCAAAACATGCCCCGTTCACTATTGACTATTCACTTATTAACTTCTCAATATTCCATCTTTCTTAATGAAGGGGCTTTGAACCATGTAAATATTGCAACAGCAATGGTCATAGAACCACCAAAAACTACAGAGGTTACGGTACCCATTAGTTTTGCTGTTAACCCGCTCTCAAATTGTCCCAATTCATTCGATGAATTGATGAACATGCTGTTCACCGACATTACTCTTCCTCTCAATTCATCGGGAGTTTTTAGCTGAAGAATGGTGCCACGAACGATCACACTTATGCCATCCATACAGCCGCTCATCAGTAAGGCTGCAAATGACAACCAGAATATTTTCGACAATCCAAAAAGAATAATACATACCCCAAAAGCTGCTACGGCAAAGAATAAAATGCGTCCTTGCTTGTGATGGAGTGGTCTTATTGTAAGAAATGTTACGGTAATAATTGAACCAATATCAGTTGCAGCATTCAACCAGCCAAAGCCGATAGGGCCAATATGCAGGATATCGCTTGCAAAAACAGGAACTAACGCTACCGCACCGCCGAACAGCACTGCAAAAAGGTCGAGTGATAAAGCGCCTAGGATTTCTTTAGTTTTAAATACATAGTCGAGGCCTTCTTTTACACTTTGCCAAGTTTTAGTAGTTGCAGTTACAAAAACCGGTTTTTCGGAAAGATTACTTAATAAAATATATCCTGTAATTACAAAGCAAAGAATGACACAAAATGAATTCATGATACCAAAAAATGCAATGATAAATCCTGCGATCGCATGTCCGCAAATAGAGCCGACTAACCAGGTTGCAGAACTAATGGCGGCGGCGGATGGAAGCATTTCTTTCGACACAATCTGCGATATTAAAGCCGAAAAAGTGGGTCCCGAAAACGCCCTAATAGCACCGGTAAGCGCAATAACAATACAGATAAGAATGGCAATTGTCCAGTGGTGTAAATGTGATGCAGTAAAACCAGTAGATAAAATGATAAACAGGATTATACATCCTATATATAGTCTTAAACACTTTATCAACAATCCGCGTTTTTCGGTTTTATCGATATGATGACCTGCATATAAAGCAAGTGAAAGGGCAGGTATCACTTCGGCAAGGCCTACAAATCCCAACGCCAACGCACTGCCTGTTAACTTGTACATCCACCATCCAATAACGGTACCCGTCATACGCAGACCCATGATAAAGAGAAAGCGGCCTGTAATAAAGCTTTTAAATTCTGCTATTTTCAGAGGTGCGTAGGGATTCTTATTTCTGGTGGCTGTTGACAAAAATGGTTTTTTTTATTAAAGATAAATTCATTTGAATAACTTCTAGGGCAGGGCAATATAATGTTGCCCGTTCTCGTACTCCTTATCAAGTGCGTCGAGGATAACTGCAAGATGCGCTTCATTTCCCAAAAAATCAGCATTGCTGGCATCAACGAACAGCGTTTTAATGTTATGTTGCTTTATATACTGGGTATAAGTTTCCTGAAGGGTGAGAAGATAATTGTTGGGAATACCTTGCTCGTATTCACGATTGCGTTTTTTTATGTTTTGCTGTAATTTGTCAACCGGGCAATGGAGGAAGATAAGTATTTGCGGTTGTACGATCTGTGGATTAATGATTTCAAAAAGCTTTTGATACAACCTGAATTCTTCTTCGGGTAAATTTACTTTGGCAAATAAAAGACATTTGGTAAATAGGTAATCAGAGATCGTGATTGCCTGGAACATGTCCTTTGTCTGCAGCAGATCCTTAAGTTGCTTGTATCTTTCCGCCATAAAGAACAATTCCAGGGGAAAAGCATATTGTTCAGGATTTTCATAAAACTTCGGCAAAAAAGGGTTATCGGCAAATTCTTCAAGGATCAGTCTTGCATTGAAATGTTTGCTGAGCATATGAGCCAGCGTTGTCTTACCTGCTCCAATATTTCCTTCAACCGTCACAAAATTATATTTCATCTGGGCTGCAAAATAAGTGGAAAGCGTAAAAGGAGAATTAAATTTTTTTCACATCAAGACGGTCGGGGCACTCCTTCAACAGGCTGCTTATGGTTTTATTGAGAAGAGGATGCTTAAAACGAGGCGATAGCTCATTTAAGGGAACCAGTGCAAATCTCCGGTCCTGGATAAATGGATGCGGTATGGTCAGCTTTTCAGATTTGATAAGTTGCTTATTAAAAAAAAGTATATCTATATCAATGATCCGGGGCGCATTTTTTTCGGTTCTTATTCTTCCCATTTGTTCCTCGATAAAAAGAATTTTTTCCATGGTTTGTTCGGCAGTTAAAATTGTTTCAACTACAACTACCTGGTTTATAAAATCAGGCTGATCTTCTTTTCCCCAGGCCGCAGTTTCATAAAGTCCGGACCGTCGGCTTATCCTCCCGATGTTTTTTGTTATATTTTTTGTTGCATCGAGCAGTTTTTGCTTACTGTCGCCCATATTGCTTCCCAGCAGGAGGTATGTTGTATTCATCAGATAGAAAAAAGTCTTTTGTCAGGCCTGAAAGATTTTGTTTTACTGATCTTTATTTTTTTAAAATCAGCGTGAACAGGGTTTATAAGAAAATTATGTTCCTCCTGCACAACAGCGGAAGGAACTTTCAGGATCAGCGCTTGTTTGGATTTTATAAATTCATCTCCAATAAACCTGCTGTAGTCATCATCCTCGATCCAGTTTGTTTTTAGCTTGGGCAAAGTTATTTCTTTAATATCACTCGTATCGGGCAAATGAATGTACAACAGGTCAAGTTCAATAGCATAATCCCGAAATTGTGTATGCACCAGCATTTCAAGAAGCGCCAATGAAATATATTCTGTAGTATATAACATCGGTATCCCCTTTGAATTCCACCTGGCGCCCTGCAATTTTGCACCGGTGCCCGAGAGGTCGCTACTGTAAAGTTTGTTGGATATCCTGTAAACTATCATGCAAATAAACCGTGTTGAATTCTCCCCAGTTGGGTAAGCACCTTTTCAATACCTTCCAGGGAATTAAGTGATTCTATGGAAAGATTTCCTTCCAACATAGCTGGCTTTCGTTTTAACCAGTTATAAAAATTTATGGCGTTACCAAATGCAAGTTTCCCTTCCTTCAGCACTTTTTCAATTTGTAATGCTCGTTCAGCATTTATCGGGGCAAAGTTGCTATTGCTTTTGGCATAGCGTTGTAAAGTTCGTTCACTAAGATGAAGGATAGCAGCCCACTCGGCCAGGGTAAAGGGTGTTTTATCTGCAAGTTTTTTAAATTCGGAATAATTAAAATCTTTAACCTGTGGCAAAAGCCGTACTGATTTATAAGGGATAACAGGTTCATTGAAATTTGCTGATTTGCCCTCCTTTTGAACAGGTTTTTTCTTTATTATTTTTACGGGCTTTTTCATGATGCGTCATTTGTCGTCAAAATTACGACAATTGTCCTGATAATTCAGTTTTTTTTGATTTTTTTGCAATAGCTTTACAGGATCAAATAATAGAAAGGAATGAAATATAGCCAGCTGAAAGCCATGTTCGCCATTACCCGGGCAAGTTTAACATCCATATCCAGAAGTCCCTCGGCAGTAATTTTCAGCTTCGTGTTTCCTTTTATTTTTATCCTTGTTTTTGGATTTATAGGGGGCAATGGTGGCCGCCAGTCTTACAGGATTGTAATTAATCCGTCTTCCGATACAATGAATGACCTCTTCGCTGCTATTAAAAATACGGAAGGAGTCAGAATAATGAAGTACAAATCTGAGGCCGACAAGAACGAGGCAATGCATGAAGGAAAAATCGCAGGGGTTGTTACTATTTTAAAAAATACAGGTTCGGCTACACCTTACAGTGTTAATATAAATAGTACTACATCCAGCAATGATCAATGGCCACAGTTAAAAGCAATGATAGAAAGAAGGATAAATGAAGTGAGTGATAAGAATTATGCCGGAAGACCATCATATGCTAAACTGGATTTTGATGTTAAAAGGGACGTCGCAGAGATCAGGGAATTTAAAACGATTGATTTTATATTGCCCGGACAGCTGGGATTTTCATTACTAAGTACGGGTGTTTTTGGTGTGGCTTTTATGTTTTTTAATTTAAGAAATACGCTTGTACTTAAACGTTTTTTTGCAACACCAATCAGCAGGACATATATTATTTTAGGAGAAGCATTAAGCCGGATCACTTTTCAGCTCGTAACAGCGGTAGTTATAATCGCTGTGGGGCACTATTATTTTGATTTTACATTGATACATGGTTTTGAAACCTTCCTTGAAATGATGGTATTGAGTTTTCTTGGTCTTGTAGTGTTTATGGGCTTTGGATATATCATAAGTGGTCTTGCAAAAAATGATAGTTCAATTCCACCTTTTGCAAACCTTATTACGATGCCCCAGTTTTTGCTGTGTGGTACTTTCTTTTCTGTAGAGGTGTTTCCGCATTGGCTGCAGGTCATTGCAAGGGTATTGCCGCTCACGTACCTTAATATGGCTTTGAGAAGCGTAGCGTTTGAAGGTGCACATTTCTGGAATGTTACCACCGAAATTTCGATCGCATCACTGCGTTTCAATCTTCCAGTCATATTTATTCTGGTATTGTGGGGAATAGGCGTTTATGCAGTTGCTGTAAAAGTTTTTAAATGGGAATAAATAAATGAAACAGGTTAAAGGATTTATTTTTGTATTGATTGGATTGTTTATCATGATTACATTGGTGTCTCTGCTGATGCCGTCAAATGTAATGACAGTGAGATCCGTAGTGATACATGCAAATCATGAAGACGTTTTTTCAAAGATAAAGGATCTCGAGAAATGGAAAGAATGGCATCCTGTTTTCAAAACAGACAGCAGTAGCATCGTAATAAGTAAGCCATCATCAGGTATAAATGCTTTCGCAACCTGGACTTCAAATAATAAAGAGAATAAGTTGCTGATAACGGAACAGTCTTCAAACCATATTAAAGCTTCTTTGATGAGAAAGAACGAAAATGATGTTATCAATATTATAAGCATAAATCCGGTAGCGGATAGCAGTGCTTTGCAAGTGGAGTGGAGAGCCCTTTCAAAGATCAAATGGTATCCCTGGGAGAAATTTTATGGGATATTTATCGATAAAATAACAGGCCCCGGTTATGAAGTTGCGCTTAATAATTTAAAAGAGCTGGCCGAAGACAGAAATTGATCATTACCCGGGGAAACTTATCTTCCCCATAGTGATAGCAGGAAAATGAGCCGTGCCATTCCCAAAATTACTTCCATTTCCCGCCACGCATTCATTGGCAAGCAATGCAAATAAAACGGCTTCCTTTGCATCCGGGTCAATATTTTTTTTCATTGTACTATCTATGGATATACCCGGGAGTTCTTTTTTAATATTGTCAATTAAGAGAGGATTATGTATCCCGCCTCCGCTGATGAATAATTTAATGTTTTTGTGAGCCATTGTTATTTTTTTTATTGCGTCACCAATGGTTCTTGCAGTGAATTTGTTCAGTGTGGCCATAATATCGGCCTTGCTTAAACTGTTGGTATTGCTAACAGAAATCGCATTTTCCAGGTACGATAAATTGAACAATTCCGGCCCCGTAGTTTTGGAAAATGACAATTGAAAGAAATCGTTGTTCATGAGTGCGCCAAGCAATACTTCATTAGTTGTTCCCTCGCGGGCTATCATCGAATCGTTATCAAAATATTTTCCGGGATAATTTTGCTGTACATAGGCATCCATTAGTATATTGCCGGGACCTGTATCCGAACAGGCAATGTTATCGAACTCGCCGCCTGCCGGCAAATAAGTAAAGTTTGCAATCCCACCTATATTTAAAAGAATCACATCATGATCATTTTCTGAATACAACAGGAAATCTCCATAGGCTGCCAATGGCGCACCTTCGCCTCCGGCAGCAATATGTTTTTGCCGGAAGTCACTAACGGTAATAATGCCCGTATGAACTGCAATATGATCAGCATCGCCGATTTGTAATGTACCGTTATAAAAATCCTGCCGTTGATGCAGGCTCTTGGGCGCATGGTAAACTGTTTGGCCATGACTTGCAATAAGATCAATTTCAACGTTCGGAAAATTCCATCTTTTCAGGCATGCGTTTACGATAGTGGCATGTTTTATTCCTATCCATTCGTTCAGCAGGCACAGGTCTTCCAGTAATATTGTTTTTTTTGAACAAATTTTTCTTACTTCTTTTTTGTACGTGTCGTCGTAATTCACCGTGCAGAAATTTAGCAGGGAAATTTTTGTAGCAAGACCATTTTGTTCTATTTCGCATAACGCAATATCGAGGCCATCAAGCGATGTGCCGCTCATCAATCCAATGATGTAACGGCTGTTTTTTTTTCCGATCCTATATAATTTTTCGAGGCCTGCGTTCATTTGGCTGGTTTTATAAATTGAAGATTGCGTTTTATGCCCCTGAACTTGGTGCGCTTGATCGGGGAGTCTTTAAAAATGATTTTAAAATTTTCTTCTGTCAGTTCCTCCCAATCTGAGCTGTTGAAATTTAGTATCGCAGGAATAGGAGAGAAATTGATTTCGGGGGTTGGTTTGGAAAACCGGTTCCACGGGCATACATCCTGGCAAACATCACAACCGAAAAGCCAGTTGTCAAAAGTTCCCTTCATTTTTTCAGGGATTAAAGCATCTTTTAGTTCGATGGTGAAATAAGAAATGCATTTGCTGCCATCAACTACTTTACCTGGCAATATCGCTTCGGTGGGACAATGGTCAATGCATTTTGTGCAACTTCCACAAAAATCTTTTGCAAATTCGCCATCGTATTCGAGCTCAAGATCTACGACAAGCGTTGCGATGAAAAAAAAAGAGCCCTGTTTTTTGTTAATGAGGTTCCCGTTTTTTCCGATCCACCCTAATCCGCTTTTTTGTGCCCATGTTCTTTCCAGTACCGGGGCGCTGTCTACAAATCCTCTTCCATGCA